>Ga0247807_10000314_pt1 | contig 30993 bp, 27 predicted proteins | sample UWRJL074202C1_FD_179931 | JGI IMG/M metagenome (GOLD analysis project Ga0247807, IMG submission 179931) | Plant litter microbial communities from Arlington Agricultural Research Station in Wisconsin, United States - UWRJ-L074-202C-1 | ecosystem: Environmental > Terrestrial > Plant litter >...
CGCGCTCAACCGGGCGGTGCAGCTGCACGGGGGAGAGGCCTACATGGCCGACCACCCGCTGTCGAAGGCGCTGCGAGACTTTCGGATCTTCCCCATTTTTGAGGGGTCGAACGATGTGATGCGGGCATATGTCGCGCTCAACGGGCTCAAGGCGCTGAGCGAAGAGCTGCCCGACGTGGCCTCACTACGCATCTCCGACCCGGCGAAGGCGCTGGGTGTTATCGGTCCGTATATTGCGGGGCGGATGTCCCGGGCGCTACGTCCCGAAAAGCTGGTCGGTGCTCATCCGTCACTGCTCAAACAGACCAACGCGGTGGCCGAACAGACCGTGCGGCTGCGGGACCGGGCGGAGGCAGCGCTGCGCAAACACGGCAAACACGTGCAGGAGAAGCAGTTGCTGCAGAAGCGACTGTCGGAGGCGGCATCCGGAATCTATTCGCAGGTCGCCGTGATCGGCCGCATCTCGGGAGTGCTCGCTCGTGACGGTCTTGCGGCATCGGCGGCGGAACGCACCCTGGCGATCAACTACTGCAAAAGCACCGAACGCGAGGTCGGACGGCAGCTGCGGGCGCTCGAGATCAACGACGACCGTCACACCCGCGACATCGGTGCTGCGGTGCGGGCGAGCGACGGGTACGCGTACAGCTTCTAGGTGGCGCGACCCGCGGTGGTGTGAGTGTCAGCCCGGGGCGCGATAACTTCGTTGTATGCGACTTGGCGTTCTCGATATCGGTTCCAACACCGTTCACCTGCTGCTCATCGATGCCCACCCGGGCGCTCGCCCGGTGCCGTTCGGTTCCCACAAACGGGCGCTGCAGCTGGTGGCCTTCCTCGACGAGCACGGCGCCATCAGCGAGCTCGGCCAGCGCGAGCTCATCGACTTCATCACCGAGGCCGCTGATTATGCGCGGGCTCACAACGCCGAAGACCTGCTCGCCTTCGCGACGTCCGCGATCCGCGAGTCCGCCAACGGTGAGGCCGTGCTGGCGCGGGTGATGGAGGAGACCGGGGTGCGGCTCAAAGAGCTGAGTGGTCCGGATGAGGCGGCCGCCACATTCCTCGCGGTGCGCCGCTGGTACGGCTGGGGTGCGGGCAACATCCTCAACCTCGACATCGGAGGTGGATCGTTTGAACTCGCGATCGGCTCCGACGAACAGCCGGAACTTGCGCTCTCCGTCCCTCTCGGCGCTGGCCGACTGACCTGGGACCACCTCGACGATGACCCGCCCACGGCGAAGAGCGTCAAAGCGGCGCGCAAGTACATTCGGGCGACCCTGGAGCAGCCCATCGCTGACCTCGGCCGACTCGCACCGGCCAACGTTGTTGCCGGTACCTCGAAGTCGTTCCGCTCCCTGGCTCGTATCACCGGCGCGGCTCCCCGCGCCGCGGGCCCCTATGTGGAGCGGGAACTTCGCCTGCACGACCTGACGCTGTGGTCGAACCGTCTCGCGGCAATGTCGTCGTCCGACCGGGCGGAGCTGCCCGGGGTGTCCGCGGTCCGCGCGAAGCAATTGCTCGCTGCGGCACTGGTGGCGGAGGCGGCGCTCGAGGGCTTGCAGATCGAGGCGATCCAGATCTGCCCGTGGGCGCTCCGCGAGGGACTCATCCTCCGTCGCTTCGACCACCTGCAGACGACGTAGCTGACTAGACCATAAAGAGCGCCCCGGGACGTTTCCGTCCCGGGGCGACAACAGTATGACTAGTGCTCGCGGTGCCTATTCGTAGCGCAGCGACTCGATCGGGTCGGCCTTCGCCGCACGCAGTGCCGGAATGGTTCCGGCCAGGAACGCGATGGCCATCACGGTGATCACAATGGTGCCCACCGCGAGCGGGTCAAACGCGACCAGGGTGAGGCCCGGCAGGTCGGCCAGCAGGCTTCCGGCGAGTGCGGTGTTGACGCCGAACCCGGCGAGCATCCCGGCACCCACTCCGATGGCACTCCCGAGGAACCCGATAAACACGGCCTCAAGGCTGAACAGGCTGAACACGCGTCCGCCGCCCATACCCATGGCTTTCATCAGGCCGATCTCGCGGGTGCGTTCCTGCACCGACATCAGCAGTGTGTTGACGATGCCGAATCCGGCGGCAATGAGGGCGATGACAGCGAACCCGTTGAGCACGAGCACAATTGCGTCGATGACCGACTTGAACGAACCGATTTGGTCTTCGACCGTGGTCGAGTCGTAGCCGGCGGCCGTGAGGTCGTCGCGCAGGTCGGTGAGCGCCTCGTCAGAAATGGTGTCGTCGAAACGTACGGTCGCGGACGAGTAGCTGTCGCGGGTGCTGTCGGCCAGTCCGACACTCTGCGCGGAGTACAGCGCCTGGGTCAGGGCATCGTTCGCGCTGAGCGAGCTGCCGCCAACGAGGCCGGGTTCAGTGACGCCCACAACGGTGGCGTCGATCGTGCTGCTGGTGCCCGTGGCATCCGTCAGTCCGATGGTGATGGTCTGGCCAACCGCATCGGAATTGCCGGAGAAGCCGAGCGGGGTGATGTATGACTCGGGCAGGGCGATCTCGTAGTCATCGGCGTTGTAGACGGGCTGTGCGCCCGAGACCATCTGGAGCGTCATCCCGGGGATGATGCTGCCCACGGATGCCTGATACTGCCCGCCGTCACCGAGCTGCACGTAGTCGGTCGCGACGCCGATCGTCGGTTCGACGGAGAGCACACCCGACACTTCGGCGAGGTCGTCGATGTCGGCGGGGGTGATCGCCTCGACCGAGGTGGTGGCTGGTCCCTGGAACTGTCCGTCGACGAGGTTCGAGTCGGGGTTGTACTCGGCCGGACCCTCGGTGGTGGTCTCCTCTGCCGTTTTGGTGACTGTGATGATGTCGCTCGCGCCGATGGAACTGACGGTGTCGTCGATGTAGCGGTTGATACCGGTACCCACACCGCTCGTGAGGGTGAGGGTGAACGCACCGATAAAAATGGCGAGAACCGTCAGAAGGGTGCGGGTTTTGCTGCGGATGCTGTTGCTGACAGCCGATCCGATCAGATCGAACGCGTTCATGCGGAGGCCTCCGAAGTGCTTGTGGTGGTGCCGGCGCTGCTGCTGGCGATGCTGGTGCTGGTGGATGCCCCGGGGGCCACACCTGTGGGGGCGGCGAGTGACTCAACGACCAGCCCGTCACGGATGTACACCCGCCGGTCGCAGCGTGCGGCGAGTTCTTCGTCGTGGGTGACGATGATGACCGTGATGCCGTGGGTGCGGTTGAGGTTGAACAGGATGTCTTCCACCACGGCGCCGGTCGCGCTGTCGAGGTTTCCGGTCGGTTCGTCCGCAAAAATCACGCTGGGGTTGTTCACCAGTGCGCGGGCGATGACCACTCGCTGCTTCTGTCCACCCGAGAGGTCGGTCGCTTTGTTTTTCGCTTTGTCGGCGAGCTCCAACTGCTCGAGCGCAGCCATCCCGCGACGACGACGCTCAGCACCGCGAACACCCGCGATACGCAGGGGGAGTGTGACGTTGTCGAGCACACTCGTACCCGGGGTCAGGAAGAACTGCTGGAACACAAACCCAAACGTCTCGTTGCGGGTTTTGTTGAGCGCGCTGCCGCTGAGGGCGGCAGCATCCCGTCCGCTCAGTTCCACCTCTCCCTTGCTCGGTTTGTCGAGCAGGGCGAGCAGGTGCATCAGGGTCGACTTGCCCGATCCGCTTTTACCCACAATGGCGATGGTCTCGCCGGAGTGAATATCGATCGAGACACCTTTGAGTGCCTCGAATCGGGTGGGGCCACGACCATACGACTTGTGGATGTCGCGGGCCGCGAGCACGGGTACCGACATTGTTGCTCCTTCAGGTGGGGGTAAACGGCGTCTGGATCCGTTCTGTCTCGGCGAGATGTCGAGTGAATCGGATGGACAGTACCTATCGTTGCCGTCGGACAACGCGGGGTCGTCAACCCGTCGTGGCAACTTGTGACAACTCCGCGTACCGCAGCTGCGGTACGTGCAGTCACCACGTACGCAGGACGAGTTACGTTGGCGACCTTGCGACAATGGGACAGCACCCCGGTGCCAACTACCTCAGCGAAAGGACCAGCGTGCGCGAGAGACTGCCTGACGCCCCGCCCGTACTGCTGCGCCCGCCGCGCTGGAGTGTGGATGCTCTGGTGTCACTGGTCATCGTGGGCACAGGCGTTGCGCAGGCCACGTACGATCGCGCATTTCCCGCCGACGGTGTTGTTGTTCTCGTACTCACCGCAGCCGCGCTCGGTACAACGCTTCTGCGTCACCGTTTTCCCCGAAGCGCTGCTGGTGTGGTCATTGCGCTATGTGCGCTTGGAGTGATTGCCGGGCTTGTCCCCGCCACAATCGTTGCCCTGCTGGTCTGCCTGTACGGCGAAGCCCAGCGCACGTCACGGCGCACGTCCCTGTGGATTGCCCTCGTCGCCGTGGTTGTGCTCTGGCTCACCAGCTACTTTTTCTACAGCGACGGTGGCGGCGACGCGCGGACGTTTGTCCAAATCCTGACGTTTGTGGGTTTCGCATCTGCGGCCGGCGATGCGAGCCGCAACCGTCGCGAGTACATCGAAGCCATCAACGAACGGGCTCGGATCGCAGAAGAGACCAAGGAATCCGAGGCGCGACGCCGCGTCGCGGAGGAACGCCTGCGTATCGCACGAGACCTCCACGATGTGCTCGCGCACCAGATCGCAGTCATCAACCTCCACTCCAACGTGGCTGCGCAGGCACTGCGGGAGCGTCCCGATGATGCCGAGCGGTCCCTCTCCACCATTCGTCAGGCCGCCCGCACCGTACTCGGCGAGATCGGCAGTCTGCTGACGGTGTTGCGCTCGCCGGATGCTGAGGCCTTCACCATGGGGCTCGGTGCCCACGCACCCGTGGCGACATTGGCCGACCTCGACGACCTTCTCGCCGCGTTCGCCCGGAGTGGACTCCGCGTAGACCTGCGCACAGACGGATCAACCACCCGGGAGGTGCCGGAAGAGGTGGCCGTCGTCGCCTACCGAGTGATCCAGGAGGCACTGACAAACGCCCACAAACATGGCGCGGACAACTCGGCACTCCTGTATCTCGACTACGGCAACGACGTGCTCGAGATCACGGTAACGAATACGGTCGTCCACGGGCAGACGCGCTCGTCGGGCCACGGACTCACCGGAGTTCGCGAACGGCTCGCGTCGGTGCAGGGGGAGCTGGAGACGTCGCGGGGGCCCGGGCCGGTGTTCCGATTCACTGCCCGCATTCCGATGAGTGGCGATCAGAGCATCCCGAACCAACCGGCCATCACCGATACGCCCACCGCAAACGCGCCTACCAACAACGCGCCCACCAACAGCACACCCGCCCCGAAAGGCATCGAATGATCTCCGTAGTTCTGGCCGACGACCAGGCGCTGATTCGCACAGCGGTCGGTGAACTTGTCTCGCACGAACCCGGTTTTCTCGTCGCCGGAGAAGCGACCAACGGGCGCGAGGCCATCGAGCAGGTGCGTGCGCTGAGGCCCGACATTGTGCTGATGGACGTGCGGATGCCCGTGATGGACGGCATCGAGGCGACCCGCGAAATCTGCGCCGACCCGCAGCTGGCTGCCACCCGCATCATCATCCTGACCACGTTCGAAGAGGATGAGTACGTGCTGCAGGCGCTGCGTGCGGGGGCCAGCGGGTTTATTGGCAAGGGCACCGAGGCGGCCGACCTGATGACCGCGATCCGTGTGGTGCACGAGGGTGAGGCACTGCTTTCACCTCGGGCGACCAAGGCACTGATCGACCGCTATGTCACCCCGGTCGAACGACCGCAGTTGGTGATCCCCGACGAGCTGCAGCGCCTGACCGATCGGGAGCGGGAGATCCTGATGCTGGTGGGGCGCGGGTTGTCGAATACGGCGATGGCGGAGCTGCTGGTGATCTCGCCACAAACGGCGAAAACACACGTCAATCGGATGATGAGCAAGTTGGGCGCCCACGATCGTGCCCAGCTCGTGATCACCGCGTACGAGTCGGGGTTGCTGGTTCCCGGATCAAGCTAGGGCGCGGGGAATTCCACAGCTCAGCCAAACGGCGGCCCGGTGTCGGTGGCTGCCGATAACCTCGGAGGGTGATCATGCCGTTCGACGTCGACCCCCTCGACGTGAAGTTGAGTACCGCTATCGGCGGCCGCAGCGCGACGGCCCTGAGCAAAGGTCTCGGGCTCGAAACGGTCGGCGACCTCCTCACCCATTACCCGCGGCGGTATGCCCGGCTCGGCGAACTGACGGCGCTCGCCGAACTCGAGATCGATGCGAATGTCACGATTGTGGCCGAGGTACTGTCGTCCGAAAAACGCGTGATGAAGGCCAAGCGGGGCAGCATCGTTGAAGCGAAAATCACCGACGGCAGCGGGATTCTGACGCTCACGTTTTTCAACCAGCCCTATCGGATCGACCAGTTGGTTCCCGGGGTGCGGGGGATGTTCTCCGGAAAAATCGGCGAGTACAAGGGCATGCGGCAGCTGGCGCACCCAAATTACAAATTGTTCGAAGATGCGCTGGATGACGTTGGTGTCACCATCGCTCGCGAGCGAGTGCTGAAACCCATCCCGGTGTATCCGGCATCGGCCGCGATGCCGAGCTGGGCGATCCAGCAGGCAGTGGAGCAGGTGCTCGACGGGCTGGGGCCACTGGCGGATCCCGTGCCGCCGTCCCTCCGGTCGGAGCGGGGACTGCTGACCTACTCGCGCGCTCTCGAACTCATCCATCGACCACAGAAAGACGCGGACTGGCGTTCCGCGCAGAGTGCGCTGCGATTCCAGGAAGCGTTTGTTCTCCAGGCGGCGCTGCTACGACAGCGGGCGGTGTTGCGCGCGAGTGCGGCGGCACCCCGAATTCCCGGCACGCTGTCGGCCGAGTTCGATGCGGCGATGCCGTTCACCCTCACGGGTGACCAAACAGTGGTGGGCGAGGAGATCGCTCGCGACATGGCATCCGAATCTCCCATGAATCGCCTGCTGCAGGGCGAGGTGGGTTCGGGCAAAACGCTGGTCGCGTTGCGCGCCATGCTGGCGGTTGCCGATTCCGGGGGACAGTCCGCGTTGCTCGCGCCTACCGAGGTGCTCGCCTCCCAACACCTTCGGTCCATAGCGAAGACGCTGGGCCCCGATCTTGCTGCACGCCTCCGCCCCACCCTGTTGACCGGTCAGATGACCGTGGCAGAACGCCGAAAGGCAACGCTTGCGGTGGTGTCGGGGAACGCCCAGATCGTGATCGGCACCCACGCACTTCTCTCGGATTCCGTGTCGTTTTTTGATCTCGGGCTGGTGGTGGTCGACGAGCAGCACCGGTTTGGTGTGGAACAACGGGAGACGCTGCGTCAGAAGGGCAAAAAACCACCCCACGTTCTGGTGCTGACTGCGACGCCCATTCCGCGTACGGTCGCCATGACCGTGTTCGGTGACCTCGACATCTCGACGATCTCCGAACTGCCCTCGGGCCGAACGCCCATCAAGAGTTTTGTGGTGCCCTACACAAACCCCGTCTTGTTCGGCCGAGTCTGGTCGCGCGCGGCCGAAGAGATCTCCCGGGGACGACAGGTTTTTGTGGTGTGCCCGGCGATCGATGCGAACGTGTCGGAGCCCGCCGATCGGCTGGGAGGGGAGTCCCTCGACTCGGCGGTGTCCGCCCCGCCCGCGGACGTGCCCGTCAAAAAGTCGAAGATCGCCCCGATGTTGGAGATGCCTGCAGCTCCCGTGCAAAAGATCGCGAACGTTACCGAGGTCAGTGCTGCGCTCGCCCGCAACCCTGTGCTGGCGTCGGTGCGGATTGCGACGTTGCACGGACGAATGACGAGTGACGAAAAAGACGCGATTATGCGGTCTTTTGCGCAGGGCGAGATCGACATGCTGGTGGCGACGACCGTGATCGAGGTCGGTGTTGATGTGCCCAACGCGTCGGTGATGGTCGTTCTCGACGCTGAACGATTTGGGGTGTCGCAGTTGCATCAGCTGCGCGGCCGTGTGGGCCGAGGCGGAGTGCCGGGAATTGCGCTCTTTGTGACCAATGCCGACGAAGAAACGCCCGCTCGTGAGCGCGTCGACGTTGTGGCGTCGACGCTCGATGGATTCGAGCTCGCCGAGGCTGACCTCGTGATGCGGCGGGAGGGTGACGTGCTGAGCACCATCCAGTCCGGAGGCAAGTCGAGCCTGCGCCTGCTGCGGGTGGTCAAGGACTCGGAACTCATCATCCAGGCGCGCGAAGTGGCGGCCGCGGTTCTGGCGGTTGATCCGGAGCTCGTCACTCACGAGGCACTGCGTGATGCCCTACGTCGCCGACTGGATGAGACCGAAGCGGCGTTCCTCGCTAAAAACTAGGCACACCGGGGCTCGAACCAGAACGTCGGGGGAGTCCGCCCGACGGACGCGGCAGGCCAATGCCTGCCGCGCCCGCCTGACTAGATCTGGTACAGCGACTCGGAGAGCGACGAACTCTGATCGACAACATCGCTGGTGTCCAGAGCATCCGGCCGCACCGCCATGATTTCGACGTGCCACTGCCCGCCGCTCAAGTACCACGTTCGATTGTTGTCGCCCGTGTCAAACGTGTACTCGTCCAGCTCGAGAGCGTGCGCCCACGCGAGGCAGACACCCTCGGCGTCTGCCGTATCCGCGAGGGGATACCCCTCGATGGACGGACCGCTGTCGAGACCCCACACACGCCACTCCATCGTGGGAAGACCGTGTTTGACGCCGAGTTCGTTCATACCCAGGTCGATGGCGTTGCCAACCAGTGTGTCGAAGACGCTGCCATCGCGGAGCGACGCGGAGGACAAATTTAGTGAATCAGTACGCACAAGAACCCCTCCTGTTGAATAGATAGCAAGCCAGGGTCCGGGGCCGTAGAAAACAAAATACCCTCAAGTTTGCGTCGGCACAATACCGGTCAGAACCATCGGTCTACTGTGCGCGGGATGGTCGTCCGGTGAATTTCTTTCACCTGTCGTGTGCCGTGTGTTTGCTGGGAGAGTGCGCTGGTGCGTATAAACACCACGGTCGCCCCCGGGAACGTCCGGGTGAAGCCACTAGGGTGAAGCCATGAGCAGGATCGCTGTCGTTCCTGGGTCGTTTGACCCGGTCACACTTGGACATCTCGACGTCATCGGCCGTGCCGCTGGCCTCTTCGATGAGTTGCACGTGCTGGTGGTGCACAACCCTGGCAAAACCGCGATGCTGCCCATCGCGCAACGTGTCGCGTTGATCCAGGCGTCCATCGCCGAAGCCGGTCTGCCGGACAATATCCAGGTCACCAACTGGAGTATGGGACTTCTCGTCGACTACTGCACCGACGTGGGCGCCAGCGTGATTGTGAAGGGCATCCGATCGCAGGTGGATGTCGCGTACGAAACCCCCATGGCGCTGGTGAATCGCAATCTGGCCAATGTCGAGACGGTGTTTCTGTTGCCGAATCCACAAAACGCCTACGTGTCGAGTTCGTTGGTTCGCCAGGTTGCCTCGCTCGGCGGAGACGTCTCTCCGTACGTGCCCGCAGCAGTCGCGCAATACCTGCAGTCCTCCTAAGCGTCGGGCGGTAGCGCCTCCTCGTGCGGGTCGTTTGTGCCGTCACAACCGTGGCACGCGGCCTCCGCGTGGTCCCGGAAAGTGGGAGGCTGGACGTACTCTTCATCGCAGCATCCGCACCTGATATTTTTCTGCCACGAAAGGACCGCCGTGCTCCCCCTCAAGCTGGGTTACAAAGCATCCGCTGAACAGTTCGCTCCGCGTGAGCTCGTGGAGATTGCCGTCTCTGCCGAACAGCATGGGTTCGAAAGTGTCGCGGTGAGCGATCACTTCCAGCCCTGGCGGCACACGGGTGGGCACGCTCCGTTCTCCCTGGCCTGGATGGCCGCCGTGGGCGAGCGTACCTCCACGATCCAGATCGGTACGTCGGTGATGACCCCCACGTTCCGCTACAACCCCGCCGTAATTGCCCAGGCTTTCGCGACGCTGGGTGTGCTCTATCCGGGACGAATTATGCTCGGCGTGGGCACGGGAGAGGCCCTCAACGAGATCGCCACCGGCTTCCGCGGTGCAGGCGAACAGGACTGGCCGGAGTTCAAGGAACGCTACGCGCGGCTTCGTGAAGCGATCGACCTGATGCGCGCACTCTGGTCGGAGGACCGCGTCAACTTCGAGGGGCAGTACTACAGCACCCACGACGCGAGCATCTACGACCGTCCCGAGGGAGGAATCCCGATTTACATCGCCGCCGGCGGCCCCGTTGTCGCGGGATTTGCGGGCCGTGCCGGTGATGGTTTTATCTGCACCTCGGGCAAAGGGATGGACCTCTACACGGAGAAACTCCTTCCCGCCGTCGCTGCTGGAGCCGAAAAGGCCGGTCGCGATGCATCAACCATCGACCGGATGATCGAGATCAAGTTGTCGTACGACACCGATCCCGCACTGGCCCTCGAGAACACCCGGTTCTGGGCACCGCTGTCGCTGAGCAAAGAGCAGAAGCACGACATCACTGACCCCGCCGAGATGGAGAAAGCGGCCGACGCGCTGCCGATAGAGCAGGTTGCCTCGCGCTGGATTGTGGGCTCGGACCCCGACGAGACGGTCGCCCAGATCGCCGAGTACGTCGACGCCGGGTTCAATCACCTGGTCTTCCACGCTCCCGGACACGACCAGGCGCGATTCCTCACGGCGTTCGAAAAGGACCTCGCACCGCGCCTGCGCGCTCTCGCCTGATTTCGCTGCGCGCGTTATCCGGTGAGCAAGCCGTACACGCGCCGATACGATGAGAAAATGAGCGAACTCTCCATCGGCTACGCCGCGATGCTCGAGCAGTTCCATCCGACCGAGGCCGTGAGCCTCAGCGCCTACGCCGAGAGCAAGGGCTTCTCGGGAGTGATGGCCTCCGACCATTTTCAACCCTGGGTGCCGCAACAGGGCGAGAGCTCGTTCGTTTGGAACGTACTCGCTGCGCTCGGGGAACGGACCACCGGGGACATGGGGCCCGGCGTCACCACTCCCACGTTCCGGTGGCACCCGGCGATGGTCGCGCAGGCCAGCGCCACACTCGCGGCAATGTACCCGGGGCGCCACTGGCTGGGTCTCGGCTCGGGCGAGGCACTCAACGAGCACATTGTGGGGCAGTACTGGCCCGAGGCGCCCGAGCGTATCAACCGCCTGTTCGAAGCCATCGAGATCATCAAACGTCTGTTCAGCGCATCGCTCGCGGGCAAAGACAGCAAGTTCACCGGCCAGTACTACAAACTCGAGTCGACGAGGCTGTGGACCATGCCCGCAGTGCCGCCAGAGATTCTCGTCGCCACCGCCGGCCCGGTCACGGCAAAACGCGCGGGCAAAAACGCTGACGGCCTCATCACGGTTGCCGCGCCCATCGACAAAATCAGTGGGCTGTTCACCCGCTTTGCGGAGGGCGCGCGCGAGGCCGGCAAAGACCCCTCGAGGATGTCCCGAGTGCTCCAGTTGCATCTCAGCTGGGCGCCCACAGATGCCGAGGCGATCCGCAACGCGCTGGTGGAGTGGCCGAACGGCGGTATGCGTTTCCCCAAGAGCGATATCCGTTCGCCCTACGAACTGGAACAGATCGCGAAGCTGGTGCGCCCCGACGATTTCGCCGAACGGATGGTTGTGAATTCCGATCCCGAGGTGCACCGCGAATACCTGCAGCGCTATGTAGACCTCGGCTTCGACCGGATCTACCTCCATAACGTCGGCCGCAACCAGCGCGAATTTATCGACGTGTTCTCCCGTGACGTTCTCCCGAAATTGAGGCGCTAAGTGCTGTCCGTGTTTGCGCCGTCCGGCATCGGCGAAATCACACCCGGCGACGACCTCGCCCGCATTCTCGGTGACGCTCTCGTGGGCCAGCTTGTGGACGGCGATATTCTCGCGGTCACCTCCAAAATCGTCAGCAAGGCTGAAGGGCGCATCATTCGTGCGGCCGACCGTGAGCAGGCCATCACCGACGAGACCGTGCGGGTGGTTGCCACTCGTGCGCACCCCGGCGGCATCACGCGTATCGTCGAGAACCGTCTCGGCATTGTCGCGGCAGCCGCAGGGGTCGACGCCAGCAATACGCCCGAGGGCACGGTGTTGCTCTTGCCCGTGGATCCGGATGCTTCCGCCGCACATCTCCGAGCTGCCCTCGAGTCACGGTTTGGCCTGCACCTCGGCGTCATCATTACCGACACCCTCGGTCGTGCGTGGCGGGAGGGACAGACCGACGCCGCCATCGGTGGCAGTGGTGTGCGGCTGATCGACGACCTCCGCGGCACCCACGACACCCAGGGTCGGGTGCTCGATGTCACCGCTCCCGCCGTGGGAGACGAGATCGCGGCGGCCGCCGACCTGGTCAAGCGCAAAAGCACGGGGTTACCCGTCGCCGTGGTGCGCGGTCTCGCCCACCTTCTCGATCCGGATGCCCCGGGCGCGCGGGTACTCAACCGCGCGGGCGCGACGGACATGTTCCGGCTCGGCACCCGCGAGGCGTTCGACGAGGGGTTCGCCGCCGGCGTGGCCAGTGTTGCGGCGCCGACTGAAGCCGCGCCGACCGACGCCGCGCCGACCGACGCCGTATGACTACCCGCTGGACGGTGATTGTTCCCGTCAAAGGAACTGCACTGGCGAAGTCCCGCCTGGGGCTGGCCGACTCCGACCGCGCCGCCCTAGCCCTGGCCTTTGCGATCGACACCGTGTCCGCGGCCCTCGCCGCCGACCGAGTCGAGCGTGTTGTGGTGGTGACCGCGTCGGACGCCGTGGCCATCCGGCTGCGCGAGCTCGGTGCTATCGCCGTGCGCGAAAGCAGTTCGGCCGGACTGAATCCCGCCATCACCGACGGCCTCGAGGTGGCTCGGGTTGAAGCACCCGACGCACCGGTTGCGGTGCTGCTCGGAGATCTTCCGGCACTGGATCCCGCTGATCTCGACGCGGTTCTCGACCGGGCGTTGGAGCATTCTCGGGCCATGGTGGCGGATGCCGCGGGGGTCGGCACCGTTTTGGTGACTGCGCTGCGGGGCATCCCACACCACCCGAAATTCGGAGGGGCATCACGCGCGGCGCATCTCGCCGCCGGCTACGTCGAGCTTGATGTGGACGCCGCACGCGGACTGCGCCACGACATCGACACGCTGGACGACCTGGCCGCGGTCGCTGGCGCGACACTCGGCCCTGCAACGCTCGGCCCTGCGACGCGGGCGCTCGGCACCCAGTCAGCTGCCTTAACATAAGGTTTTCACTCGAAACGAAGTGAGTCGACGTGCCGTTCCCGGCAGCGACCGGGGAGGACATCGGTATGACACAGCGACCGAAACGCCGTCGCACATCGGCCGCGCGCGCACGCACCGAGGTGGACGTGCAGCGGATCTACTCCGGCGACATGTACGTGCGCGTCAACACCCTCGGCACCACCGGGGTGCGTCCTTTCATTTTGGTGCCGGGCATCGGAGTCTCCTCCACCTATTTCGAACGCCTTGCGCCGCGACTCAACGAGTTTGGTCCCGTGCACGCCCTCGACCTTCCCGGCTTCGGGGGAGTGCCGCATCCCGATCACGCCCTGAGCATCCGCGAATATGCGGACTTGGTCGGCACGGTCATCGACGAGCTCGGGCTCGACGACCCCATCATCGTGGGGCACTCGATGGGAAGCCAGGTGGTGAGCGACCTGGCCTCCCGGCGCCCCAAACTGACCTCCATTGTGCTGATCGGGCCGGTTGTCAACGCGGCCGAGCGCAGGGTGCTGACGCAGGCGCGACGGTTTCTGCAGGCGAGCTGGCATGAACCGCTCAACGTCAAGGTCATCGCGATCAGCGCGTATCTGTTCTGCGGCTTCAAATGGTTCTCCCGCATCCTTCCTAAAATGCTCGCCTTCCCGATCGAAGACCGCCTGCCGAACATTCAGGCGCACACGCTGGTGATTCGCGGCGAGTTCGACGCCGTCGCACCGCGTGACTGGGTGGAGCGGATCGGCGAACTTCTGCCCTCCTCGCGGCTCTGGGAGATCCCGGGAGCCGCCCACTCTGTGATGCACGCCCACGCCGACGAGGTCGCCCGTTTGTGTGTAGAGCACGCGCGCGAAGATGCGTCTTTCGAGGGTGACCCCACCCTGCGTATTGCCGAAACGAGCGAACCCGAGGGCGAAGCCGAGCCCTCAGTGGGGCAGCTTGCCCGCGCGGTCGGCGGTCGACTCATCGAAACGGTCGGGGTGATCACCGACGACGACGAACTCATCGAAAAGGGCAAAACGCAGCACGCAGTGGAGATGGACTCTGCGCGCACCGACTCGTCTAGCGAGTAGCGGCAGCGATAGCCGCTCCGGCGAGAGCCGCGCTCGTGGGGACGTCCCGCATCCACAACGGAACAACTGAGGTGGCGATACCCGCGGCTTCGATGGGGCTGGCCGCCGGAGCATCCACCTCATCAATCAACCAGGCATCGAGCAGCCCGCCAGCCGACCGCGAACCGTAGTGCTCCGCCACCGCCTGCGCCGAGGTCTCGACCCCGATCGCCGACAGGCACGCATCGGCCATACCCCGCACCACACTGCCGTTAATGATGGGCGAAATGCCAATGATCGGGGCGGATGCTCCGGCGAGAGCCTCCCGGATGCCCGGGATCCCCAACACAGTGCCAATCGACACCACGGGATTGGAGGGTGCGACGAGCACCACATCGGCGGCGGCGATCGCCTCCACCACACCCGGGGCAGGGACGGCCTGCTCCACGTTGTTCTGCACAAAGCCACGGGCGGGGATGGCGGCGCGGTGGCGGGTCCACCACTCCTGGAAGTGGAGCGGTGTGCCCTCGCCAATGCCGTTGTCACCGTCGACGAGGCTGTCGCCGTCGACGAGGCTGTGGCCGTCGACGAGCACAAGAGTTTCGACCTCGCTGTCGGTGACCGGCAGCAGGGTGACACCGAGGTCCCAGCGGGCGGTGATGCGCTGCGTAGCCTCGCTCAGCGTCATCCCCTCGCGGAGAAAAGAGGAGCGCGCAAGGTGGGTGCCGATGTCGAGATCCCCGAGGGTAAACCACGGCCAGCCCACCCCGTAGGCACGCAGCTCACCACTGACCCGTTCGGTTTCGCCGACCCGGCCCCAGCCGCGAACCTCGTCGTTCGCACCCGCGAGTGTGTACATAATCGAGTCGAGGTCGGGCGTGATGCGCAGCCCGGTGAGCCACATGTCATCCCCGGTGTTGACGATCGCCGTGATGGTGTCGGTGGTGCCTCCCGCGCCGTCCGGATGCACTTCACGTGCCCAGGCGCGCACGCCGCGAAGAAAACGGGCGCCGCCAACGCCTCCGGACAACACGGTGATCTGCATAGTCCCTCACGTTAGTAGCCCCGTACTGGGGGGAATGACCGGGCGCCCCAAAACAAGTCATTCAGCACATTCAGAGGTGTCGCATAGACACTCCTCTGGCAGACTCAGGGGGTGAACTCATTCCCGGCAAAGTTCGAACGGGGGCACGCAGACGTTTCACTGTCTGCCGCACCCGCCATGCCCGACGACGAGTTCCTCGCGGCCACCACGGAGATTCTCCGTGCCGTCGAGACCGTTATTGACGGTAAGCGTGAGGCAGTAGAGATTGCCCTCACCGTGCTCCTCGCAGAAGGGCATCTCCTCATTGAGGACGTGCCCGGCGTCGGTAAAACGATGCTGGCGCGGGCATTGGCCCGCAGTGTGGACTGCTCGGTGTCGCGCATCCAGTTCACCCCCGACCTCCTGCCGTCGGACATCACGGGCGTCTCGGTGTTCAACCAGTCCGACCGGGAGTTCGAGTTCAAACCCGGCCCCATCTTCGCCAACATTGTGATCGGCGACGAGATCAACCGGGCGTCGCCAAAAACGCAGTCGGCGCTGCTCGAGAGTATGGAAGAGCGCCAGGTCACCGTCGACGGTAAAACGTACGCGCTGGCCACCCCGTTCACCGTGGTCGCCACCCAGAACCCGATCGAGATGGAGGGCACCTATGCACTGCCCGAAGCCCAGCGCGACCGCTTTATGGCGCGGATCTCCATGGGATACCCCGATCCGGCCGCGGAACTCGCGATGCTGCGTACCCGTGCCACCTCGAGCCCTCTCGACGCCATCACGCCGGTGGTCGGCGGCACCGAACTCGCCGCGATGATCGCGACCACCCGCAACGTGTTCGCCAGCCCCGTGGTGGAGCAGTTCGCCGTCAGTATCGCGCAGGCCACCCGGCGCGACCCCGACCTGCGCCTCGGAGCGAGCCCTCGGGCGACCCTGCAACTCGTCCGCGCCGCCAAGGCACGAGCAGCCCTCGACGGCCGCAACTTTGTGCTGCCCGACGACATCATCTCGCTCGCGGTGCCGGTTCTTGGGCACCGCCTGATCCCTGCGGGGCGTGCCGGCATTACCATCGGCGGGTTCTCCGGGGCCACCGTGGCGGAGATCGTCACCCGTATTGTGGCGAACACCCCGGTTCCGCTGGGCACACGCGGCCGCGCCTAAGCCTCGATGAGACAACGTGGACGCGCCGCAGGACGCGGTGCGACCTACCTCACCCGACGCGGCTGGGGCCTGCTCTGCGGCGCGCTGTTCTGCGTGATCACGGCGTACGGCAGCGGGCTCAGTCAGTTGCTGTATGCCGCCTGCTTCCTCACCGTGCTTCCGCTCGCCGCCCTGCTGCTGGTGCGCTTGCGCCGGCGCCGGCTCGAGGTGGTGCGCACCTTCACGCCCACCATGGTGTCGGCCGGGTCGACGGCAGTTGTCGAGCTCGCCGTGCACAACCAGTCCGCCGCGCCGTCCGGTCCCGCCACCTGGGCCGACCACATCCCGTGGCCTCCTGGCACGGCCGGACCCGGATCCCTCCCTGCCCTGTCGGGCTCGGTGCCGGGTGTCTTCAGCGCCCCGTCCTCAACCATCCTCCGATACACCGTGCGCCCGCCCGAGCGCGGGGTCTACAACGTGGGCCCGCTCAGCATTGAATACAGCGACCCGTTTTCGCTGGCCGCCGGCAGCGCGTCCCTCGGCGGAATCCAGCCGCTCTCGGTCATCCCCGCGACCGTGTCGCTCGGTGAGGGTGGCCCCTCGATCCTTTCGGGTGACGGATCCGCGCGTCTGATCCAGCGTCGCACCTCGGGCAACGACGACGACCTGATGACCCGGGAGTACCGCAGCGGCGATGCCCTGCGCCGGGTGCACTGGCGTGCCTCTGCCCGCCACGGGGAGCTTATGGTTCGCCAAGAAGAACAGCGCACCCATCCCGAAGCGCGCATCCTTCTCGATACCCGCCGCGGTGGGTATGGCGATGCCTGGGCCGATCTCGGCGGGCACGAGAGTGGTGTCGGGGCGTTTGAATGGGGTGTGCGGATGCTCGCGTCGCTCGGAGTTCATTTGCACCGCGCCGGATTTTTGGTGCAGGTGGTGGAGACCGGACCGCAGCAGGTTGCGCCCATCGGCGACAGTGCCCAGGGCACGGGCCAGGACATCGAGTTTCTCCTCAGCCTCGCCGAGATCGGTCTCGCCGAAGACCCGCTGCCCGAATTTGGTGGTGCCCAGGGCGAAGAACGCGCTGAGGGTGTACCCGGCCCGATCTTCGCGATCCTCGGAGAAGCCGAACCCGAAACCCTGAGCTGGATCGCTGCCCAGCGCCGCCCCCACGAACTCGGCGTCGCCTTTGTTCTGGGGCGACGTTCGTCCCGAACGTACTCGGTGCTCGAACAGTCCGGATGGACCTGCGTTCCCGTGCGTGAAACCGACGATCCGGCACTGGCGTGGGCAAGTATCACCCGCTTCAGCGCCACCGGCGGAGGCAGCCGATGACTCAGACTCCCTCTCGAACTGCTCCCGCCCGGGCATCCACCCCACCCACGGCATCCCGACCGGCACGCACCCCGCGCGCGCCTCGCCGACGCCGACAGCCCCAGGACCACCGGGGGAGTGCCCGCGTCAGTCTCCTGCTGTTTCTCGCGCTCGCCCTGTCTCTCACGGGACTGCGGCCGCTGCTCGAGGGTGTCGGCTGGTTGCTCGCCACGGTGGGGATCGCCGCCGTTGTGCTCGGATCGGCGGCGGGTACGCGGGTGTTGTTCCGCAACCGCTGGGCTCCCTCCGGCGTGGCAGTACTGGTCACCGGTGCGGCCCTCACCCTGCTCTTCGCGCCGACCACCGCTCTCGCGGGGATCATCCCCACCAGCAGCACCTGGGCGGCGTTTAGGGCGCTGTCGACCGAGGCCACCGTCTCCATTACGGAGCAGGGTATCCCCGCGGAGGCCGTGCCCGGCATCGTTTTCCTACTGAGCTGGGCGACGGCCATCATTGCGGTGCTCATCGACCTGGTCGCGAACTGGTGGCGCACGCCGGCCCTCGTTGGTGTGCCCCTGCTTTTTGTTCTCGCCGTGCCGAGCCTCATCGACGGCCAACTCTCGAATGCCTGGGTCTTTGCGCTGACCGCGGTGGTGTACTTGCTGCTGTTGCGGCCGCACACCCGCCGTATCCAGAGCAGTGTCGCCCTGGGCCTCGGTGCTGCCGCGGTACTCGGTGCGCTGCTTCTGCCGCTGGTGCTGCCGGCGGTAACACCGTCGTCGGGCGGCGGGGGAGCCCGCAACGCCGTCACGACCGGGATCAACCCGATTCTCAACCTCGGTGACGACCTCCGCCGAGGAACGCCCACCACCGCCCTGACGTACACGTCGACGTCGGCGCAGGGTGAGTACCTGCGGCTCACCACACTCGAGAGGTTCGATGGGGACGAGTGGAAGCCTTCGCCGATCCTCCCTCTCACCCAAAACACCGTCGATTCGTTTGGGCCCCCGCCGGGTCTGACGGACGACGTGCTCACTACCCCGATCGTCTCGGACGTCACCATCAATAACGTTGTTGGCCGATGGCTGCCCGTTCCCTACCCGGCGACGAGTGTGCGCGGACTCACCGGGGAGTGGTTCTGGGAGCCTGACGCGTTGTCTGTGCGCACCACCGAGTCGAATATGCGTGGCCAGGAATACTCGGTATCGAGCCTCGAACTCGACCCCACTGCGGAGCAGCTCGCGGCGGCGGGTGATTCGTCCAACCTTCCCTTGGCCGCCGTGCCCGAGGGCCTCGACCCAATTGTCGCGGCGACCGCCCTCGAGGTAGTGGGCGATGCGGCCACCGACTATGACAAAGCGATCGCGCTGCAGGACTACTTCCGCTCGGGCGACTTCACCTACTCAGAAGAGGCTCCCGTCGAGGACGGGTTCGACGGGTCGGGGCTCGACGTGATTGTTCCGTTCCTCGAGGCGAAAACGGGGTACTGCGTGCACTACTCCTCCACCATGGCCGTGATGGCGCGCACCCTCGGGATCCCGTCGCGGGTTGTTGTCGGATTCCTGCCCGGCGACCCGCGCACTGACCTCGACGACATCACCGAATTCACGGTGTCGTCCAACGATCTCCACGCCTGGCCCGAGCTGTACTTCGAGGGCACCGGCTGGGTGCGTTTCGAGCCGACTCCCGGCCGCGGTATCAACGCGGTCTTCGCCTCCGCGCCCGTCGACAACCCCAGTACACCTGACGTCGATGAGTCGCAGCCGTCCGCAGCCCCGGCAACGCCCGCACCCACCGCCGCACCGTCGGTAGCTCCCACCGACGACCCGCTGGGCGCCACGGGCACACCGGCGACGGCCGCTGACCGCCAGGGGTACCTGGCGATTGTGATCACCCTCGCTGTGCTGTTGGTGCTCGCCGGACCCGCGCTACTGCGGTTCGGTGTGCGCGGAAGGCGCTTCGCCGCGATCGACAAAAACAGCTCGCCGGCCGCGGAAGCGTGGGTGGAGATCGCCGACACCGCTCGAGACCTCGGGCTCGTCGGAACAATCACCGGCACTCCACGGGAGCTCGCCAGCCGGCTGGCCCCTGGGCTCAGACCACACGAGCTCGATGCACTTGACCAGTTGCGGGTGGCCGTCGAACGCGAGGTGTTTGCCCAGGCCGCAGTGGCACCGGGGAGCGCTACGGCGTCACCCGTGGACTCCCACCAGGTGATGGACGTGCTGCACGGACTGCGCCGCACCCGCGGGTTTGGCGCGAGGGTGCGCGCGACACTGTTGCCCAAGTCGCTCTTCGACCGGCTGCGGGCGGTGCGGGTGAAGTTCGGCGCGTAGCTGACGAGGCTGCGTAGCCCGCGAGGCTACGGGGCTGCGCTGTACCGGTGCGGCGAGTAGGCGATGAGCGGACGCCCGGTGACGGGATGCTCGAGCACGGTCGCCTCTACCCGGTAGACCTCACGCAGCATTCCGGCGGTGAGCACGGCCTCGGGGGAGCCCGATGCCACCACACGTCCGGCAGCAAGAACCACCACTTCGTCGGCGTACGATGCGGCGAGATTGAGGTCGTGTAGGGCGGCAATTGCCGCGACCGACTCCTGGCGGGTGAGTCGCTGCACCAACTCGAGGGTGTCGAGCTGCGCGTGCACATCGAGGTGGTTGGTGGGCTCGTCGAGGAGGAGTAGGCGGGGCTGCTGCGCGAGCGCCCGGGCGACGTGTACCCGCTGGCGTTCCCCGCCCGACAGGCTGTCGAAGAGTCGGTGGGCGAAGTCCGTGATACCCACGCTCGCCATGGCCGAGGCAACAACGCGGTCGTCGTCGCGGGAGGATGTGGCGAACAGCGCCCGATACGGTGTGCGCCCAAGGCCGACCACGGTCTCAACGGACATCGGCAGTTCGGCCCGGGCATCCTGTTCCACCAGCGCCGCAATCTGCGCGCGGTCGCGACGGGGGCGGGCGAACCAGTCGCTGTTCTCCCACGTCACGCTGCCGGCCGTGGGACGTGACACCCCCGCGAGCACCCGCATCAGGGTGGTTTTGCCGGCACCGTTCGGCCCGATGAGAACGGTCATCCGCCCCGGAATCACCGCGATGTCGACCGAGTCCACCACCGTGGTGCCCTCGATGGCGACGGTGATGCCGTGGGCATCGAGTCCGGCGGTCATACGCGGGTCGTCTTTCGGGTCAGCAGCAACACAAAGAGCGGCCCGCCGACAACTGCGGTGATGATGCCCACCGGGAGCTCGCGCGGGTCGAACAGCGTGCGCGCGATGGTGTCGCACCAGATGAGAAAAATGGCGCCCAGCAGCGCCGACAGGGGGAGCAGCACCCGGTGCCGGGAGCCCACCACCAGCCGTACGGCATGCGGCAGAACAAGTCCCACAAAACCAATCGACCCGCTCACCGAGACCATTGCCCCCGTGAGCAGTGCCGTGCCCACCAGCAGAAGCCACCGGGTGCGGTTCACCGAGATACCGAGGGCTGCCGCTGCCGTGTCGCCGAACGCGAAGGCATCGAGGCTGCGTCCCGCAATGATGATCGGGATGCCCACTGCCGCCAGCGCCCCGACCGAAATGAGTACGGCTGGCCAGTCGGCACCGGCGAGTGAGCCGAGGAGCCAGTTGAGAATCTCGCGGTAGGAGTCGCCGGTTGCGGTCCAGAAAATGATAAAACTCGTCAGGGCAGCACCGAGGCTTGAGACGGCGACTCCTGCCAAAACGGTGCGCGACGGGGTGATGCCGCCGCCCGCACTGGCGATCAACAGGGTCAGCACCAGCGCCACCAGCGCGCCCAGAAACGCGGCAGCCGGCAGCAGCAGTCCGACACCGAGGAGAAGCACCGAGACCGCACCGAGGGAGGCGCCGGACGACAACCCCAGCAGGTAGGGGTCTGCGAGAGAGTTACGAGTTAATGCCTGCATAACCGCGCCGGCGATCGCGAGGCCGGCACCCACGGCGGCGGCGGTAATCACGCGGGGCATCCGGAGCTCCCAGACGATCCCGTCTCGGAGCGGCGACAGCGGACTGCTGCCGATACCGAGGTGGTGCAGCACACTCGCCCACACATCGCCCGAGGTGATCTCCGCCGGGCCAAACGTGACCGCGAACGTGATCGACGCAACCAGGCCCACCGCGAGCAGCCCGCCCCAGACGGAGGCGGGTACTCGACGCAGGCCGGTCGGGCGCATCCTTACGGAATTTCGAGCGCGGTCAGCTGCGCGGCGAGGTCGGCGGTGGCCTCCACGTTGCGCACGCCGGCTTCACCCGCGGCGAAGGGGATGGTCAGGTAGCTGCCATTTTTGACGGCAGTCAGTCCGGAGGTGGCAGGGTTCGACTCGAGGAGGGCGACCTTGCTCTCGGCGGTGTTCCAGCTGGCATCCACCAGAACGATCACGTCGGGGTCGGCGTCAACGATGGCTTCCCAACTGAGCGACGACCAGGTGTCGGCGACATCGGCGGCGACGTTGGTCACACCGAGCTGGTCGAGCATCATCTGGGGCGCTCCGATCCCCGCACCCACGTAGGGCACGTCCGTTCCGGAGGAATACCAGAGGGCACTGAGTCCGCGGTCGTCGGGGGTGATGGTGTCCAGCTGGGCGGACTGCGTGGCGATGAGTTGGGTGGCCGCGTCTTCTGCACCGAACACCCGCCCGGCCTCGGCGATCTCGTCGAAGAGCAGGTCGAAGGTGAGGGAAGCGGGCTTGTAGCCCTCCTCCTTGCAGGCGGCGGGGGAGACGTAGCTCCCGATACCCAGCGAGTCGAGTGTGGAGCGCTCTCCAGCGGCCTCGGCGGTGAAGTTCGACTCCCATCCGCCATAGACGAAGTCGGGTTCGAGGGCGAGCACGGCTTCCTGGCTTGGCGCGAAGTCGGAGATGACCGGGATGTCCTCGGCTGCTGTCGCCCACTCTTCCGGCACAGGGCCGTCGGGGAACGCGGTACCGATGATGCGGTCGCCCAACCCGAGCGCGAGCAGCGTCTCGGTCGAGGTCGACTTGATCGTCACAATCCGCTCGGGCGCAGACTCGACGGTGAGGTCAAAGCCGCAGTTGTCGACGGAAACGGTCGAGCTGGTCTCGGTTGCCGAGGGAGACGGCGACGTAGCGGGGGATGCCGCGGTGGTTGAACACCCCGCAAGTCCCAGGGCCGCCAGGGCAACGAAGGGAAGAAAAAGGGGACGGACCTGCATGGAGACCTCCGGAAATTGGGCATGGGTATCCGTTCACGGGAGGAACGGGAGACCAGCCGCCTCAATCAGAGGTCGACACACCACACCACATCCGGTGCGGGGGTCTGAGGGTTTTATTCTAGGGGCGCGGCAGTTCGCGCGGCGACGCGGTGCACCCGGGGTTGTGCGTCAGCGTTTGCTGAGGTGCTCGACCAGCCCGGACAGGCGAGCGGTCGGTTCGAGTCCGAGCGCTAGCTCCAGCAGGGCGCGATACCGCTCGTACACCCGCAGTGCCTCCGACTGGTTTCCCTCCGCCATGTGCACACGAATGAGTGTGGCGTGAGCACTTTCTCGCAGCGGCTCCACTTTCATCGCCGCACGTGCTGCCCCCGCAGCATCCGCCAATCGTCCGGTCTCGATCAATTGGTCGGCGAGCGCTTCGAGAGCGTTCATCCGCAGCTGTCGCCAGTCTTCGGCTTCGGCAACCACCCAGTCGTCGTACCAGTCGGGCAGCAGTTCGCTGGACAGCGCAGTGATCGACGCGGGGGTCAGATCGGCATTGCGTAGGGAATCGCTTGGCGAGAGCAGCCGATACGCGAGGGCCTGGGCACTGCGCAGGTCAACAATGACAGTCTCGGCGAGGCTGAGCCCGGCCGACGCGGTGAGAATGGCCTCGCGCGTGGCCGTGTCGAGACGGGACAGTGCCGAACGGAGGCTGATGCCCGCTCGTTCGTCGGAGGCCTCGGGCCACATCCGTCCGGCCATCGCGGCACGGCCGACGGCACGGTCATTGAGCGCGAGAAAAACGAGCAGTCGTTGAGAGCCCACCGAAAGTGGGCCCACGGACTCGCCACCCACCCGCAGCCGAAAACTGCCAAGCAGCGAGATCTCGATCACCACGGGAGCGGCGGGATCGGTCGGGTCGGTCGGCGCTGCGTCAACGATGAGGGCATCGATTGCAGGATCGAGGGGCGCTGGTGCAAGTGCAGGTGCGGGTGTCGGGATGCCCTGGGCGCCAGCAGCCGGAATGGTTGCAGGCCGTTGTGGCGCACTCCCCGGCAGAGGCGCCGTGGGCCACCGCTCGCTCCACGAACTCAGCGCGGAGATGGTGGGTTCGAGGTCCCAGCCCTTGGCGGTGAGGATGTAATCCGAAGTGTCAGAGACCTCGAGTACACCGGCGCTGACCAAGTCGTCGAGCCGTGCCGCGAGAAGGTCGGGCGCGACTCCCAGGCTGAGCCGAAAATCGCTAAATCGGGTGATGCCGCGCAGCATCGATTCCCGAACTATAAGGAGGCTCCAGCGCTCCAATTGCATCATCACGCTCACCACGCTCCTTGCGTGGTGCCAGCCTACACTGGGCGACCTAGTCGCCCCGAAGGCCCCCGTTTGGGGGATTTCGGGACGACCAGACGCGTACAACATCGGTTAGACCCGGGTGTGATCGTTGAGCAGCGAGCGGCGGCGACGCTGCACGTTGACCACCAGAACCGTGAGCGCTCCAGCGAAGAGGAGGCTCATCGCTCCGAGGAGGAGTGAACCCGCATCGCTGGTTCCGGTCTCGGCGAGCTCACCGGGCGGGGTCCCGGGCGTCGACGGGGTGCCGGGGGTGCCAGGTGTTCCGGGAGTACCGGGGGTGCCCGGTGTGACGGGGACCTCGGGTGTGGGCGGGGTACCTTCACCGTTGCCTCCGCCACCACCGGGTGTGGTCGGCGGGGTGCTCGGGGTGTCGGTCGGACTCGTCGGAGTGCTGGGCGTGCCCGTCGGAGTCGTCGGAGTGCTCGGAGTATCGGTCGGGGTGTCCGTGGGCACATCCGACGGAGTGTCGGTCGGGGTTGAGGGCGTCGGGGTGGGAACAACGACAACCACTGAGTCGACGACGTTCAGGATCGACACGGAGCAGGTCGCGACAGCGCCGCCGCCGTTGGCCGAGCCGTTGCACTGGTTGACCGTGACGGGAAGAGCCGAAGACACGGTCGAGGCCGTTGCCACGGTGCACCGCACACGACCGGCGTCACCGCCGCCGTTGACCGAACCATTGCACTGGGTCACGGTGGCGTTGGTGGTGCTCTGGATGGGGCTACACAGGCGCGATGTCGCGTCCGCTCCGCCCTCACCCGCCTCGATGCACTGGTTGACCGTGGCGGCCGTGGTGGTGGAATTGCCGGTGATGTTATTGATGATCGACACGGAACAGTCGACAGTGCCGCCGCCGGCGTTCACTGAGCCATTGCACTGGTTGACCGAGGTGATGACCTGGTTGAATTCGGTGGTCACGGACGCGCACGGAACAATGGCACGGGCAGCGCCGTGACAGTCGGTGACAGTCACAACGGACGAGCCGACGCCAGTGGACACGTCGAGAGTGTTCTCAACAACAACGTCGCAGTCCTGGCCGAGCCCGCCGGCGGCGTTGTCGACGCCGTTGCACTGGAGGATGGCCGGGGCAACAACAGCGAAGGCGGACGACGTGGTGCCGGTCCAGCTCCAGATGAGGACAACGGCGAGGAATAGTGCGCCGAGAAGTGAGATGACCCGGCGGAGTGTTGTCGGCCGGGCGATGGCGGTGATGGATGCAGCCGTGGTCGGTGCGGTGGAGTGATGCGTTTTCATAGGGCCCCCTTGTGTACTCCACAGAGTGCCGATGCCCCCGTGACGGGGGCGTCACCACGGTGTGACAATTGCGCACGGACGGTATACCCCCGCTCGAATTGCGCTTTCGCACCTACAGTTGGAGCGTGACGGGCATGGTCCAGTGGGGGGAGCGGTGGCAGGTTCCTCTATACGTAGTTGCCCTCGGTACTGGTTGTTTACTGGGATTTCTCGCACCTCACGCTGCTCCCGCGCTCGGAGGTAGTGTCACCCCGGTGCTCGGAGTGCTGCTCTTTGTCACTTTTCTGGGAATTCCCCTAGTAAGACTCAAAGTGGCTCTAAAAGATCATCGTTTTGTCCTGACGGTCCTTGTGGTCAACTTCCTGGTTGCTCCCGGTGTGGTGTTTGTGCTGTCACGATTTGTTGTGACAGACACCGCCCTAGTGCTGGGCGTGCTGCTCGTTCTGCTGACTCCCTGTATCGACTACGTGATTGTGTTTACCGGTCTCGCCGGGGGCAGCCAGGAACGACTCTTGGCCGCGACACCCGTGCTGATGGTGGTGCAGCTGCTGCTTCTTCCGGTGTACCTGATGCTGTTCGCAGGGCCAGAGACGGCGGGGCTCATCGACGTCGCCCCCTTTGTTCAGGCGTTTGTAACGCTGATCGCGATTCCGCTGGCGCTCGCCGCAGGAACCCAGGCGCTCGCGGGGCGAGCTGTCGCGCGGACAGTCATCCGGCACGCGGGATCCACCATGGTGCCGTTGATGATGGTGACACTCGCGGTGGTGGTGGCGTCGCAGGTCGTTGCGGTCGCCGCACAGCTCCCTCGAGTGGTGGGTGTTGTTCCCCTTTATATTGCGTACATCGCGGTGATGCTCGTTGTGGGCGTTGTCGCGGGGAAGGTGGCCCGACTGGAAGTGCCTGGGGCGCGCGCCGTGGTCTTCAGCGGAATCACCCGCAACTCCCTTGTTGTTCTTCCCTTGGCCCTGGCGCTGCCCGCCGAGCTCGCGCTGGTGCCGCTGGTAGTCGTCACGCAGACGCTGGTGGAACTTGTGGGGATGGCGCTTCTGGTGAAACTGGTTCCCCGGGTGTTGCCGCAGCGGTTCCGACAGGATGAGCTGCCGCCGGAGCATCCACTCCCGCACACCACGCCGCCGCCCATCGTTTATCGTTGAGTCGACATGATCACACGACGAGAAGTTGCCCTCCGCCTGGATATCCCCATGGAAATGGCGCACCGCCATGGCATCCCGCCTCGCCTCAGTGACGCCGATTTCGAGGAACTCAACACCAACCCGCCGCCGTGGCTTGTCCAGTCCCGAGCCAACCGCACCGGCAAACGCCCGGTGTGGACGGAACTGCTCTGCGACATCTGCGGTGAGCACGAGGCGGCCCGGCCCAAAAAATGGTGGCCGGCGTTCACCTACCTCAGCTGCGAGGAGCACGGCGCCGACGAACTGCCCGCGCTCGCCGAGGGCTTCACGCGTCGCGAAGTTGATGGCATCGGTAGCCACTTCATCGGCATCGTCGACGAGGGACCCGACGGAAAACCCGCGGTCGACGAGTTCGATGCCGACGAGCCTGCAACCGACCAGGCCTGATCCGCAGATCTACGCCCGGATCGCCGCCGCGAGGTGACGCGCCACCGCGTCGAAGTCGTCGCGAACAAGTCCGGCGGTCACGCGGATAAATTGCCCACCCGGCGCCGAGAGAAACGGTGTGCCGGCCGCGACACGAATGCCCGCCGCGGCGAGCTGCACCACTGCGTTCCGCTCGTCCTCTACGGGCATCCAGAGATTGATGCCGTCCGGAAGGTGCCCGCTGTAGCCGTGCTCGGCGAGCGCGTCGGCGAGCGCCTTTTGGCGTCCGCGATAGATCCGTCGCGCGTCGCTGACCTCATCGATGGTCTGCGCGCTGGTGAGCATGTCGTGCAGGATCGACTGCAGCATCCGTGACGTCCAGCCCGGCCCCAGAAGGCGGCGCGCGACCAGCCGGTCGATGAGGTGCTCGGGTCCGCCGATCGCGGCGATACGCAGGTCGGGTCCGTGCGACTTCGAAAAACTGCGAATGTGCAGCACCCGCTCAGGCAGGTAGCTCCCCAGGCTGACCTCCGGGCTCGCGCTGATCTGCCCGGAGTGATCGTCCTCAATCACAATGGTGTTGTCCGCTGTTCGGCTCGATCGAATAACGCGCGCCAGCTCTTCGGCGCGCTCGGCGGTCATCGAGACCCCGGCCGGGTTGTGTGTTCTCGGCTGCAGCACAATGGCCGCGGGTGAGTGTTTGAGGGCGGCAGCCAACGAAGCGGGGCGGATGCCGTGAGCGTCCAGTTCCACGGGCAGGCGCTCAATGCCGTGGTGGTCGAGAAGGTCGAAGATCGGCGGGAAGCCCGGATTCTCCACCACCACCCGTGCCCCAAACCGCAGGACGAGGTCGAGCGACCGCGACATCGCGTCCATCGCACCGTCGACCACGGTGATTGCCTCCACCGGGTAGGGCCACGACGTGCGCAGCAGGGTGCCGAGTTCGGGCAGCACGGGGGAGTCGAGGTAACTCGTTGTGCCCGCCCGGGAGGAGACCCGCGACAGTGCCGGGGCGAGGTCGGGGAGCAGGAGCGGGTCGGGTGTTCCCGTCGACAGGTCGAGGCGCGCCACGGGCTGGCCGGCAAGGTTGCGGGAGCGGGGTGGGATCCACTCCGTGTGCGCCTTCTGCACAAACGAGCCGCTGCGCCCGCGCGACACAATGAGCCCAACCCCGGCGAGGGCCTGCCAGGCGTGGCTCACCGTGGCCGGACTCACCCCCAGTTCCGCCGCCAAATCGCGCACCGTGGGCAGGCGATCGCCCGGCGCGAGATCGCCTGAGCTGATCAGGCGACCAATCGCTCCGGCGATGCCCCGAGGCGTCGGTTCGTCTATTGCCAGGGCTACCGACTTCATTCGAACCCCCGTAGGTTTTACGCCATCGTCATAAACGGAAACGTAAGAGAAATGTTTAGGACGAATAATAACAAAACGTAAGTACGTTCCCGGAGGTAGTCACATGACCATTGTTCGTGCCGCAATCACCCAGACCACCTGGACGGGTGACCTGGAGTCCATGCTCGACAAGCACGAGCAATTCGCTCGGGATGCCGCCGCCGATGGCGCGCAGGTGATCTGCTTCCAGGAGTTGTTCTACGGCCCCTACTTCGGTATCACCGAAGACGCCAAGTACTACGACTACGCCGTTCCCGCCGATGGCGAGATCGTCCAGCGTTTTGCGGCCCTCGCAAAGGAACTGTCGCTGGTGATGGTTCTTCCCATCTACGAAGAAGACCAGCCCGGGGTGTACTACAACACGGCCGTGGTGGTCGACTCTGACGGCACCATCCTCGGTAAGTACCGCAAACACCACATCCCGCACCTCGACAAGTTCTGGGAGAAGTTCTACTTCCGTCCCGGCAACCTCGGGTACCCCGTCTTCAACACTTCCGTCGGCCCCATCGGTGTCTACATCTGTTACGACCGTCACTTCCCCGAGGGCTGGCGCGAGCTGGGCCTCAACGGAGCCCAGATTGTGTTCAACCCGAACGCCACCAAGCCGGGCCTGTCCAACCGCCTGTGGGAGCTAGAGCAGCCGGCCGCAGCAGCGGCCAACGGGTACTTCGTCGCTGCACCCAACCGGGTCGGCCTCGAGGACAACGAATACGGAGACCTCGCCGTCTCGTTCTACGGGGGAAGCCAGTTCGCCGACCCGCAGGGCAACCTCGTCGGCCCGATGGGCAGCAACGAGAAGGAAGAGATTGTTATCCGCGACCTCGACCTCGACATGATCCGCCAGGTGCGCAACAACTGGCAGTTCTACCGTGACCGTCGCCCGGAGTCGTACACCTCGATCCCCAAGCCCTAGTCCCGAGCGCGGCAGGAGTAATCAATGAAGACACTCATCAAAAACGGCCTTGTGGTGAACTCCACGGGCACCGGCCTCGCCGATGTGCTCATCGACGGTGAGACCATCGCCGCCGTGCTGGCGCCGGGCTCCACACTCCTCGGGTTCGATCTGGAATCCAAGGTCGACCGGGTGATCGACGCCACCGGCAAGTACGTGATCCCGGGCGGCATCGACGCCCACACCCACATGGAGATGCCGTTCGGCGGCACGTTCGCCAGCGACACCTTTGAGACCGGCACACGAGCGGCGGCCTGGGGCGGGACAACAAGCATCGTCGACTTTGTGGTGCAGTACCCGGGCGAAAGCCCGGTCGAGCGCTACAACGCGTGGCAGGCGAAAGCCGCGGGCAACTGTGCCATCGACTACGGGTTCCACCAGATCCTCTCCGACGTGCAGGATTCGTCGCTCACCGCGATGGACGAACTCATCGAGGAGGGCGTCTCCAGCTTCAAGCTGTTTATGGCCTACAAGGGAGTATTTCTCTCCGACGACGGCCAGATTATGAAGGCCATGCAGAAGGGCGCCAGTAACGGCGCGCTGATGATGATGCACGCCGAGAACGGCAGTGTCATCGACCTTCTTGTCAGCCAGGCGGTCGCGGCGGGTAACACCACTCCGTTCAACCACGGGCTCACCCGCCCGTGGCAGGCCGAAGAAGAAGCCACCCACCGCGCGATTATGCTCGCCAACCTCACCGGCGCCCCGCTCTACGTGGTGCATGTCTCCGCCAAGCAGGCCGTCGACCAGATCGCGATCGCCCGCGACAACGGCCAGAACGTTTTCGGCGAGACCTGCCCGCAGTACCTCTACCTGTCGCTCGAAGAACAGCTCGGTGCGTCCAGCGAGGAGTGGGGAGACTTCGAGGGTGCCAAGTGGGTGTGCTCCACCCCGCTGCGATCGCACGCCGAAGGTCACCAGCACCACATGTGGCAGGCACTGCGCACCAACGACATCCAGATGGTGTCTACCGACCACTGTCCCTTCTGCATGAAGGGCCAGAAAGACATGGGCCTGACCGACTTCTCGAAGATCCCGAACGGCATCGGCTCCGTCGAGCACCGGATGGACCTGATGTACCAGGGCGTTGTCGACGGGAAAATCACCCTGGAGCGCTGGGTCGAACTGACCTCAACCACCCCGGCACGCATGTTCGGTATGTACGGCAAAAAAGGTGTGCTGCAGCCCGGCGCCGACGGCGACGTGGTCATCTACGACCCCAACGGTCACACGTCGATCGGCGTGGGTAAAACCCATCACATGAACATGGACTACTCCGCGTACGAGGGCTACGAAATCGACGGCCACGTCGACACCGTCATCTCCCGCGGCAAGGTTGTGGTCGACAACAACGAGTACATCGGCACCAAGGGCGACGGCAAGTACTTCAAGCGCGGCCTCTCGCAGTACCTGATTTAGGAGCAATACACGCCTTATGGATTTCGGTGCAGTACTTCAGACCAACCCGCCCGCCTCGCGCACGGTTGCCCTCGCCAAATTGGCGGAGCAGCACGGCTTTAGCCACGTGTGGACCTTCGACTCCCACCTGCTCTGGCAGGAACCGTATGTGATCTACAGCCAGATCCTC
>Ga0247807_10000319_pt1 | contig 30757 bp, 29 predicted proteins | sample UWRJL074202C1_FD_179931 | JGI IMG/M metagenome (GOLD analysis project Ga0247807, IMG submission 179931) | Plant litter microbial communities from Arlington Agricultural Research Station in Wisconsin, United States - UWRJ-L074-202C-1 | ecosystem: Environmental > Terrestrial > Plant litter >...
GACCTCAACCCTAACCTTCCTTCCCCAGACTTGACCAAACCAAGAACGATCTACAATTTAGGCTCTAATAACTTAAAATTACTCCACTCATACCTTAACTGAAGAGGTAGTTGTGACAATTCAACTTCACACAAAGCATTATACAGTATTTAAATAACTTTGGTAAGTATATCATGCGATCTGATTAAAGAGAACTAACGATGTCTCTTCCCATCCTATGCCTTTCTAAGTATAGTTTGATTGCAACCTTTGATATCCTTAATCCCTGCCAGCCCCATCGACTGATCCAGATCTGCAAGCAGTCCTTGCAAAACTTGTTTTGCACCCTTCTTCCCCGCAATACCAAGCCCATAAATCACTGGCCTTCCAACAAGCACCGCAGTCGCACCCAAAGAAAGCGCTTTGATGATATCGGCACCGGTCCTAATTCCCGAATCAAAGAGCACCGGTATTTTGTCTCCCACAGCTTCCACAATCTCTGGAAGCATGTCTAAGGAGCCAACTGCACCATCAAGTTGTCTTCCACCATGGTTACTCACGACAATACCATCACAGCCAGCCTCGACGGCAAGTTTAGCATCCTCTGGGTGTTGGATACCCTTGAGCACAATCGGTCCATCCCAAGCTTCCCTGAGTAACTTGATATCCCTCCAACTCTGTGAAGCACCAGAAAACACATCTCCAAGCCACTCTTGCGAGGCTTGCAGTACACTTTCCTCTGGGGTCTTTCCCCCGTACTTTTCAGCAAACTTGATTCTAAATTCTGGATCCGAAAACCCGATCTGATTGCCTACCCCAGCGACGAATGGAATGTACCCCTGGTCTAAATCTGCTGGTCTCCATGCTAAAGTCCAGGTGTCTAGAGTGACCACCAAGACTTTAAATCCCTGACTTTTGGCTCGTTTCAAGAGAGATTTCGTAATTTCATGATCTTTAGGCCAATATAACTGGTACCATTTTGGTCCGGACGATGCAGCACTCACTTCTTCAATCGTGGAACTGCTCGCTGTGCTTAAGATGTAAGGTACACCGATTTCTCCACAAACTTCAGCAAGACCGATTTCCTTGTCGGAGTGGAAGATTGATTGAACGCCAACCGGAGCCATCAAAATTGGACAGCCTATCAAATTCAGAACACGTAAAATCAGTACTTGTTACCAAGGTAGCCGAAAATAAGAACATAAGTTTCACTACTGCAGGATAACATCCTCAATGACAACACCTACCGTATCGATCCCCAAACAAATCAACATGCAAATCCCTCCTCCCAGTCGGTCTCAGCATCCTCGGAACGATATTCCATTTCGTAAACGCCAACCTGTTCGCCCGCATAGTAGCGCCTTCGCCTGCTGCTCCGGTCACATAGTTGTACGCTGTCGACGGGAGGACCTTCTGCGCCTGCTCGGCAAGCTTATTGGGATCGGTTGTCACCAACGGAAACTGCTGGGCAAGCATTCCCGCAGCATATATCTCGTTTTGAAAGGCGCCGTAGTGCCATTCTTGAGGCTTTGCTCCGGTTATCACGGTTGGTTGGGGAACTGTGGCTGGTTGAGTATTTGGTTCGGCCATAGTTGATCAGTATTCATTCATGTTATCATATGAAGAAGGTATATCCTTTCTTTCGAGTGAATAGTTTACTAGAGTGACATTTGTTTGAAAAAAAATTGAAGATTTTGAGATGATATGCTCTTGGGTAAGTTTGTTGGCTGCGGCTACGGCACATACAGAGACATGTATATATATATATACATGTGTGTGTGCTGTATAAGGTAATTAGGCATTCTTCAGGTTACCCCGCATCTTCAGGCTCAGAAATTGAGCCTCGGACGCGGATTACGTTGATCTTGCCTTGAGACAGCTAGTACACGGGGCGGGTGCAACACTTATGCCGTTGTCCGCTAGCAAGATTATGTTCTAAAGGTGGAGTGTGATACTGACATGCTATTCACGTGATTAGACCATATGGCGATAGCAAAATAGCTTTTGGTCATTGTTTAGTATTGTCTACCGAAAACATATAAGGAGCATTTTATACGGGTACACTGTATTATATTCTACAGATGAAAAGGGAGGGGATATTATCATTGAAATAGAGTAGATCACTGTAATCTTCTCTACAGTCCCGTCTAGTACTAGTAAATGTCAAAATATCAAAATCCCAAACTCCAAACGCTAGTTTCAATAATAGCTTCTGTGCTTTGTGGAAAATATCCAAAAACACCTGAGAGAGCTCAACTATAGCACTGCTGTTCGGGAGGCTGTCTGTAACGCCGTATAGTATAGCGCTGTCGACCTTACTCTTGCGTTTGGCATCTTTACTTTTCCTTCGCCTTCTCTTCACCAAGACCATATGTGGAAATTGGCTGTGGTAAGTCAGCTTTATCTGCTGAAACAAGTCTAAATAGCCTTGTAAAGTTTCCTGATTAGCTATGGGCGGGCTATAGTCATTTGGCGAAAATCTGGCCCCAGCCCCATGAAGCCCATGTTGTCGCGATAATGTGGCTTGTTATGCGAGAGTTCACGATGAAATGCTGTCAGCCTAACTCGAGCAACCGCCCAAAGGGAGCCGCAAATCCTCGGTTTATTTATTAAAGTTTGAAGGAGAGAAGTTTGAGCCCTTGAACCCCTCTTCCGTACGTAGCTTGCACATCTCTCGTACAAAAATAATATCTCGGCTGTAAAGGACTAGACTTAGACAATGGGTTGGGCTATCAGAAAGGTTTTATAATCGAAGTACCGACGGTATTCACCTTTAATTAACTCCCTGAGTTAATAGCTTAATTATATTATGATATAATGCTTTGTCTTCTCTTTACCAACTTCCTAGAATGAAGTGAAATTCAGTGCCACCTAAGAGTCATGACGATAGTCCCCAGGTGAATAATAGAATCGTATTTCTGATTGCAACAATTACACACTGGCTATAAAAACACCAAAGTCCCACCATGCCGTTGATTTATAATATCGCATATTTCTACAGCGCCAGCAATGTTTGGAGACCTTGATGAAGTGAATTCAAGAAATCCAGCTCCTAGAAAGAACACTGCTATCTTAGTATTCTTTGCAATTGCAGGTTTGGTTGCGTGGGTAGTCATCTCATCATGCACCACTTCAGGTCGCGCCTCCCAATATTTCGTTGGCTTCCTCCGACTGTACTTCAACTAATCCCCGAGGAGAACATTCGAGATCCCTAGGAGGTTATAGAACGATGGGTCTCATTCTTTGCTCCGCAGGATGTTACTTACTATCATTATTATCACCATCGTTATTATCATGTCATGGTGGCCACTATGAGATCCATTGGATCGTTATAGCTCTTTCGGATATCTTATTCCGAATAGCTTATGTTCTCATTGTGGTATTTTCGTTATCGGACACTGCCATATACTCAAGCTAAACTGCAGTTGGTGGTAAATAGAGGTGGCAACATAGTGGCTGTACCTCTAGGGAGTAAAAGAAATGCGCAGTGAATATTAATTCTCCTCTATCCAAATTGACTAGAGAATTGCTTATAATACAGAGATTAATTAGCGGGAATTTCTGTAGCGAGTCTTACTTCTAGTAGGTTAATAAAGATGGTGCTAGTTCGTTATGATACATCCAGCCATCTCTTACTCAAAGTAACAGGCCTACCATACTAGAAAGATATGAGACTTTATCCATAAATGCATGCAACGCATTATGATATAGTTTAACGCTGATATTCTCTGCTTTATGATACATTTACATGCCAACCGTTGCTAGAATCACGAGTAATAAATTAGATATAAATTTATTGTTTCCAAAACCCCGGTTCGAATAAGGGATAGGGGTGATACTGTATAATCAGCGTTGTATTAGCGGAAGACAGAGGCTTGGCAGCTGGCGGTCTATGGAGCTATGCTTGATTTCAGTCTACTATATTCAGGCTATTTGGCAGAATCCCCCTCAAGTCTTGGCATATCCCACAGCTCTGTTATTATGCATCATTAGTGAGCGAGTCAGGTCATTCTCTAGATACGTCCAACTAGGTCCAACTCTTGACAACATGACATCTTCCCAAGCTTTGAATTACGAGGCTATTGCGACACAGCTCTTGGAGCAACTATCACGGACTCCATATGCTTGCTCTTCGCTCTCACCGCGGTTAGGCAGCCTACCCGTTAATTTTGTTTATCGTGGCATCCTAGCCAAGCCGATCCTTGCCCAAGATACCGTTACTACTAAAAGTATCATCATCAAGCACTCTCCAGATGCTCTGCCCAAGGTGTTCGAGGAACTTTTGCTCAACTCACTCTCTAACATATCAACATCTATAACTGGGGCCAATGTTAAATCACCACGACTTTACCTGTACGACCGCGAGACTAATACGCAGGTATTTGAGGATTTATCTGATACGATTCAGTTCATGACTGTGTTATCCTCTGCCAATATTCACAGTCTTCTTCCCTTCCCTAGCACAACGACCGTTGGCCGCCACCTAGGGGTTTGGCTTCGATCTTTTCATATCTGGGCTTCTAGCCCAGACCAAGTTGATCTCCGAAAACACATATGTCAGAACGACCATATGCGGAAGACCAAATACATTTTCACTTATGATAGCGTTTTTAAAGTACTCAAAATTTTTCCTGAGCTTTTAGAAGGTTTCGAGCAGACTCTAAGCACCATTCTAGATATCATAGCGAAGGAATTCGAGAGGCCAACGACAGTGGAAGGTGAAGACTACGGTCTCCTGCATGGAGATCTTTGGTCAGGGAAGTAAGTCATAAACTCTTACCCGCTATTTTACGTTAGAGCATTTCTTAACCGCAGTCTTTAACTATAGCATTCTATTTCCTTCTGCTGGTTGGCAAGAACCCCCAATCGCAGACAAGTTTCATAAGCTCTTCATTATTGACTGGGAAATGGCTCAATTTGGTCACCACTCTTCAGATCTTGGCCAAATCGTTGGCGATCTGTTTGAGCGTAAGATTTATCGCAATCTCGATACTGCTGTGTATATTATGAGGGGAGTTATTGACGGCTATGGTACACTAAGCGACGATATGGCTTTTCGCACTGCTATTTACGTGGGTGTTCATCTAATCAGCTGGTACAACAGGCGACCTCAGAAGGGGCTACGAGTCATTCCTTCGGAAGTGATTGTGGCCGGTTTAACGACCGGAAGGGATTTCATGATGAAGGGATGGGAGAGAGATAGGGACTTTTTCCAGAACAGCGCTCTGGCATCTTTATTTGCCACCACAGAATAAACAAAAATCAGACAAAAGTGTTGACGAGTTTAATCTCTGCAAGACCATAGATCCCTTTGACCACTTCCTGGTTCATTGCAAGAAGACTTCAGAATGCGCTTATGGTTACACTTATCTAGCTCTACTACCAAAGTAATTGCTCTTGTTCATATTCAATCAATTCATACTAGAATATTAAATGCTTGAACCGAATTAAAGATTGTGTACAGCTTCTACTGGTAGATTTCTTGCTGGTTGGGTGCCTCTAGCTGTAGACAAGAATTGGTGTTTCTCATGACTACTCACGTCTGTTGCTCTTAGCAGATTACAATTCTCGTATTTCGCGTTTGTAATAGTCACGTAAGATTGGTCTAAACGACCCCTTTCTTGGCCGCAACGACTTGAGAAGAAAGTTGGAGAATAGGTAACCAAGTTGAAACGGACTTTAAGCTTCATCTTCGATTAAGGATAAAGATAATGTGCTAAATCTACTGCCCAAAGTACTTGATCTTGAGGTACAACTCACGATAATTGCGTAACCTATAACCAAATGTGAGATGTGACAACTAGTCAAAGTTTTGTTCCTTCAAATTTGGTGCGTCATACAAATACTTTTTAATGCTTAAGGCTTGGATATTCATGATATAACGACGAATAAACTAACTTCGTTATCGCGCGCCTCTAAAAATCACCCAGTCTTCTGAATGCTACTTTTGGCGCCACATTTATAGATATCTTGATTTTAAGGCGCCGAACTACATGATATAGTGATTTCGAGGAAATAGACAATTATCCCTCAACATTACTGGCATTCCATTTTTCCTCGCCGTTGGAATCCTTCTTAGTGAACATTGGTCTTGTAAGAAATGATTAAGGGGAAACTACCGGTTTGGTTAGGCAACCAAACCGAGGAAGCACTAATGTGAACATATGAGCGGGCCCTTATTAAAGGGAGCATGGCTTGTTCGTAGAAAAAGCTGTTAGGTTTGGAGTTATCTTTGGTTACGGCTGAAAGACTAAGCGTATATTAAAAAACCTACTATCATTGAGTTTATTTTTGTCGATTTCAAAAATCATTTTTACACTTTTCGAAGTTTTCAATCCGAGTAACAGTGTTTAAATAAATAAATTATCTATTTTAGTTATCCTCTAGGTATCCTCTAGGCGTAAGATAACATTTTATGATTCCCCGAATATTTTCAGCATTAGACTAAACTTATGCAAATAATTAACACACAAAAGCAAGCGTAAATCTCTAGTTGATAGCCAGTGGCGTTTCTCTTTCTTGGTACTCTTTGGAAGGCTAGAGATCTTTACCAAACCTAGTTATTGATCAAAGTCATGGAGCGAAGATGTCTTTAAGTCCTTATATCCAACGGAACACACCCAATTTGTGAGTGACAACATTTAATCAGTTTGCCATTTGTAACGGTGTAGTACACCCGAATGATGTGTGTGATTCATCAAGGTGGAATGAACATGAGTATGAATGCAAGTACTCAGAATTTTACGGGGCAGTTGTTTCATTAGGTGACAACAAGCTTTGACATGAGTGTCTTCTTCAAGCATTTATTTGGATTCTTGAAAGATGTTTGTCAATTTTAGTCAGTATACGTCTTTCGGTTTGTTTACTAAGCTGTGCATCTCAAATGAGTCGCATAATTACGTGAAACGCCAAATCATGTATGCTATGATACTGGTGGGAGGATTTGACACTTATTAAATTACGGCGGACTTCCAATGCGCAAGACTAATGAGTTGCAAAGTAACTATGATGCATGGCAGCATTATAAATCTTAGAATTCCAAGTCGGGAGTTGCAAGGTATAGGGTATTCTTAATCAGACCTAGCACACCCAGGGTCAGACTTTGACAGCTTGAATGGTCTGCGTCAAGGTTAAATAGAGGACCACCTATGGTTACCGTGATTGTTGTGAACGGTAGCTCGCCAAAGCAACAGAAGTCATCAGAATTCATGACGGACAGACTCCCATAATAAATTATGCTTCTTCTATATATTAGAACTGATTAAGAAACTATATCTAATAAACAGCGAACCGCGTTTAAGCTTGGTGAGCAAGGTGCTTACTTTGGAGTGTTTTGTTAAATTTAAGTATTTAGTAATTTCTCAAAATTGAACTTTTGGTGAATGATGTAACAAGTGCTGACACATCCGTGATGGAGTATAGATGAGTCAGAATTTATGTGACATATATTTACATACTAGGAAATTCCAAATTCCTACTCACAATTTGATGAGATAATTTTTCGACAGAGAATTTATTTTCCTCTGTCATTCATGCTGTTGATTCTTGATTTGGGGACGTCTATTAGAAATTGAAATATTTAGTCATTTTTCAAAAGTCGCATAAGTCTAGCGTTTTTATGTACTGACTAAATTGTCGGACGAATTCTTCCTGTCGGTCCCAACAAATACGGCGGTAGCCACTAGTGTCTTCTTGATTGGTATCTGGGCATGCCTGCAGGTTAGCCCGTGGGCGGGAAGGGCCTCGGCGTGCTTTGGAGATCCCGCGACTCGGGCTCCAAACTTTAAATTAATGATGCTGAAAACACAACAGAGAGGGAAGGGCTTCGGCCATGTCAGGTTATAATAAATGTATTAACTCCAACATTACAGGTTATTTCTTCTAGTATACAGAAATGTCGAGCCAATAAGGTAAGCTCAGCAGAAGCCATGATAATACTCCCAATAAATAATTAAGGTTTCGATTAGTTTCAGCTGCTCATAGAGACGTACTACTGAAGCACTAGAGCACAAATAGTGGAAATTGATAGCTTACGAGATGTGATGTGGACTGAAAACGCCTGGAAGTGGACTAACGTCTAGAGAAAAGTAAAAATAATTATGGAATTTGTCCAATTTAAGATAAGTCCCCGTATGTTGTAGTGTTAGGCCTCAAGCATCAGTACCCACTACTACTGTTCTTAGATATCTTCGCATCACGAAGAACCTTCTCCAGACTAGGATACATACAAGAAACCTTTATTTACTTCATTGAGGCGCCATCCTCTCATCGTGACAGCAGGCCCTAGACATTGAAGTACGAACCAGGGCCAGATACTCCAAGACGCTAGTCCGTACAGTCGTATGTGTCGGTCATTTTTAGCTTTATGGTTCATTTTTAATTCAACAACATGTTTTGCAGAGATATGGTCGTAAAGCTTCTGCGGTTTACTGTCCTTATCATCTCCATGCCAGCAGTTCTTCTCCGTCGTCTATATCATCGCTGTGTTCACTCTCGTGATGGGGCGAATTTTGAAAGCTTGCTCAACCACGAAGGTAGAGGAGACATTAGCAAGCAGAAATGGTCAAGGCAGAATACAGACCCTCCACTCCATAACGTTCGCCAGTTGCTAAGACCAACTATATTCTTACGGCATTGGCATCCGGCCCCAGAACCTCGAAAGCTTCGCTCGAGTGCCTGGCTTGACGGCCTGCGAGGAGTAGCTGCACTCATCGTTTCACATTACCATTTCTACGAAATATTCTTTCCGTCCGTACAGTCTGGTTGGGGATCTTCAGAGGCGGACCATCATTTGCTCCAATTCTACTTCATTCGAATCCTTTCATCCGGGAATCTTATGGTCTCAATTTTCTTTATAATAAGCGGTTACGTGCTGAGCCAAAGAGCACTACAACTCGCCAGAACTCGCCAAAATGAAAAACTTTTCGAAGTCCTCTCATCCTCTGTCTGTCGTAGATGGATACGACTCATGCTTCCCGCTTTGGCATCAGTATTTGTGAGCTTCGCGGTTAAGATGTGCTTTTCGGATTTTAGGCAAAAAAGTTCTTTGATTCAACACCTTTGGCAGGTTTGTATCGACATGTACTTTCTTGCTTCCCCAGTTCGGTTGAGTCGATATGCTTCACGGTATAACAAATTTCTATGGACAATCCAAATAGAGTTCATGGGCTCAATGCTCGTCTACCTGTTAGTCCTCGGTCTCGGTCGATTTCGCACATCTGTAAGAATTGCAATTGTGTCCGCTCTTATATTCCATGGCATGCTGGGATTAGACCCTGAAAAACATACCGAGTATCTAGTCGCTCTTTTCCCTGCAGGACTTCTGCTTGCAGAGCTCGATATAATATTTGCTGCTCGAAAATCTTACTTGGGCCAGACTTGGACTGACTTCTTTCGAATTATATCATACTTCACATTAGCGGTTGGAATATACCTAGGATCTCATCCTAAAGTTATGGAAGCCTCGCCTGGTTATGTAACTCTTTACAGGATCCTACCGCTGCATTCAAATCTATGGGGATATGAACGTCTTTATCTTATACTTGGAGGCTTCATCATAGTTGGATCAATCAACTTCTCTCCAATATTGCAACGACCATTCACTTCCTCATTCGCCCAATACCTCGGCGACATCTCATTCTCCTTATATGTTTTGCACAACTGCATCCTTCTAAATATTTGTGGTCCAGTTATGTTAAGGACTGTGGCAATCTTTGATTTTATGGGGCCGGAACACCTAGTGCTTAGTTACGGATGCGGAATAGCTCTTGGTCTGGTTTTCATTATACCTTTCACTTTCTGGGCCAGTGACTTATTTACCCGTTTTGTGGATGTCAAATCTGTAAAGCTAGCTAAGGATTTTGAATTATGGGCAATTGCAAAGCCAGAAGGCGAAAAAGTTGCTCTCAATGGGATGGCGTAGTTGTCTCAACATTGAGCTGTAAATAGTATGGTGTGGTCATTAGAGGCAAAGCAGAATGAAATTCATCCAAATGTCAAATATTAAAAACTAGTAACGACACGGAAAATACAGGGTACTCAAATCTTTTGATTATGGGTATACCCTAGTGCTTTATGTTCCTTGCAGGAGCAGAGAGCATGTCGTAGCATTTTACGTAATAAGATTTGTGTATCATTGATTGTCCTTACTGCTGACCAACCAAATCGAGGGAGATTTCAAAAATTGGGCTCCTAAAAGAGCATCCATCAGCTTGGCTATGATCAGGTATAGACTTTAGAGCGGGTTAAAACGTACAGAGCTTTTTTTAATTGTATTGCGGGCTTTCGATAGTAGGGTCAGTGTCTAACATAAATATGTCAATACGAGAAAGATCGCCTGGGTTAAATAAGCAAGCGGAGAAGTACAAGGTAGATAAAAACACCTAGGTTAAGAATAATAAGTAAAGACAAAGAACGTGGATTTATGTGCATAATATTGTTAACGCAGAGCAAGGCCATTGGAAAGATGCACATAAAACTTACTTTTAAACAACATCTCAGATAGCTCGTAGGGGTTTTAAATTATTAACCAATACTGAAGACCAAAGTATTTACGTAGTATAAATTTGATATTTTAGATAGCTCTGGATGTAATTTAGTGGTCTGTAATTTACGCGAGTCTAACACACATCTGTGGTTTAAAGATAAAGTCAGGTTGACATAACATTCTAGAAATTGTGGCTAATATGAGTAGCAAAGTAGATGATATCGACAGCGAGATTACTAACAAGCTCGTGATTTGTGCACATACCATTAAACTAATAGGAGCCTTCACTAGATACAAAACTCGTGCGTTTCTTGGTTGAAGGCGGTTGAAGCTACTGCGACAATTCAATGGCGCACATCGTAAACGCTGCATGTGACAAGATCTGTTAGGATATCAGTTGCAAAGCCTAAGACATATTAATGAACTTTCAGCATCATATTATACTCATGTAGATTATTTCAGAAGATACCCTTTCAAGACAACTTTTTATAGACTTGCGCTCCGTGACGTGTCCTATGACCATCATTCCCCAATTTAAGATAATATGCACTGCAAATCTCATTGTTTTCGAATATGGCGAATCTTCGCTTTTCTTAACTCGTTTCACAGCCGGGGAATCTTCATATCACTCCGGTATCATCATTTATCCCAAGCATGTAAATGGGGTCGCAGCGTGGTTGAATAGTGCTATATTACGACAATCCAAACTAGAGCGAAAGAAGAGGTATGCACGTTATATACGCAGCAAATTTCATTACTGACTATGCCTAGTATATTTGATACCTCTATTTCTTTTTAAAAAGTTTAAGACAGCCTTTGGATATGAAATACTGTCAGAGAAGGTTTTGCTATACCTAAATCTTTTATATTAATGATGGTGGAACGTGAATGTTGCTTTTTCTTTCTGGTTATATGTTGTGGCCTCAGGCACACACCCTCACTAGCTAGCTAGTATACCTAGACCTCTCCCGTACGGAGAGCTTCCTTCCCTAGACTTATCAGATTATAAGAACCTTATCACACATTTACGCATAGGAACCTCTCCTTCTGCCTTCATCGTGAGTACAGGTCCTTGACATTATAACACTTCTATTCAGAGATTCCTTTACCGCGAAATCTCGTAATCTGTTTCTCTGGCTATCCAAGTATCCAACGACCGTGTAGATGTTGTTGTTTTAGTTTTACACTTTTGGGATCATGCGGCATAGGTTTCAAAAATACTCAGTCGTGGCTTTTTTAAAGTTACTTCACTGAAAGGAGTGTATTGATCTTAATAATCCATATTTATCGGTCACAGGCATATCAATATGGAGACTAAAAGCAGCTGAATAGCGTTGTATTTATATGATTCCCACTTGAAAAAATCGCATTGACAGATTTGCTTGATAAACAGTTTCATATTAAACATTTCATCGAACATGCCAGCTTGCTCCTAGTAATTTGTGCTCCTGATAATAGAACTCCAGTCCTCAAGTAGTTTCAGTGTCTCTTCACATTTTTCCTTGATGGCATCAAAACAATCTGTACCTAGTGGAAGCCTGAAAGGAATGTCTCTATCCGTAGCACATCCTTCCTTACGTACAAGATCCAAGATTATTTCTACAGCCTTCAATGGGTCGCCTGGTTGAGCTTGATCTTCTTTAGCCAAGCCTTGCAGGAACGCTGTAGATGAGTGCTTGTAATCAGGGATATCAGATGGTGCAACTTTCAGATTGCCTGCCGAAAGAAGTTTGGTTCGAAACCTGCCTGGTTCGATCAAAAGGGTTTTGATCCCCAGATGTTGTGTTTCTCTACCTAAGCCCTCGACGAGTCCTAAAATATATATTCAGTAAGACAAAAATATATTGGAAGCGAGAATCTAACCTTCAACAGCGAACTTGGAACCAGCATAGGCACTGACGAAGGGATCTCCGTACCATCCTGACAGAGAGCCAATGAAGACCATCGTACCTGATCTTCTTCGTCGAAAATGTGGCAGGATCGCTCGAGTTACTTTGATCGTTCCGAAAACGTTTGTGTCAAATTGTGCTAAGAAGTCATTATAGCTAGGTCAACATTAGTATTTATGCTGTGCAGTTGCTAATACATGTGCGGCTCACTCAAGATCTTCCCATCCCCCTTGTGTAATATAGCCAGCGTTGTTCACTAGAACGTCAACTTTCCCATAAATAGTAATAGCCTTTGTAATGGTGTCACACAGAGATGCCTGTGTGTTGGTAATATCTAATTGCAAAGTAGCAGCACCTGCGCGTTCAAGGTGTTTTATGCTCTCCAATTTTCGGGCGGTTGCGATGACACGGTCTCCGCGCGACAGAATCCGATGAACTAGTAGTTCTCCAAGTCCAGATGAGCAGCCCGTGACGAGCCATACAAGGTCAGACATATTTTTATTTTGCGACCTGTAGCACAATGTTTCTGTCAGACAATCCAACGGGGTTAAAGAAGAGCTGAAATGGTTGATTCTGGACTTATATATTCACAATCCTTGTTATTATTCCATCTTTAAAACGTATCATGATTGATAAATGACGTATAGTGGATGCAGATTGTAAGGCTAAAAGCATGAGGAAAGTGAGAACTTGAGAGACACATGACAGAAAAACGTTGCTTTTTGAAAAGTTTCGGGGACTAAAGCATCCAAGTGGATGGAAATAACATGTTAAGTCCGGTTTGTACTCTCAATTATTGATTCACATCGCGAGTGTATTTTCCGACATTCATCGGGGTATCATGTGACTTTTTTATAAAGTAAACCTTCTAGGAAGGTAGTTCCAGGGCCTGGAAACGAAGCCTACAGATGTCATTCAAAATAAGCATCGATACGAGTCACGTAAGGAGAACTTAAAATCCGTAAAAGTCTGGCATAGTAACAAGATGGGAATTAAAGCGCATGCAAACACAGGAAATAAGTCATGGTATGACGATTAATGAATTCGCCAGAATTGCATATCTTGGCCAAATGGCCTACCGTAGTCCACATTTCATATCTGATGTGACTAACACTGCTAATTCCATTTTTGCCAAATGATTCGAGAAGTCTCATTGCCAACAAATGCATAATGGACTCAACAGCCGGCATATACTCTTCGAGTTCGACTAAGGGTCAGCGATCCAAAGTCGGTAGACCGTTGGAGGCGTGTGACCAATGCCAGCGACGGAAGCAAAAGGTGAGCGACATTATTACCTCAAAATAATCATTCCTATCTTCTGTCTAAAACTAATCTTAGTCTTTATCTTAGTGTAACCGAGAATGGCCGTGTAGAAACTGCCGGTCTAGAAAAGTAGCACATTTATGTCAGTTCCGCCGCCAGGCTGATGGAAATCATATTAACGCAGCTTTAGAAGCGGCATCGTAAGCCTACACCATGTATGCTATTCTGTACATGTTAATAAGTGCTAAGCAGTGTGAAAAGACGCAAACGGCAGTCTGCTACATCTGAAACCGACTTACCAGATTCAAAAGACTCGTTAATAGAGCCAGTCAGATCTTTCAGAGCTTTGGGGTACATGGAAGTGGAAGAGCTTAACGGACTCTGCACTCAGCATCAGGAATTCGAAGAAATCGCATCTGTCGACGTAAAGCCATATCCTCGGGAAATTGAGGAAGCACTAAATACTTTCCCCCACAAAACACATACTGGTATTATTTCATAGCCATTTTTAAAGGAAAAATTATTTCACTAATCATCTAAAGACGTTTTGATTCGACATGCCCTCGAAATGATTGATTATGTTCGCGTTACTCTTTACCCAAGCCAGGTCTTAGACCAATACGAAGCGTGGTGGCCCACTCGCGTGAAACAAAAGAATCTCGACTTTTCGTCTCTCATCTTACGCCTTTGTTCATTGGCATTGCAGTGTTTGCCAGAAAATCTTCGTCAACACGTCGAAGATAAGCTCGGTGATAATGTGCAATTCTTGACAGAACGCTATCACAATGCCGCGAGAAAGTTAAGTGATTATTCAGAACTAGGCTTCGGTGGGTTGATTCATGTTCAGCAACTCTTTCTTACTGCTGCTTGGCTCAAGGGGGAAGGCTTTTTTGACAGAGCTTGGCATTCTCTGGGAGCTGCCATAAGAGAAGCGCAGGAGTTAGGTATGTTAAGAAGCAAATTTTGTGTCTCATTAGTCGAACTGATGGGGTTGGATAAGGTATTCACCGTGAAGTCACCAATGAATCTGTTAGCGAGATGGACAGGGAATTGCGAAGACGAATATGGTGTAGTTTATACATCTGGGACAGGTCAGTTCATCATCAATTCTTGGGCTCTTTTCGAAGGCGACTATCTGATTAGTGTAGATTTATGTCGATTACTCTTCGCCGTCCGTACCTTATCGACGACAATTCAAATGATGTTCATCTACCATCTCCAAATCTGGAGATGGATACAGAGCAACCAGGTATCCCATCTCCTATCGTTGAGCAACTGCTAAAGTACAGAGCGGCTCAAATTACGGTTCAAATTGCAGCTCTGAAAAGTAAAACTGATTTCAAGACTATCTCGATGCTACTAGAAAAACTTCACGGCCTTCAAGATAGTGTGCCATCTGTTCTCAAACTGGACAGTTCACGTCCATCCGTTGATACCCAGCATCCTCGTCTTGTATATGCGAAATATAAAATCCTTTTAGATTTCTACGTCTCGATATTCATACTATTGAAGCAAGTCCTCTTTCTGGATGGTTCCGTAGACGAGAGGCCCGAGAACAGTCAAGATATTAATAAATTTCGCAAGATGGCATGCGAATATGGCGTGCGCCTAATTGAACTCACAGCTTATATGGCAGAGATTTTCAATCCCGAAAAAGCAAAAGATCATCAATTAATGTTTACCCCGTTCGACACGGCAATGACACTTTGTGTAGCTCTTCAAAAAAATTCGAGAGCTATTTCGCTATCGAGGAGTGACATCGTGATAGCCATTGGACAAGCCTTATGTACACTTACAAAAATGGAGGGGTTTTCAATACTTGCTAAGCAAGGCGCCAGAACGCTTAGGGAATTGGTGGCAAGTTTATCGCTAACCTCGCAAGAGAAGAGCATCATATTAGTAAAATCATCTCAGCAGCGCGAAATCCCAAGGATCTTCGAGCCCGGATTTTTCAAAAATATCTCGAGTTCAAACCTCATCGAAACCTCAAATAACGGCTTCACAATGTTAGGTCCCGAAGCACCACCCACCAATTCTGACGTTCAAGCCAGCATTTGGAATACCAGTTTTGAAAACGGGAACCTTGACATCTTCACGGATCCTTTGGACTTGGAGTGGAGAGATGGCATAGATCTGGGTATCTTGGATGATGTGTTTCATTGGGATGATTTGCTTGTCTATGAAAGTTGAAGTTGAATATCTTATAATTCCTGATATCCAGAGGAAATAGCTTATAAAGGAATGACCTATCCCTGTGATTAAATGGCTAGCTACTAGTTGAGGTCAACATCAACAGAGAAATGGCAAGTATTTAATTCAGTCAACAATTTACAGGCTGAAACGCGACTTTTATAGGGTCCTTAGCGCCCGCTAAGATGATCGTGTTCACCAAGGGTCAAAAGGGGTTCTGGTCAAGAGTCACTTGTGATAAAGCTTCTTTCTTATCTGCTTGAAATCTTGTCCATGATATGAACATTCATACATTTATCAAACAAATTAAATCGTAAATCTTTCTTACCTAATGTTTCTACCTCCTCTATTGAATTTTTGGTTATGAATGGTGGCCCATATGATCTCTCTACGTGCAGCGATTATTGCGAAAAATATTACTGGCCTCAGATTACTTGCTTGAAATGCATCGCTGCTTAAAAAGCTTATAATTTCATACATGCGCATGTTTTAAAGAGTTAGAAAGGTCATGAATAGTAGAGTGATACAGCGCTCAGTATTAATATTTTGATGGGATTTTTGCTTCAGCAACATGGTCTTTTTCCTTCTCTCTACTCTTTTATCTTGAACCATAGTGGGCCATGTACTAAACCTGATTCTATCTTGTGTCAACTCATACGTTAACAGGCTGTCAAGGTAAACAATTCAACCTAGTATTTTTACTGTCTTAGAGTTTCCATTAATCAACAACAACAATGTCATTTGCTTGTAGGGCATCGGATGAAGTTAAAACGTATAGTATAATAGGAATTAATCTCATATACATCAGAACTTTTCACTAGTTAGTGGGGCAGAGATTGATATGAAGCAGTTTCAAGGACCGGTACTCACGATATAGTAAAAGTAGAGGTTCCTTAGTGAAAACATGTGTTAAAGGTTCTTGGTTTGATAAGTCTAGAGAAGGAAGCTCTCCGTAGGGAGAGGTTCTAGGTATAGCTAATTACTGGGGATGTGGGTGCCTGAGGCCACAATAAGCAGAACGTGAGAGGAGGGTGAATAGAGCGTGTGAAAGCAGTAGCTTCAAACAACCCCAACAAAGCTCACTCTCCAAAGCCCTCAGCATTACCAAATTATTGCCAATCAATTGTTATAAGCTGAGATGAGCTCAAGTTCTGTGAATACCAAAATATCAGCTGAAATATGAACATATTTACCATCTCAATGCTAGATATAATTCCCAAACCTCGTCCCTCACAAAATCTCCCTATATTTTTAAAATCATGGAAAGTCTGGCTAGATATTAACTTATGCTAGATAAAGAAGATGAGTGTGTAAAGTATTGAGCTTACATTCTTCGCATTATAGTCTGAACTATGCTGAAATCTACTCGTCTTATCTGACTGCCACCTTTCATCGCATAGTAATATTAATAACATCACGTTTGATCTCTTGAAACTTCACATTAATCAACATTATTACACAATTGACACCAAGAACGCATGTTATTCTCGCCAGTATGTACCTCCTATATTTTATAGTTACTTCACGGGACCAGTCAAGCCATATTCCAAGGAGGCATCACAATGGCTGATATGGCCAAAATCCTGGTTCTGAACACCACCCAAAATCTAGATACGTTATAAGATGGACAAATAACTGGTACAAAATGTAGTCTGGGTACTGATCACCTGATTCAATTGTTCACATATACTCCTTTTTTTGAATTGACTTGTAAACACTGCTATTTTTTATGTGTTACTGTAATATCTTGAACTCATCAATGCTCGTCAAAAAGGAATTTGGCTGCGCAGATGCAAAGGCAGGGTATTTGGTCGAGGTTTGACGTCGGAGTGAGAGCATCTTCAGCTTAGAGCACTTAGAAGAAGAAGAAGAAAATAAATTTCAAATAATATGCAAATAATATGACGTGGGAGAAACCAATGGCATTGGGATTAGACACAGGAAGAAGTATCCTCGTCTTGCATTTGTGTAATGGTGGTCACATGCATACCTAGAGGATCTTCGAGTCTAGGATCGAGATCCTCTATCATGCTCGGGTCAGCTCCAGCTAGTCGTAAAACACTCTGCACTTACCTCTCTCTCCACATCATTACAGTTCCAGACCTTTCACGTGAACTTTCGCCTCCAGCCAGTTTCATGGCCAAGTCTTTTATTACACGACAGAACACGGGCCCCGATGTCCTTCGCGACCTCGAGTCCAGATTGTGACAACTGACGCGACTTTTCGCTCTTAAGCTTGAAGCGTTGGAAACCATAAGTTAGATGTAGAGTTGAATTCTTGACTTTTAGTGCTGTGGAGGCTGGAGAAAAGTGAGACAGACAAAAAGGTACTGGAACGCCGTTACAATGGCAGCAACATTCCTCCTCTGTGAGATCATTGGCCATATTTCAATGAGCGTTATAAATACAACGGGTTCATGCAGGAATAGTTCCTACAAAGATCAGCGCTGTAACAACGCCTAACGCCGCCCAGCTCAGCTTCGGCGTTTCATTGGCACTCTCATCGAGGTATGCCGTCGTAGTAACATTGTATGCCTTGATGTCTATCATGGTTCCGTTTCCAGAGCAATATATCCCATCCAGAGCGACATCTCCACCTCCATTGTTGATCAGACATTTCTTAAAACTGCCGAGCGACTCATCGGCTGTCAGGTTACCATCGCCACGATATGCGTTGCCGCGCGGCAACTCGCAGTAAACATAGCAGTGCTCTGTATCCCACCTGCGCGGTGCCCAGCCACAGCAATGATCAAATGCCGCTGTATTATTTCCATCCGCACCCCTGCTCGGCGTGCCCGTTGTCCTGATCGCGCACTTGGGGCGAGCACCTGGCTGCAAACCCACAACGACAGATGGGTGCACGAGGTCGCAGGTGATATTGTCTGGACCAAAGAAGTTGTAATCTGGCGGCACGGTATCTTGTGTATTGGCCTGACAGGATATGGCCTCGTCTGGTACAGATTGCCCGCCGGCAGCGAGGCAGGCTTTGAACGACAGCCGGAGGCGCTCTGTCGCATTGCTCGAGGTCAAGTTCCCAACATCGAAGCCACCCAAAGGCCAGGTGGATGGGCTATAGCGGTACCAGTCATCGTATGCATGACACCATTGGAAGCATTGGTCAGTGGCTTGGTAGGAGGTTGCCCATGACAGGCAGCACGTAGGAAATCGCGTGAAGGTTGACGGCGCAACGCAGCTGAAGCCACTGTGGTGGGTGTCTGGTATAAGTAGCGGTGGGCTCGGTGCACAAGAACGCGATCTCAGCATCGTTAGTTGTGCAAAATAGAACGGAGAGGAGAGTGAAGAAGAGGAGAGGCTGGACATTCGCTGACTCAGCACGTTGCCAAGCTGAAATGCAAAAAACTGACTATATTCAGAGTGTAGAGTGTGACTGGTATTCTAAAACATCAAGTAAGTAAATATATGCAGAGCAAATTATTGTAACATACTAGAATAACGAATTAAATAATAAAGTAGAAATGCTATCGATAGGTACAGATATCTCCATCCTGGATTTCAAGGTGGCAAAATTCAGACTAACAAAACGATCCCATAATAAACTATTCAAAACCACTCTGCACCTTCCCAAATTTAACCAGCGAGAAATTCTTGGTATTTACTTCTAGCGGGTGGCTATCATGACCCGCCGTAGGGGTTGTGATCGAACCCCATATTTGTATGCTCCAAATCTAGTAAGCAAGAGCCTCAAAATATATGCATTATAGTTACTTATATCTAATTATTAAGCTGCTGCTATTATCTTGCGAATTAGTTATAAGGTCCACTGAGCTCTATATATTTGTACAAATCATCTACTCTTGATACCTATCAGGCAGATGGCTGATCTGTTAACCCTAGTATGCTTTAGTAGGGGAAATCAAGCCTTAGTCTTGGTCTTTGCTTAACCTAAGGTCACATCTCAACGAGCTAACTCATCTCGCTGCACTAGTTACCAAACCAAAATGAATAAATTTACGAATCATAATTTTAGAACACAGATTTACAACCAGTGCTATATTGGAGGCGAATATTTGCTAAGTTGCTGGCAGTGTGTGTAAGGTGATACAAATAAGCCTCGCTGATGGGGGATGGCAGGCATTTACCTCTATTGGTTGTGTAGGTTCGGGCTATTCGGGGTTTAGCTATCTCCTTAAATCGTAATTCTGCCAATAATTCGGGCATTATAATCTAAGCTCGCACATCCACGGTATCACGAGAGGGATCAGGCCCCTGTGTAGTGGTGGGGTTTTAGGCGTAGGATGTGCATGGCTATATGTGATATGGACGATCTCGATGATTTGAGCTATGCAAAATTTCAGATGGGAGCCAGGTTGCATCATGCGGGGAAGGGTTTTGGATATGTGAGTTTTTGGTTCGATATCCTTCGTGAGTTGCAGACCGAGAAAAATGGAAATGACAGTGGAAGCTGCGGAGATCCTCGTATCAGTTACCAGACCTCGCGTAGTGCTACGTAAAAACCAAACTTCGATGGTCAATCATGAATTTATTTATCAATGTGGAAAGCAGATAAACTTCATCAACAGATACCTATGAAAGAAAGAAACACTGTGTTCAATTTGATCACAGTAAATACAAAATCCCAAATGAATAAACGCATTTTGTCCCATATCACAATACCAAACAAGCTTCAGAAGTTGACCTGCGGAGATGAATGAATTTCATCACCATTATTAAGAATCCTGCAATTCTTCTTGCTCTTGCTCCTGTAACGCACTGACACTGCGACTTCCGTTAATATAGTGTCGAGTGATAGTTCGCCCTCCACTCCTTGAGTAAGTGTGGGATTGCTGCGAGAAACTCTCTTCTAACTTCTCAATCTCCCTACACTTCTCCTCATACTTTACAATTGCATCATCTCGCTCTTTATCTGCTGAGTTCCGCATACTGATAGCCTGTTCCTTCTGCTCTCGCACTTCGCGAAGCATAGCACGAAGAGTAGTGATCTCATACTCAGATCCGCTGTTTCCTTCTTCATATTCCGTGATCGTCTCACAAACCTCCTCGAATTTGGCTTCGCATAGACGAAGTTTCTCCCGGATATTCTCCCTGTCCTCTGTCACGGTTTCAATCTCGAGCTTGAGAGAGATGATACTTGCTTGCAGTTCGGAGAGCTCGATGGTAAAATCACGACACTTCTTACGTGCCTCGTCGCGCTCGTCTTCAATACGCTTGATACGTTCGTGGAGATTGCTTACTAATTCAGTCTTCTCCTTGAGCGTTGATTCGGTACGACGCATGAATTCTTGCAAGACAAGTACTTGGCGGTGGGTTTCCTCGGTCTTCTTACATGCGTCGTGATAGCGTTCTTCCATGCGATCTTTCTCGCTGATTGCTAGTCGTAGCTCTTCAGTCTTCTTTTTGATGGTCTCACGCAGCTCGGTTTGCTCAAGTTGGATGAGTCGAAATTCGTCACGGATAGAGACAATCTCCCGGTCGGAGTGCTCCCATTTCAACTTCCATTTTCCGCACTGGTCCTCGGCGTCCTCCCATCTGTTATGCTCCTCTTCAAGCTGACGCCTCAAATCTTTGATTTTCTGGTTCACTTCTTCGCTCTCGTATTTCGTCCTGGATACGGTCTCTTGAAGTTTATGCACCTCGCGCTCCTTCCTTTCATTTAAGTCTGTAATTTCTGTCACTTTACGCCTGAGTTCATCGTTACGATGGTTGCCTTTTCTCAAGCTTTCTTCCAACTCGCCCTTGTCGTGCATCCACTCGTGTTTTTCTTTTTTCAGCGTGGTGTTGGATTGCTTCAAGCTTATCAGTTCCTTGTGTGTGGATTCATATTTTCTGGTAACCTCGGTGTGGCTGTTCTGCAACTCGACAAATTGCTGTCTCAAGCTGCGAAGTTCGACGTGGTGTTTCTTTGCGTCTTCTTCCGCTTTGCGACGGTCTTCGTCACAGGCCACCAGTCTAAGCTGTGTCTCCTCCAGCTTTGTTTTCGTGACCTCATTTTCTTCCTTGAGGTCCTTGAAATGGTCTCTGAACTCGGAAACTTCACGACGCGCAACACCTAATTCGTTATCGCGTTCAGCAAGTTTCTTCTTGCATTCGAGGGCTGTGGCTGTTGCGGCTGTGAGCTCAAAGCTAAGTTTGCTGACTTCCTTCTTCCGATTCTCATGGTCGTGATGATGGTGCTGCAGCTCTTTCTCTTTACGCTCAATTGTGTCAGAATACTCCTCGAATTGCTCGTACATCTGATCCATCCTTGAGACGTAAGACTCCCGCTCCGAGATGATTTTGGTCCAGACATCTTTCAAAGAAGAGCTTCGTCTGGTGATACCGGACATGAGCTCCATGAGTGCAAAAAACTCGCTTTCAGCTTGTGCTGTAAGCTCTTTTGAGAACTTCGTGCGATACGAACGTGATTGCGAGAAGCCATTGCTCCAGCGCAAAGCGCGACTTACATGGCGGCTGGAACCAAATGAGCTTCGCACAGATCCTGTTGGACTACTCGCACGTGGGAGATTATGCCGTTTAGTAATATCAGGGTAGGTAGCGACATCTCCGGATAACTTTGCTAATGGCAAAGGCTCATAGTGAGCGTGTGAGTGTTTGACAATTGTAGGTGGTGGCCAAACATGGGGATTGGGACTGTGCATGGTAAGTCTGTCGAATTCTGGTGTTGACTTTTCAGGCTCGATCTCTGTAACAGAGACCTCGAGGCTGTCAACCTTGTCGTTCTTCGAGGTTGGCTCGTAGATTTGAGTACTTGAATTCTCCATAGTGGTTGAATAATTTTGGGAAACAAAAGCGAAGATTGAGTTTAAAGTTCAATACAATGATTCCGTTATAGACGGCTGAACAGTCATAGCAATTGGAACGAGGGCAGTTCTGAAGCAATCATATATAGTCGCGATGTGGCACAAAACCCCCCCATCCCTATTATTGAGATCCACATCCTTTAACATCCGGTAAAGACCGATGCATTCAGATTCTCAAATTCGCGTCGTAAAGCCCGCGATTTTACTGGTTTGATCCCGAAGGATATGAGTTTTGGAAGTCAGAGTTTGTGTTACACCAGCACGCAAGTAACGACAGCTGAAATTTGGCAGCGCAGTTGATGGTTGCAACCAACAACCCTCACACCACTGTCGCAGGTCTCCGGTTGACAACATTGGTCTTGTCATTGACAGTATTAGTCTTTTCGGCCCTTCCGACCTTACACAGCATCAACAAATTTTTATTAAGTGAAGTATGTGTTGTTGGCTAAATTCTTAATAGGGAAGCCAGAAACTCAGCCATCTGTGCACCGAGAATCTGAGGCGGGCTGAACCGTCCCAAGAAAGAATTGTTAAGTGCAGATCATGCTGCATGTTTTCACCAGGTCATCTCGTTACCAGATCATTGGTGTGAAATCCGTTGGGTTATCTGCATTTATTCTCGAAGCTCTATTCTGTATTTGTCGATGCTAGTTTAACTCTGAGACAACACCAAGACCAACCCCGCAATGTCATGGTCCATTCTAGCTAGCGCCATCTCGCAACGGGAGATATGTGGAGACTCATACTTTCTGGGGAAAATTGACGTGAGGTTTTACAGACTGAAGATGCCATACTAGACGTCAGAATACGACTTTCGGACTATCCGCTATTCGTGGTACGATTGCAGCATCTTACAAAGTAATGAAGTGGCTGATTTCCAGGCAGCTGATTTAATGAAGCTGCACTGCGGATTTCCTGGTGCTAGCAAGGTGGGAGATGAAGAGAAGGGCAGGAAAATGAGAAAGAGTGTGGATAAACCCCAATGTGTTACGTATCTCTGATTTACTATTAAACTGAGCCCTAGATCTGGGTTCTGATGGGCCATTAAATTCTGATCATAGAAATGTTTCGTTACTGACCAACTATCCCTACAACTTTCTGCCAGCATAACATCCTTTACTAGTATCCAGCAATAAAAATGGCCTCGGTAGCCAGTGATAAGTACGTTCATTCATCAATTATATCTTCATCTCACTAGTTTTCAACCTGATAACCCAAGAACAGAAACGCATCAGCAGTCAGGCTCACATATGACTGCTATTCACCGATTGCCCACCCGGCACTTCGGAAGCCTCTCGGGCCACTGCCGCTGCAGACGAGTTCTATCGTGAATCTTGAATGGGCATCAGTCTTCATCGATCACGCTGCACATCTCATCAGAAGCCGTGAAGCAGTATGTTGCACATGGAACACTGAATTATCGAACGAAGTGAGATGTACTAATGATTATGTGCTCAGAAATACGAAGAGCTTGCGAAGAAGTACAATGCGGCACTCAACACAATTGGCCTGAAATATACCGACATAGAGAGGCTCAAGAGAGAGAACAGTGCTTTGAACCACAAGAACGAGCGTCTCCAAGCAGACATCGCTCGTCAAGCGAGCGCCTACAAACGACTAGATGAAGAAACAGACCAGTTACGTTCTCGTGCTAGGGCAGAAAAGGAGAAACTCACCAAGGAGCTCGACGATACGAGGAAGATGTTGAACGATGCAGTATCCAAAGTGAAGTCTCTTGAAGCGAAGCTCCTCGCTGCTGATGAAGATGCTCATACGGCTTGGGTCGGGGAGAGAACGAGCGATGTCGAAGACTACAAAGCGCTTGAAGATCTCCGTCGAGCACTCGACAAAGAAAATAAGACAAGTGCCTCGCTCCAAGAGAAGCTTGATGAGAAGAGCAAGCAATTGCTTGAGACAGAGCAACAAATCCACACTGCAATTGACGGCCAAGCCGAGTCTGAAAATGAAATTGTGAAATTGAATGGCCAGATTGAAGAGTTGAGCCAGAGCATTGCAGATCGAACCAGGACTATCGCAAGGTATGAGTCAGATCTCCTACAGCTTAGCAATAGCAGCACTGCATTTACACCTGAGAAGGGCCAGCTTTCTACAGATCTTATGAACAAGACTACTGAGCTTCGCAAGGCTCATCAAGATCTTGTGGCTGCGCGAGAAGAAGTCACTAAGCTAGATGAAGCCTCAATTAGGCAAACAGCAACAATACAATTGCTTTCTACACAACTCCAGGAGGAAAAGAATCAAAGCGAGAGTTTGAGGGCTCAATCTGAGACAACAATTAGGGAGTTGCTAGATAGGATTAACAAACTCATCAAGCACGATGAACAAGACGAGCAGAATCTTGTCGCAATATTCAACGACATGGCGCTTCTTTTGTTCGCGCTAAACAAAACGCCGGCGGATGACGAAAGCGACAAGAAGAACATCAACCAGCTCAAAGCATCCATCAATGATCTGATCGAAGTGCAAAAACTACTGCAGAATAGGATCGGAGAACTCACCAGCCACGATGCGCAAGATGAGTTCCATATCTCAAAGTTGAGGGAAGCCATTGCGGCCTTGGAAACCAACCTGAAGAACACCGCAGAGCAAAAGAAAGTAAGCGACGACGCTGCTAGTGATCTGAAGAAGAAGTTCGATGGTTTACAGAAAAAGATTGCGGAGGCGACTTCGAATGATGCGAAGGACAAAGAAACGATCAAGCTCCTCAAAGAAGCCCAGCAGGCCGGTGAAAGGGCCATTGAAAACTTTAAAGCTCAAACCGCTGCTGCTCGAAAGGAAGCTGAAGATACTAAAAATCGAGCATTGGATGCAGATGTAGCGAGGAAAGATGCCGATGCTGCTGCTACGAAGGCACTTCTAGAGCTCGATGAGGCTAAGAAGCCACAACTGCCCAACGATGTTGTAAGTTTCACTTTTCGCTTCCCAGCGTTCCATCATTAAATCGGTCCTCCTTTCTAGCTCTTTTCTCTAACCGAACCTAGAAACTCTCCAACCCAGTTACACTCGTAGGTAGTCTCAAAGGTGCTCCTCGCGATGTTGACGATGAGAGCTTTTTCATCGAATCCTCCTTCGCAGTGACGCTATTTAATGCCCGCTCGAACAAGATTTACATCAGCAGCAACGGTCTCCTGACCCTCAACTACCCCTCGGACAAATATAATTATCAAAAGTTCCCATATCGTGCATGGCAATGGCAGTCACAGCCATTACCCGACCAAGTCCTGGCTCCTTTCTGGGGTGATCTCTATATCTACAAAAATACCCCGCAAGGCATCTATTATGAAGAGACCGGCTCGGCTCCGAATCGTAAACTCGAGGTAGAGTGGTATGTCTCGCGATACAGTAGTCCAAAGCAATACTATCACTTTAGTTTAGTAGTAGAAGAAGCCAAACCTAACTTCGCGACATTCAAATATTTCGAGGCACTAGACAAGGGCGGGAAGTGCACCATTGGTGTACAGGGTCCAGCAAGCAAGTGTCCCACTACAAATAGAGGCTTTTTGCTGATTTATTGCGTTTAGCTAGCTGTATGTTCTCTTACAATGAAAAGAAAGCTCCTCCGGGTACCCAAGTCACCTTCGATACGGCGAAAAATACTTTTACGGCATCCACCTTCAAGATTCCTCCGGCAGCAGCAGTGAGAGCCACTGGAAAGAGGAAAGAGACGAAAGATGTTGTCGAGCCGGCGAATGCAGTGTCAGCGACAGTTAAGGAAATAGTTAATCATTGACAAGTCATTTCTTTGAGGACGTGAAGGGAAACCCGGGGTTGATTTTGAAGCTTGAGACTTGTCTCTCATTTTTGGCTGCTGTTATATCCTGGCCGCCGTGTCAAATCTAAGGGATGTTCTAGTGGATTGTGCAGAAATTCATGGTTCTAGTTTTTTTTTTTTGTCTTAGGGATACTTTCGACTATTTTCTAAATATATCAAATGCATGTCCATCCTGCTGATGCCATTCACCCTTTGAGGTGGCTTTATCGTGAGTCCCAAAGCGGACGTCTGTACAAATATAATTGATCTGATTGTGAATTTAGTGACGTACTGTAAAAGAATACTGCCATAGACACCTTTCTTACCACCAAAATATACACAGAGACGAATGCCTAGCCAATAAAAGCCGATAGACATCACAACTCTCATGCCAAAAACAAAACGTGGCAAGCTAACAACTATTCAACATCTGCCGCCACATTCATCAACACAAGTATTCTATTCTTTACAACTATTTGGTCGAGCATTTCACGGTTGCTGCCGAGTGTGGCTGGCTAGCTGGCTGACATCTGATCAGCTTTCACTAATTCTAAACTCAGTACCACGGGCGTGAAGTAAAGTTAACCACTCAATTTTAAGTCTGTTTTAGTGCGGTTATAAAGTAATTTGTAACTCCGCTTCCTGATGGTGGCAGGCAACATGTCTACCGCGTTACATATCAAGTAGTATTAAAAATGTAGCTCAGAATGGACTCATGAGGCTAGCCACGTTTTGTTTTATCAAAGAGAGTGCTCCAGACTTTGAAACAACCATTAGTATACATACATACATACAACGCACTTATATATCTTGTAATAGAAAGAACTAAAATGAAGCGTCTCCCAGTTGCACAATAAATAGATAACCGTATCTTTCCTACACTAATCATAAGGTATTTTCAGAATAGTTCTATTTTCAAGGAGTGAAGGTGTGTAATTTCGCTTCTTTGCTATTATAGTGTCAGGATTAGTCATGTGATCACGATGACGAGGTTGTAATTAAGGCTGAAATTGTGTTTATAGTATAATAAGAAGGTGTAATTTGTAACGGTTATAATACGAACTTCCCCAGCAGAGGTCAGTATTGCTGTTGGTGAGCCTATAGAAGAATACGAACCTATTTATGGCCGTAGTAGTAGAATTAGAGTTGTTTAGGATTAGGGTCCGAACTTCAGAATAGCATAACTATGCTATTCTGAAGTTCGGACCACACCTTATTTTCACCCTATAGAATTAACCCGATCATAGTATGATCGCCGATAACTAACGATAGGTTAATTAGCTGATATTGGGTGCCAATGCCTGGTTGCACGCTCTAAATTCCCGAGCGTTCCTTGCAGAGTAAGAAGCTGCAGATCAAGGACCCGGCTCTTCACATCCTGGCAGTGTTCCAACTCCCGGGACGAATGACAGAAATGGCTAAGAGGAATAAGAATGATCTTTTTAGGACGCTTTCTAGGTGTAAGTAGCAGATTGTTCTCAAAGTTCTTTCTATCTCTCTTTTAATTCAATTTGAATCTTGAGGCACTGCTAAGTAAGGTTTATTTGTCAAAAAAGTTGATGTATGTAGCTGAGATGTTTTAAAGAATCTTTGGTGGTACTCTTTTCCGCCAAAGTTTCCTTAGTACACTACAGAAACTCTCCAAGTTGAACAAAAAGACTTCTGGTAAAGTTGTGGCTCAAAGTTCAACCTATGGATGGTTGTTGGGTGGATTTCTGTCAACTTAAACTCTTTACTACTTTACACATACTTTTCAGAGCTGCAATGTAGAGAGAACTAGCAATGACGTGCTTGATTATTCCAATATATGAATAAGAATTGTAGTGCTTCTCCTGTCTTGACTCTAGTTGTTGCTTGAACACGATGTTGCCACATGCAGGATTCGCCGAATCATGGCGAACGGGCACGTGACCATGAGAGGATGACCTTCGGCGACGGTGGCAGCAAGAAAATAAGTATAAATAAACATCTGCTCTCGTATTTTTTTGTTCCTCATGCTCTTTTAGTCTCCAAATTCGAATTCAAGGAAGACCATCTCGAATGTTTATATAAGCATTGGCATTGCTGCTATATTACTTCCTAATCACTTGACAATGTCTTTACAAATCACTAATAAAGTCGATGTACACAATCACATAGTTCCACCATTCTATGCGCAGGGTAGCTATTATACCTTCGATTTACAGAATCATACTAATGTAGTCACTAGCTGTTGAAGACGCCGGTGGAGACCCCTCTGGCTGGCACACTCCCGTATGGAGTGTAGCATCAGCAAAGCAAATAATGCAAAAGGTCAATATCGACACTGCTATATTGTCCCTGACCGCACCTGGGGTAGAGATTGTGTCCGAAGCCAAACAGCCTAAGTTCGCTCGCGATGTCAACACCTACGCTGCCAAAGTCCGTGACGAAAACCCAACTCACTTTGGTTTCTTCGCATCCACTCCCTCGCTCTTGAACACCAGCGCAGCTATCACGGAAATTACCTATGCTCTGGATGTCTTACACGCAGATGGTGTAGTATTATTCACACGGTATGGTGATTCAAACTACTACCTCGGTCATGAGCTGTTCAAACCAATCTGGGAGGAGCTCAACAAGAGAAAGGCGGTGGTGTTTATTCACCCAACACACCCCGTAGACACCAATCTCGTCAATCGCCTACTACCACAACCTGTACTGGACTATCCCCACGAGTCGACCAAGACTGCCTTCGACTTGATTCTCAGCGGTACAAAGCGCGCCTTCCCCGACTGCAAGATCATCCTCTCTCACGCTGGTGGCACACTTCCGTTTCTCCTCCCAAGAGCAGCTCAGCTTATATCGCGTCTGTCAGATAACTTTGGCCACAGGATGACTGCAGAGCAGATTGTGGAGGACGCAAAGTCTTTTTACGTTGACTTGGCGTTGTCGTCAAGCCCCGAGATATTGGATACTCTGTTGAAGAACTTCCCCATCGAGAGGATTCTCTTTGGTAGCGACACCCCATACGCACCTGATGGGGCAGTACTTGCTTTCAACCAGCTCTTAGATGAGTATCCACTTAGTGTCGAGATGAGAGAAAAATTGGCCTTCCGAAACGCAATGGAGGTCTTCCAGAGGCCAAATCGAGCATGAGCGCTTTAGGTTAACAGACAGAATGATGGGTTTGATGCGGTACGTGTCGCGATAATTATATATATACTATACTGTCTCTAAATTGAAGAATCGTTACCAATACGTTCATTATATGGACTAAGTGCTTCATCGCCCCACCATGAATCAAAATTGTTGATGATATCAACCGGTTCCATCATAAAGTCATCTATAGTTGTGAAAGGCCGAAGCTCAAAAAGACCTGGCGTAGGAATAGGTAAATACCCATCGCTATAAATTAGTGAGTTGTCAAAGGATGCAGAAACTCCATAGTCCTCGAACCTTGCGAACGAAGACTCCTGTTGATGAGCATGGTTGTTGCTGGTGGTTATGACCATACTTGCTTTTGCAAAGAGAGACTGCAGAGGAGTCCATATCGACCGGTTTGCTGCCAAACTGAGACCATGTGGGTCTTCTATGGCAAGATTAGAGACTTTCCAAGCTCGATACAGGTCGCTCGCCCCCGGATTCGTGCAAATATAATGTAAGAGGAACGCCACAGGATGCCAATGAACATATGTCTGGAGCAGCCAGCTCAGAGGCGAAGTTTCCGGGCTCGTTATTAATTTGTGCGATGATTCCACGATTTCGCAGCTCATATTGAACAGGCTCCTTTTTACGTTGTCCGAAACATAGCTAGAACTACGGCTGGCTTGGAATAGTGGATATCGGGCTATCAAAGACAATTTGGATAGCATAATATCGCCAATCTGCAAAGCATGCCGTTGTATTGGGTCGGATTGTGAGCAATGTCGGAAGTACCGCGTTTCAATCCGCAGTCTACAGTCGTCGAGAGCTCTAACACGGTCATCAATTTGACCCTGCTCACCTGTGAAAATGCCCATGGAAGATTTGCCATTCTCATTTTGAAAGCCGTGCAGGTCTTGGCATATTTCGAACTGGCCATTATTATCATCTTGCTGCTTCGGTGTTGGATGCAACAACTTACTCTAATCAAAGAGAATGTCATTTCGGTAAACTCATCTCGCTCTGGAGGAGATGTCAACATGTTTGCAGCGGGAATGTCTTCATCATTGATATTAAGAGGAATACGAGTGTCCTCCCCATAGATGTGGGTAGGAAGAAAGCCACAGTCTTCTGCAGAAGCAACATCAAGCATACGAATTTGCCACCACAATCTACGCCTAGATATTTTAGCATTAGTCTAATGTATAAGCTTCTAAGTCTCAAGATTTGCGGTGAGGTACCTGATCTCTGTTACAAGAACTGGGAGCTTCATAACTATACCATCCCGGTGTAACCC
>Ga0247807_10000320_pt1 | contig 30673 bp, 16 predicted proteins | sample UWRJL074202C1_FD_179931 | JGI IMG/M metagenome (GOLD analysis project Ga0247807, IMG submission 179931) | Plant litter microbial communities from Arlington Agricultural Research Station in Wisconsin, United States - UWRJ-L074-202C-1 | ecosystem: Environmental > Terrestrial > Plant litter >...
GGCTTTAGCTTCAGTAACAAAAGAGTTAGATTGTACTACTACACCAAATGCAACTATTACTGTTGCCGTTTCAGGAGGTAGAGCACCATTTACTTACACTGTTGCTAAAGGGACTGGTGCAGCAAGTACTCCTAGCGCACCTTTCTCTAGTGCTTCATTTACTTACACCGTTACTGCTGGAAACGTAGATGATTATACTTTTGTAGTTACGGATGCAAACGGATGTTCATCTACAACTACTACGACAGTAAATCCTATTACGAACCCAACAGTTACAGAAATTCATGTAAATCCATCATGTAATGGTGGAAACAATGGATCTGTAGAATTAACAGGTGCAGGAGGTTCTGGAGGATATACATATAGTATTGATGGTACAACGTATACTGCAAGTTCTCTATTTACAGGATTAGCAGCAGGTACTTATACGTTCTATGTAAAAGACAGTAAAGGTTGTATAGGAACAATTGATGTGCCATTAGTTGCTCCAACGCAATTAGTAGCAACAGTTACAGAAGTTCCTTTTGCTTGTGATGTTGCAAACGGAAAAGTTGCAGGTACAGTTACAGTTAATGTAACTGCCGGTACAGGAACAACTCCTTACGAGTATAGCTTTAATGGAGGTGGATTTGGTGCTTCTAATGTATTGACATTAAATGACAATGGAGCAGATCAGCCTTATACCTACTCAGTTAGAGATGCACAAGGATGTATTATTTCAGGTTCAGGAACTTTATTGAGATTGAACCCTCCAACTGATTTAACTTTTGCAGCGAATGCAGTTACTTGTACAGCTACAACCACTACAGTTACATTGACAGCTGTAAATGGAGTAGGAGCTTTACAATACGAAACAATCGCACCATCACCGGTTATTATACCTAAACAAACATCTAATGCCTTTGCAAATCTTGCTCCGGGTACTTATATGTTTAAAGTTACAGATGCAAACGGATGTTTCTATACAGAAGCACACACTATAAACCCTGTTACTCCAATTACACTTGTAGGAGCTAAAACAAGCGATGCTTTGTGTAATGCAGGAAGTACAGGTTCAGCAAGATTTACAGTTAGCGGATACGCTACTACATATAGTTATACTGTAAATGGCGGAACAGCTGTTACAGGACAAACTGCTTCAGTATTTAATTTAGTTAATTTAGCTGCTGGAAATTACACCGTTATCGTTACGGATGAAGGAACAGGTTGTACAGAAACAGCTTCTGTTCTTATAAACGAACCAGCTGTTTTAGCAGCAGGATATACTGCAATAAATGGAAACTGTTCTATTGCTACTTCAAGTGTAACAGTAAATGTTACAGGTGGTACACCAGTTTACAGATATTCATTTGTACAAGACAATGCTCTGGTAGGAACTTATACAAATTCAAATACAGCTAATTTAGATCCTACCGTTAATACAGAGTGGGATGTACATATCATTGATGCAAATGGTTGTACTTTTAAATTAGATATTACGATTACAAATGATGTAGTACCTACAGTTACTGCTTCAGCTACTGGTCAGTGTTTTGGTGTAGGAAGCTACACAATTACAGCAACGCCAGGTACTGGTGTAGTAGCACCTATTACATACAGTATCGATAACGGTGCATCATACCAAACAGGTAACACCTTTGTAATTACTACTCCGGGAAGTTACACTGTTAGAATTAAAGATGGTAACGGATGTACAGCAGACAGTAATGTAATTGTGGTAAACAATACATTGTCATTAAGTGCTGTGTTAGACAAAGATATTACTTGTAGCGCGCCTACAGCTGCTCAAATTACGTTGACAACAACTGGAGGAAACGGTCCATTTACTTATACAAGTACACCTGCTACAGGAACTTTTGCAGGTAATGTTTTCACAACTTCTACACCGGATTCTTATATCTTTACGGTAGTAGATGCGAATGGTTGTACAGTATCGACTACTACACCTATCGTTGTTTCACCTACAGTTACTCCGGTGATAACAAATGTTACATCTACAGATTTACAATGTTTTGGAGACACCAATGGTACGATCACCATTACAATTGATAATACTCAGGGAGTTGCTCCATTTGTATATAATATTTTCAATAACACCACAGGTGTTGATTTTGGAACACAAACTTCAGGTTTACCTGCTGGTGATTATACTGTAACAGTTACAGATTCAAAAGGATGTTTTGCTACTGCTGATATTGAGGTTAAACAACCTTCACAAATTGTTGTAGCACATCACGCGGTGCCAATCACTTGTAACTCAAGTGGGGTTTCTAAAGGTTCTGTTATTGTTGACAGTGTTACAGGAGGAGTTGGTCCTTACAATTACTTCGTTACAGGAGTAAACGGATATGATGCATCAGAATTAAACAATTTAGGAACTACTTCAGTAAGTTTTAACGTAGTTGATTTTGGATTGTATCAAATTAATGTTGTTGATGCCAACGGATGTTCTGTTTTAATTCAGAATGTTTTAGTGGCTTCTCCACCAGAAGATTTAGATATTACAGTAACGCCACCTCCGGCAGATTGTTCTACACCAGGTAGCGCAGTTGTTGCTATTGGTGCGGCATCTACAGGAATTACAGGTCCTGGTCCTTTCCATTTCGCTATTTACACAGGCCCTGGAATGGTATATACAGCTCCAACAGCTTTACCTTGGTACAATGAGGACGCGGTTGGAAGTAAAAAAGTTACAATCCCTAACTTAATACCAGGTGTTACGTATACATTTATTGTTCACGATGCGGGTACAGGTTGTTACTATTATGAATCAGCTCAATTACCAATTCCAACGAATTCAACATTAACTACAAATGCACTTATTGCAGATAATGTTACGTGTAAAGGAAGTGCAGATGGAAATGTAACATTTACAATTGCAAGTTCATACGGAACGCCAACACCGGTTAGCTACGAGATATTTAACTCACAAAGTGTAATATCTACTGGAATTACCGGAACAGGAACTGTTCCTGCAAACGGAATATTAACGGTTTCTGATTTAGGACCATTACCATTTGGTAACTATTTTGTATTGGTTAGAGAAACAGCTGGTGCTACCAACGCAGGTTGTAGTGTTGCAACTGTACCATTTAACATTACCGAGTCTGCAATTGATTTCTCAGTTACAGCTTCAGTTTCTAAAAATGCAAATTGTGCTCCAAACTCAGGTATTATTACTGCTATTGGTCACGATGGTACTGCTCCTTATACGTATCAATTATTATTAGCTACAGATGCTGCACCAACAACTACAACTGCTGGTTGGGCAAGTGCTAATACATTTAATAGAGATGCCGGAAGTTATACAGTATATGCAAAAGATGCTTATGGCTGTATTAGAGAAGCGGACATTACTTTAGACAGAGATGCAGATCCAACGATTACTGCTCCTGCTACTATTTGTTATACTGGAAGTGCGTTTACAATCGCTATCTTAGGAACAGTTGATCCTGCAGTTGGCGGAGCTACTTATAGCGTAAACGGAAGTGCTTTCCAAACAAGTCCAAACTTTACATTTAATGCTTCTGGAATTTATAATTTAACTATTAAGGATAACAACGGTTGTACAGCAACTGTTCCTTATGAAGTTAAACCACAATTATTCTTAAGTGCAGCACTTACAAAAGAATTAGATTGTACGGCTACTGGAAATGCAGAAATTACATTGACTGCAACAGGAGGATACGATACAGCTTACACGTATGAATATTCGACTGATGGTGGAACTACTTATACTGCCATGGCTACTAATGTTCTTTCTACAAGTGCTATAGGAAACTATACATTTAGAGTAAGTGATGCTAAATTGCCAACAGCGTGTCAGGCTACTACAACTTTAAGATTAGATCCTGTTCCGCCAACAGTATTTGCTACAGTTCAAACACATGTTAGCTGTAATGGTGGAAACGACGGAACAATTACTGTAAACGTTTCTTCAGGTGTTGGTCCATACCAATATCAGTTAGGATCTGGTGCATTCCAGACTTCTAATGTATTTGCAGGATTAATTGCTGGTACAACTTATGTTGTTACAGTAAGAGATGCTAAATCTTGTCTTTACTTAAGTAGTTCAATTACTATTACACAGCCAAATGCATTAACAGCTACATCAGTAGTTACAACGGCATTAACTTGTACAACTGGTAACGCACCAACTAAAGCTGTAGTTACTGTAACTGCTTCTCAGGGAACGGCGCCTTATTTATATAGTTTTGATAATGGAGCTACTTACAGCGCTACTAACACATACGAATCTTTTGTTGGTACTACGTTTAATGTTTTAGTGAAAGATGCTAAAGGATGTATCTTTACTTTAACAGATGGAGTTGATATTCCGGCTTTAAACCCTCCAACAATTACAAATATTACAGGAACACCAATTTATTGTGCTCCGATTGCTAACACAACTAGTACTGTTACCATAACAACTACGAATGGTGTTGCTGCTTTAAGTTATGCAATTCTTGCACCGGCTAGTGCAACATCAAATGTAACAGGTGCTTCAAACGGAATCTTTACAGGTTTAGCAGTAGGTACATATTTATTTGAAGTTACTGATGCTAATGGTTGTAAAGATCAAAAATCATTTACTATTGATCCTGTAACTAATATTACAGTAGCAGGTCAATTGGTAAGCAACGTAATTTGTAACGGAGATACAACAGGTGCTGTACGATTTACAGCAGCTAATTATGCAGGAACGTATACCGCTACTGTAACTCCTGCTTCAGGTACAGTAACACAAACAGGTGACACAGTTAATGTTACAGGTTTAGTTCCTGGAACATACACAATTGTAGTTACAGATAATATTACAGGATGTACAGCAACTACTTCGGTAGATGTTACACAGCCAACTCCTGTTGTTTTAAGTCTGATTTCTAATAAAAACGCTTATTGCAACTTTGGTGCACAAGTAACTGTTAGAGCCAATGGTGGAACACCTGGCTATACTTATGCATGGGGTGTTGACGGATTTACACCTGTAGCGGGTGATTATGATACTGCTAGTACTGCAGTTCTAGATCCTACAGTTGATACAGATTGGGATTTCTACGCAAAGGATGCTAACGGTTGTATTACTAAATTAGATGTAACAATTGCTGCTGATGCGCCACCAGTTGTTGACACACCAGTACTTCCATATTGCTACACTGGAGGTCCGGTTGCGATAACAATTACAGGTACTTACGTTGGTACGCCAATGTTTAGTATTGGAAATGGATACCAATCTAGTCCTAATTTTGTATTGAATGCACCTGGAAGCTACAAATTCTACATTAAAGATGGTAACGGATGTATTGACGATGTAGATTATATTTTACGTCAGGAATTATTATTAAAAGCGACACTAACACAAGATTACACTTGTGCAGGTGATGCAAGCATAACATTATTAGCAACTCAGGGAACATTAACCTACAGTAATTTTGAAGTAAGTTTTAACGGAGGAGCGTATGCTGCAATTACAACACCACTACCTTATACTACAAATGTTCCTGGAACGTACACGTTCAGAGTAACAGATAGTCAAGGATGTCAGGCAAGTTCTGTTTCGGTAGAAGTTACACCAACTACAACGCCAACAGCAACATTTACTACAAATGATGTTAGTTGTACAGGTGGTTCAGATGGAAGTATTGTATTTACAGCTTCTAATGGTGTAGCACCATACAGATACAGTATTGATAACGGAGTAACATTTGTTTCTTCTAATATCTTTATAGGTTTAGCGGCAGGTACTTACAATGTAGTAATACAAGATGCTAAGCAATGTGTATCTTTAAGCTTCCCGGTTACGATTGGACAGCCTTCAGCTTTAGCGGCTACAGCTGTCTTAACTCAGGCTTTAACTTGTGGAACAGGAAATACTCCTCAACCAGCAACGGTTACCATTAATGTAACTGCAGGAACAGGAACAGCTCCATACCAATATAGTTTTAACAATGGTCTTACTTATGGACCAGGAAATACATACACAACAACTACTTCAGGTACTGTTACAGCGTATGTTAAGGATGCTAATAATTGTGTGATTGCTACTCCGGTAGATGTAATAATCCCGGCATTAAACCCGCCAACAATTACAAATATCAGTGGAACACCAATTTATTGTGCTCCTGCTGCGAACACAACTAGTACTGTTACATTAACAACTACTAATGGTGTTGGAAGTTTAAGTTATGTGATTCTTTCACCAGCAAGTGCAACATCAAATGTTACAGGTGCTACAAATGGAATTTTCACAGGTTTAGCAGTAGGTAACTACTTATTTGAAGTAACAGATGCTAACGGTTGTAAAGACCAGGAATCCTATATTGTTGATCCGGTAACTAATATTACAGTTGCAGGTCAGCTAGTAAGTAATGTAGTTTGTAACGGTGAAGCAAATGGTGCTGTAAGATTTACAGCAGCTAATTACGCTGGAACTTATACGGCTACTGTAACTCCTGCTTCAGGTACAGTAACACAAACAGGTGACACAGTTAATGTTACAGGTTTAGTTCCTGGAACATATACAATAGCAATTACAGATGATATTACAGGATGTACAGCGACTACTTCAGTAGATGTTACGCAGCCAACACTATTGGTTTTAAATCTTGTTTCTAATAAAAACGCTAATTGCAACTTCGGTGCACAAGTAACGGTAAAAGCTAATGGCGGAACACCGGGTTACAAATACGCTTGGGGTGTTGACGGATTTACGCCTGTAGCGAGTGATTATGATACTGTTGAAAATGCAGTTCTTGATCCGGCTACGACAGACTGGGATTTCTATGCAATGGATGCTAATGGTTGTATTACTAAATTAGATGTAACTATTGCTGCTGACGCACCACCAGTTGTTGATACGCCAGTGCTTCCATATTGTTACACTGGAGGTCCGGTTGCGATAACCATTACAGGTACTTATGTTGGTACGCCAATGTTTAGTATTGGAAACGGATACCAATCTAGTCCTAATTTTGTGTTGAATGCACCAGGAAGCTACAAATTCTACATTAAGGATGGTAACGGATGTATTGATGAGGAAGATTATATTTTACGTCAGGAATTATTATTAAAAGCGACACTAACACAAGATTATACTTGTGCAGGTGATGCAAGCATAACATTATTAGCAACTCAGGGAACTTTAACTTATAGCACTTTTGAAGTAAGTTTTAACGGAGGAGCGTATACTGCAATTACAACACCATTACCTTACACTACTAATATTCCTGGAACGTACACGTTCAGAGTAACAGATAGTCAAGGATGTCAGGCAGCTTCTGTTTCGGTAGAAGTTACACCAACAACAACGCCTAGCGCAACATACGAAAAAACGGATGTTAGCTGTACAGGAGGTTCAGATGGAAGTATTGTATTTACACCAGCTAATGGTTTAGCGCCATACAGATACAGTATAGATAACGGAGTAACATTTGTTTCCTCTAATATCTTTACAGATTTAGCGGCAGGTACTTACAATGTAGTAATACAAGATGCTAAGCAATGTGTATCTTTAAGCTTCCCGGTTACGATTACAGAACCTACAGCTTTAGCGGCTACAGCGGTATTAACTCAAGGTTTAACTTGCGGAACTGGAAATGCTGCACAACCTGCGGTTGTTACAATTAATGTAACTGCAGGAACAGGAACAGCTCCATACCAATATAGTTTTAACGGAGGTACTACTTATGGTCCAGGAAATACATACACAACAACTACTTCAGGTACTGTTACAGCTTATGTTAAGGATGCAAACAATTGCGTAATTGCTGCTCCGGTAGATATAGTTATTCCGGCTTTAAACCCACCAACAATTACAAATGTTGATGGAACGCCAATTTATTGTGCTCCGGCTGCTAGTACAACTAGTACCGTAACGGTAACAACAACTAATGGTGTTGGAGGATTAAGCTTTGAAATTACGTCTCCTGCAAGTGCTATTACAAATACTTCAGGAGCAACAACAGGTGTGTTTACTTTATTACCGGCAGGTACTTATAACTTCAAAGTTACAGATGCCAACGGTTGTACAGATGAAGCAACATACACTGTAAAAGCTTTAGTAAATATTACAAACGTAGGTCAGTTAATTAATGACGTAGTTTGTAATGGAGAATCTAATGGTTCAGTGAAATTTGATATCGATAATTTCGATGGAACGTACACAGCTGTATTAACAGCAGGTCCAACAACTGGAACTTTAACTCAAACTGGAAAAGTAGTTACATTAACGAACTTACCGGTAGGAACATATACAGTTCAGGTAACAGATAACATTACAGGTTGTACTGCTAGTGCTTCAGTTATCGTTGGTCAGCCGGCTCCATTAGGATTATCACAAGTGAGCGACGTTAACGCAAATTGTAATAAAGGTTATGAGGTTTCTGTACTAGCTACAGGTGGAACACCAAATTACCAATATGCATTTGTATTAGCAACTGCTACTCCAATAGCATCAGATTACACAAACAGTCCTAATGCTGTTTTAAATCCTGCTTTAGGAACAAATTGGAGAGCTTATGTTAAAGACGCTAATAATTGTGAAACGTTTATTCCTATCACAATAGTAGTTGATCCTTTACCAAATAATATTACAGTAACACTGGCAAGCCAATGTCCAGATGATACTACAAATGACTATACATTTACAGTTAACGTTGGTGGCGGAGTTACTCCTTTCCAATATAGTATTAACGGTGGTGGATTCCAGTCAAGCAATGTATTTACAGTAACGGCTTCTGGAACGTACGATGTAACTGTTAAAGATGCTAACGAATGTGAAGTTACTGTACCAGCTGCGGTGAATATTTTACCTGCATTGCAGTTAAATTATGATATTGTTGCATTACCTAATTGTAGTATTACAAATAGCGGAGAAATAAGCGCAACAGCAACAGGTGGTTCAGGAAATTACAGATACACGCTTAATGGAGGTGTTCCTGTAAATGTTACTCCAGCAACGTTTACTAATGTTACTGCGGGTACGCATATCCTAAGAGTAAGAGATATGGTTACTAATTGTATCTTTGAAGTTACGATTGAAGTTTCTTTACCTACTGAAATTACAGGATTCACATTAGCGAAAACAGATGTTACGTGTAACGGTGGAAATAATGGTACTATCACGGCAAGTTTAGAGCCAAGTTCTCCAGGTAAAAATGATAACCCGGTTTATCAATATAGATTAACGGGTACTAATGCTCTAGGTTTTGCAGTAAGCAGACCAGATCAGACGAGTCCTCTTTTTGAAAATGTTGAGGCAGGAGATTATACTATAACTGTTACTTCAGGTAGAGGTTGTGTTGACTCAGAAGATGTGAGAATTGATCAGCCAGCTGTAATTACAGTTCCGCTTCCGGTAATCGCACAATACGGTTGTACGACAGGAAATGTTTCGAACTATGCAACAGTAACTGCTGCAAACGTAACAGGTGGTACTCTTGATTATACTTATATTTTCTTCAGAGATGGAGTTGAAGTTCAGAGAGGAACACAAAATGTATACACAGAGTCAGACTTCTTAGGAGGTGATTATTCTGTAAGCATTATAGACAGTCACAATTGTACAGGTGCTTCAGTAGGAACAATAAGAGTGAATCCATTTATTAAGTTAGATGACATTCTTACTACTAATGTGGCTATAACTTGTATTTCTATGGAAAATGTAACCGTAACAGTTGCAACAACAGGTGGAACTCCAGTATTGTTGAACTACAGAATTACAGGAACAGATAATGCTTATAACCAAGCGAATACCAATGGTAATTTCACAGGTTTAGGTATAGGAAGTTACTTAATTAGAGTTACAAACCCGGCAACAGGTTGTTTCTTAGAAGAAGCATATTATGTAAATAATCCAAATACGTTTGAGATTGTGGCTAAGCCAATTGTTACAGAAATTTGTTTCGGTACAAATGACGGAAGTGTTGAGTTAACTTTTGTTGATAATCAACCGGTTCCTTCAGATGATGCAGGTCGTTTCGAATATACTATTACAGGTGGTGCGTTACCGATCACAGGAACAACTACAAATGCAGGACCACTTTTAATTGAGAACCTTGTAGCTGGTACTTATACCGTTACAGCGAAGTTAGTAGATAGCCCTGAATGTACTGTTTCAACTGTGTTTACAATAGCACAGCCTTCAGTAGCATTAGATGTTAATCTTATAGTTAGCCCAATAACTTGTTTGTCAACAAATTATGACAATGGTGAAATCTCTGCTAGTGCAGTAGGTGGATGGGATAATGATTATGAATACCAATTGATGAAAGATGGTGCTTTATTAATTGATTACAGAGCAGATGGTAACTTTACAGGTTTAGGTGTTGGAACTTATATTATAAACGCTAGAGATAGTAAAGGATGTCCTGCTACTGAAACAGTTAATTTGGTAATTCCAGATCCAATCGTGATCAATGCTGCTGCAAATGCAACAATGTTATCTTGTTTTGGAGGAAGAGACGGTGTAATAACTGTAAATGGAGTAACTGGAGGTCAAGGAAGTAATTATATGTATACATTAAATTACTTATCAGCAACGCCAATCATTACTTCTGGTCCGCAATCTAGTCCTGTTTTCAACGGATTACCTGCAGGAACATACAGTATTTCAGTTTCTGACGGATACAACTGTGCTGCAACATCTACGGATATTACAATTACAGAACCAACGGAAATTATTGTTGATTTAACATTAGCAGCAACACAAACATGTTTAACACAAACAGAACTTACATTAAGTGCTGTGGGAGGAACTGCTCCTTATAGATATAGTGTAGACGGAATTACGTTTACTGCATTTACTACACCATTCACTTTCCCAGTTGCTGTTGGTACACACCAATACTATGTGAAAGATATTAATGATTGTTTGGCAACAATTTCTAATGAAATAAGAATAGATGCTTTAGAGCCACTAGGATTAGAATTAGATGTTACCAATGCAGTTGTAAAATGTGCTGGTGAAGCAACTGGAGTTATTGTGGCTACAGGGTCAGGTGCTTTAGGAAATTATCAGTATACTTTAGAAACTTCTGCAGGTGTTATAGTATTAGGTCCACAGACAGATAATAGATTCGAAGGTCTTCTTGCAGGAAATTACAATGTACGTGTCGTAAGCGGAGATTGTAGCGCTGTAGTTAAACCAGTTGAAATCAAAGAACCGACTGTAGGTTTAGGTACTAGTAATGTGGTAATTGATGCTACTTGTTTTGGTGAAAACAACGGTCAGATTGTAATGAGTTACACAGGCGGAACAGGTGTTGTTAAATTTGCAATATCGCCAGACTTGAATCAGTTTGATACTAAAAACACATTTGAAAGATTAAGCGCTGGTATTTACACAGTAGTTACACAAGATGAGAACGGTTGTTATATTGTTGACGAAATTGAAGTTAAACAGCCAAATCCTCTAATTGCTATTGAAGTTGCAGGATCAATGGTGCCGGAACTTTGTAAAGACGATAAAAATGGAGCATTTAGTATTGAAATTACGGGTGGTACAGGTCCTTACAGCATAAGTTTAGATGCAGAAAGAGGTCCGTTTACACTAGGAGCTGTTGATCAGACTCAATTTGATTTTACAGGTCTTTCAGGTGGAACTCATATAGTTTACATTAGAGATGCTGCGGGTTGTAGCGCTGAGCTAAGAGAAGAGATGCCTTTACCGGTAGTTCTTAACCCTAAAGTTTCAGTAACGTATGATTGTGTTAATAATGCACAATCTAATAGAGTGGTAGTGACAGTTGATGAAACTAATTCAACACTAAGCCTTATCAGATATGAATTGGACGGAAATTCAATTTCAAATCAAGGTGGAAATGTTTTCTTAGATGTACCAGCAGGAACGCACACAATTGCAGCAATTCATGAAAATGGTTGTTTCCAATTCACAGAAGAGTTTGTAATTAAACCATACGAGCCATTAACACTAATCGCTAGTCCGGAACAAAAAGAAATGAACATAATCTCAGTTGTTGCAGGTGGTGGTGCTCCAGAGTACCAATACAGTTTCAACGGAGAACCATTCACATCTTCTAACAAATACAAAATCTACAAATCAGGTGATTATGTAGTAATCGTTAGAGATCAAAATGGTTGTGAGGTTACGATTACTGTTCCTGGAATTTATGTAGATGTATGTATTGATAATCACTTTACGCCAAATGGAGATGGAATTAATGATTACTGGGGTCCTGGTTGTACGAATATTTACAACAACCTTAAGTTCTTAATCTTCGACAGATACGGTCGTGCAGTTGCGAAGTATACATATGGTGAAAAATGGGATGGTAAATACAATGGTGAAGAATTGCCTACAGGAGATTACTGGTATGTTCTTAAATTGAATGATGAAAAAGATAACAGAGAGTTTGTTGGACACTTCACTTTATACAGATAACAATTGATTGCCCCAATGTTATCTAAAAAAATTAATACAATGAAAAAGTTTATTTTATCCTTAGTACTCATGGCTGTAACATCAGGTTACAGCCAAGAGTTAAACCTACCGGTGTTTACGCAGTATCTGGCTGATAACCCTTTTATTATTTCACCTGCATTTGCAGGTATTGGCGACAACCTTAGAATTAGAGCCAATGGATTGACGCAATGGGTGGGTATCAAAGATGCTCCTCAAAATCAATCAGTTTATGCCGATTTTCGTCTTCTGGATCGTTCCGGAGTTGGAATCTCTGTATACAATGATAAAAATGGATTTACAAGACAAACTGGTGCCAAGGTTTCCTTTGCGCATCACTTGATTTTGGATTATTATTCCAAGCAATATTTGTCTTTTGGACTTTCGTACAATTTCAATAGTTTCCGTATCGATATTGACGAATTCAATACAACACCAAATGCACCAATTTTAGATCCGTCTATTACTGATAACCGCTATACATCAAATAATAACTTTGATATTAGTGCATTGTACCGTAATAAGAATTTCTATGCGAGTTTTAATGCCAACAACGTTTTAAAGAAAAACGTAGATAAATACAGAGGAGTAGAGCCTAATTTACTTTCTAACTATCAGGTATATACAGGATATATAATCACAGATGGTGAAAACAGACGTATCGAATATGAACCATCTGTTTACTACCAATATTTTGCAAGTGATAAACGTTCTACTACCGATTTCAACTTCAAGTACAGACGTTACAACCGTTACGAAGATTACTATTGGGTAGGAGTTTCGTATCGTTTTCTTAATGACCAGTTTCCAAAACCTTTATCAGTTGGACCAATGGCAGGTTTTATGAAATCTAAATTTTATTTTGGATATTCTTACCAGGTTATGTTCAATCAGTTAGGTGCTTATAATACAGGTACACATGTCGTTACTATTGGTGTAGATTTCTTAGGAGCTATTAGTAACTGTCCTTGTACACAAAGTCCTGTTCACGACTAAACGAAAAATAGGATCATTTAAGTTTTGAAGTTTATTGTGATCTGCAAATATTGTTTTCTATCAAAAAGAATAACAGTATAAGCAGATTATAATAAACTTCATTTTTTTTTAACAACATAGCGAAATAGTTTACCATTTTGTAATTAATTAGGATTTTTTCATAAATTATATCGTTTTCGCTGTTATAATTAGGTTATTTTCGAATTTTTCGAATTTAATACTAATCTAAAAGTTCTATATTTGTTATTCTTACCAAAAAATAAAAAAAATACATATCAGATGAAAACTTTAAACGATTTCGATTTCAAAAATAAAAAAGCTATTATCCGTGTTGACTTTAATGTCCCATTGGATGAAAATTTTAATGTAACAGATGCTACTCGTATAGAAGCTGCAAAACCAACAATTGATGCAATCTTAGCGCAAGGCGGAAGTGTGATTTTAATGTCGCATTTAGGAAGACCAAAAGGAGCTGAAGAAAAATATTCACTTAAACATATTTTAAAAACGGCTTCAGATATTTTAGGAGTTCCTGTTCAGTTTGCTGAAAACTGTGTTGGAGAGCCTGCACAAACAGCAGCTAAAAATCTTAAACCAGGAGAAGTTTTATTGCTGGAGAATTTACGTTTTCATGCTGAAGAAGAAGCTGGAGATGTTGCTTTTGCAAAAGAATTAGCTTCACTTGGAGATATTTACGTTAACGACGCATTTGGAACGGCACACAGAGCACACGCTTCAACAACAATCATTGCACAATTCTTTCCAACTGAGAAAACTTTTGGAACATTGTTGGCTAAAGAAATTGAGAGTTTAAACAAAGTATTAAAAAATAGCGAGAAACCCGTTACAGCAGTTCTTGGAGGATCTAAAGTTTCTTCAAAAATTACTGTTATTGAAAATATTCTTGATAAAGTAGATCACATGATCATTGGTGGTGGAATGACTTTTACATTCATCAAAGCACAAGGTGGTAAAATTGGAGAATCTATTTGTGAAGACGACAAACAAGAGTTAGCACTTGAGATTTTAAGATTAGCGAAAGAAAAAGGAGTTCAGGTTCATATCCCGGTTGATGTTGTAGCAGCTGATGACTTTTCTAATACAGCAAATACTAAAATTGTAGACGTAACTGAAATTCCTGATGGATGGCAAGGTCTGGATGCAGGTCCTAAATCTTTAGAGAACTTCAAAAAAGTAATTTTAGAATCAAAAACAATCCTTTGGAATGGTCCATTAGGTGTGTTCGAAATGGAATCTTTCGCCAAAGGAACAATCGCACTTGGTGACTATATTGCAGAAGCAACTGAAAAAGGAGCTTTCTCATTAGTTGGAGGTGGTGATTCTGTTGCTGCTGTAAAACAATTCGGATTCGAAGATAAAATGAGTTATGTTTCAACTGGTGGTGGTGCTATGCTTGAAATGTTAGAAGGAAAAGTATTACCTGGAATAGCTGCCATTTTGGACTAAATTACAGTTTTAACTTTTTTTTGGATATTAGTTATCCATAAACCATTTAAGTTTGCAACTCTGTAACTTTATAATTGCACTAATTATTGCCCTAAGTATTAGCCTATTAATAAATGTTCTATGATTGGAAAAAAAATTTCATTAGCAGTTTCGGTACTGTTGTCAGTCACCGCTTTTTCACAAGATGTGCTTAAAGCAGATTTACAAGTTAAGCCCGATGTTAAAATTTCGTATTTAGATTCAGTTAAAAATTCTTTTGTAAAAGATGACAATGCTACTCGCGTAGATAGTCTCTGGATGCAGGAATTAACAAGTTTAGATATCTACGACGATTTAACAAAAGACATTCAAACCATCAATACAGATTTAACTGTAGATGAAGAATTACCAACAGATTTGCTAAAACAGCGTCTCTTGGCAATGAACCAGAAATCGCCTTTTGAAATAGAGTACAATCAAGGCTTAGAGAATATCATAAAATCGTTTCTTAAGAATCGAAAAAAATCGTTCTCTCGCTTAATGTCATTATCAGAATATTATTTTCCCATTTTTGAAGAAGCTTTTGCAAGACAAAATGTTCCTTTAGAAATTAAATATTTAGCCGTTGTAGAATCTGCTTTAAATCCTAAAGCAGTTTCTAGAATGGGAGCCACAGGAATCTGGCAATTCATGTACGGTACCGGAAAACAATACGCCCTTAAGATAGATTCTTATATCGATGAGCGTAGTGACCCGTTAAAATCTACACTTGCGTGCTCAGAGTATATGAGTAAAATGTATTCTATTTTCGGAAACTGGGAGTTAGTTTTAGCATCATATAATTCAGGACCAGGAAATGTGACCAAAGCGATTCGTCGCTCCGGAGGAAAAACAAAATACTGGGACATTCGTAACCATCTTCCAAAAGAAACACAAGGTTATGTTCCTGCTTTTCTTGCAACAATGTATCTTTTTGAGTATCATAAAGAACATGGAATTACTCCGACAAGAGCAGTTGTTAAACACTTTGAAACAGATACCGTTCAAATTAAAAACCAAATGTCGTTTAAACAAATTGCTGATTTGTTAGACATGCCTCAGGCACAAATTCAACTTTTAAATCCGTCTTATAAATTAAACGTTGTTCCGTTTTACGAAAGTGAACCGCATTATTTACGTTTGCCCAAAGACAAGATCGCTACTTTCATTTCAAACGAAGAGCAAATCTATGCTTATGCCAACTACGATTCAAAGAATAAAGGTTTGCCAAGACAGCTTGCTTTAAAAGTTGCACCAAAAAATAGAGAAAAGCTTGAAAGTACTGTTAGTACAAGTACTCAGTTCTATAAAATCAAAAAAGGAGACAATTTAGGAGCCATCGCAGATAAGTACAATGTTTCAGTTTTAGATTTAAAGAAATGGAACAATCTTAAAACAAACGCAATCGCTCTTGGTAAGACCTTAAAAATTAGATCTAAGAATGAAGTCGTACTTAAAGCACCAAAAGAGATTAAAACAGTTCCTGTAATTGATAAAAAAGAGGAAGCAGTAGCTGCCGCTGACGATAAAGATGAGCCAGGTACAATCAATGTAGAATATGTGGTCGCAGCAGGAGATAATTTAGGAAGTATCGCTAAAAAATTCAACACTTCTATTAGCGAACTAAAAGAACTGAATAACTTAAGTTCAAATACAATTGGTAAGGGTAAAACGCTGGTAATTTCTAAAAGCGTTCCAGTAGTAGAAGAGCCACATACAGCAGTAACAACTGCAATTGCATCAAATTCAATAGATACCTTTAAAAAGAAACCTGTTTCGGCTAAAGAAGACATTGAGTATTACGTAAAAAAAGGAGATTCATTATACAGCATTTCAAAAAAATATCCTGGAGTAACGATTTCAGATATTAAAAAATGGAATGATATTAAAGATGGAGAATTAAAACCCGGAATGAAACTTAAAATCAACGGATAATTAAAAATCTTACCTAAATTTGGGTTTTATTTCATAACTTAAGAAAATGAATAAAACCCATTTTTTGTATCTGATAGTTTCGTGTTTGTTGGTTTCGTGTTTCAAAAACGAAAAGCAAAATCAGCGCGCATCTGGAAAAACCAATACCATTTCTATTGTCATTGACGATCAGTTGTGGTATGGCGAAGTAGGAGACAGTATTCGGAATAAATTTGCCTCACCTGTTTTAGGACTTACTCAGGAAGAACCCCTGTTTACCATCAATCAATATCCGGCTAAACTGCTGGAAGGATTTGTTACGGATAGCCGAAGTATCATTGTTGTAAAAAAAGCTTCAGTAGACAAGTTCGAAATCAAACATAACTTTAATTCATTACCCCACAATACCTTTCGTATTTACGGAAAGTCGGTAGACGATATAATTTGCAGTCTTGAATTTAATGGAGCCCAGATTATCAAAGTGATTCGGGATAGCGAAATTAATAAGATCAGACAGGATAATAAAAAAGCCTTAATAAAGCCGGATGTCATTAAAAACAAATTCCATATCGATCTTGAAATTCCGGTAGGATATGAATACATGCTCCATAAAAATAAGTTCATGTGGCTTAAAAATGATATTATAAGTGGCAATACAAGTTTGCTTATCTATCAGATTCCGATTAGCAGAATTACCAAAGGAGCCGATATTGTAGAAAATATTGTTCGAATGCGTGATTCAGTCGGGCGCTACATCAAAGGCCGTGAACCCAATACCCAAATGATTACCGGTGAAGCTTATGCACCATACTTTTCTATTGTCGAGCTTAATGGAAAAAAAACCTTTGAGACAAAAGGAACCTGGGAACTGCGAAATGATTTCATGACCGGACCCTTTATCAATTATGCAATTATCGATAAAGCCTACAACCGAATCTTAGTAATCGAAGGATTTTGCTATTCTCCTTCCAATCAGGAACGCGATTTGATGCTGGAATTAGAAGCAATTATAAAATCGGTTAAAATAGATAAACGGTAGTGAGATTATTTTGATTAAATTTGTTTTAATTAACAATAAATCAAATAATTATGAAAATATTTTACCAGGCATTAGTATTGTTAACAATCTGCTTAGCTTCTTGTAAAAAAGAAACAGTACAAAATGAAGATCCCATTGTAGTTTCCGATACTATTAAAGCAAAACATGTGGCAGTAGAACAACCGTTAGATTCTGCGGCACAAATAAAGGCATGGATAAATTACGCTACTCCCGGTGAAGCACATCAATTAATGGCTGAGGAAACAGGGAATTGGAATTGTGATATGACGTTTTGGAGAGAACCAAATGGCAAGCCCGAAAAAGAAAAAGCGGAGGTTACTATAAAAATGATTTTAGGCAATCGTTATCAGGAGTCGAACTTTAAAGGTACAATATCCGGTCAGCCTTTTGAAGGCAAAGGAACATTGGCTTTTAATAACACCAGCAAAGAATATACGACCACGTTTATAGACAATATGGGAACGGGTATGATGGTGGCGAACGGAAAATTAGATGACAGAACAAAAAGTATAGAATTTAAAGGGGTTATAATCAACCCTGTTGATGGAAAAAAAACACCGTACAGAGAAATCTATACCATTGTTGATCCTAAGACACGTAAAATGGAAATGTTCGATGTTCAAAACGGAGAAGAATATAAAAGTATGGAAATCATCCTGAAGAAGAAGTAACCTGTTATTATACTTAAAATAAGAATCCCGATCGCATAATTTGCGATCGGGATTCTTGTTTTGAAAATGACTTATATTTTGAGGATAATTTCAAATTTTAGACTAATTTAGTTTTTCAAGTTAACCAATATAGATTTGATTAAATCTAAAATAATGCAAATGAAAATAGAATGGAAAATAAAGCCTTTTGAGGCATTAACAGTTCATGAGTTGTATGATATACTCAAATTAAGAAGTGAAATCTTTGTAGTAGAGCAGAACTGCGTTTATTTAGACATAGACGGTAAAGACAAGAAAGCATTGCACCTGCTTGGTGTTCATGATGATAAAATTGTGGCGTATGCGCGCTTATTTGATGCAGGAATTAGTTTTGATAATGCGTCTATCGGAAGAGTTGTTGTTGACGCTAATTATCGTGATAAAAAGTGGGGACATGATTTAATGCGTGAGGCGATTCAAGGAATCAAAGAAAATTTTGGCAAAGACGAAATAACGATCGGGGCACAATTGTATCTGAAAAAATTCTACGAAAGCCACGGATTCGTTCCAATAAGCGAAATGTATCTGGAAGATGATATTCCGCATATCGATATGACAAGAGGATAGTGAAATCTGTTTAGGTAAAAAAAATATAATTGAATAAGCAAAAAGAGACTCTAAAGTCTCTTTTTGCTTATTATTTAGTAATATGGTTATTCGTTGAAAGGATTTCTTGTTTCCTGTCTTCTTTTTAAATAGGTAGTGGTATCTTATGAAAAGAAAAATGCAATCTCTATTACATTTTTAGAATCGTTTTATATTCTGTCTGATTGTTTAAAACAGCTACAGCTTTTTTAATTTCAGAATTGTTTTTTAAGTAAAACTGGTACAAACCTTCCTGATATTGATATCTCTTAATCAATTCTTCCTGAATTAAACCCTTAATTTCTTTCTGGTTTTTGTCTAATAAAGTAGTTTCACTTTTCTCAAGAGCATTCAATAGTTGCTGATATTCTGTTGAGATTGTTTCATCAATCTTTTCGTTTTTGGCAGCAGCCAAAGTGTTTCGAAGCGCAATTTCAGTTTCAGTATCAAAAGTTATTTTATTGACTTTAAGATATTGTTTGAAGCTCGCATAATCAGCATCTGTAAGTACTGGAATTTTTTCTCCTAAAGCAGGATTTTTATAGTAGTACGTTGTTGCGTAGTCAAATATTCCATCATTTTTGAGAAGTGCAGTCGTAATCGGACTCATTTTAGCTTCTTCTAATTCAATGTCCGGTAAAACACCTCCACCATCAAAAACCGTTCTGCCTTTTCTGGTTTTGAATGCATTAAAGTTTTTAGCATCTGTTTTTTGCGCTACACCATTTTTGTCTTTGTGGGCATAGTCTAAGGCTTGTATACATCTTCCAGACGGAGTGTAATATCTTGAAATCGTTACTTTTAACTGCGTTCCATAAGTTAAGTCTACAGAGCGCTGTACTAAACCTTTACCAAAACTACGGCTACCTAAAACAACAGCACGATCTAAATCCTGCAATGCTCCGGATACAATTTCAGAAGCAGAAGCACTTCTTCCGTTTACTAATATTGCCAACGGAATTTCAGTATCAATAGGTTGATTTTGTGTTTTATACGTATTGTTGTGTTTTTCGATTCTTGATTTTGTAGTTACAATAACTTCATTTTTAGGAACAAACAAATTACAGATATCTACCGCTTCATTCAGTAAACCTCCCGGATTACCTCTTAAGTCAAGAACAATTTGTTTAGCACCGTCTGCTTTCAGTTTTTCGAGAGCATCTTTTACTTCTGCAGATGCTTTTCTGTTAAAATGCGATAAAACGATATAACCTGTTTTATCATCTATTTTTCCGTAAAATGGAACTGACTTAATATCAACTTCATCTAAAATCAGATCCGTTGTATTTGTTTTTCCCTGACGAAGATACTTTAATGTAATTTTTGTGTTTTTTGTTCCTTTTAATAATTGAGAAGCATCATCTTTAAAATCAGCAATTAGAACATCACCAATCTGAATAATTTCATCTCCCGCTTTTAGACCCGCTTTATCTGCCGGGTAGTTTTTATAAGGTTCACGAACAATCAGGCGGTCTTTTTTTCTGGAAATCAAAGCACCAATGCCGGTATATTCACCAGTGTTATTTATTTTAAAATTTACAACATCTTGTTCGTTAAAGTATACGGTATATGGATCTAAACTTCCCAACATGCTCTTAATGGCTTTGTCCATTAAATCACCTGGATTCGTATCGTCTACATAATTGGTATTTACTGCCTTAAATAAAGTAGTGAAGATTTCGATTTGCTTGGCAATTTCAAAAAAATCTTCTTTGAAACTGGTTCCAATAAACAAAAATCCTGCTGCTACAGTAGGTATGATGAATTTTTTTTTGAGGTAAGGATACATGATTATATTTTTTTTCTTTTAAATCTTTTTCTAATAAAATAAGCGATTACACAAAATAGTATAATAAATGGCCAAATGCTAATAATAGATATTAAAAACTCAGAAAGACTAAAAAAGCCAGACTGAATTGCTGTCCATATTTTTGAACCGTATGAGGCTTTAACACCTTCCTTTTGAGCAACAGTTTTGTAAAATGAAATTGAGACGGTACTTTCTGAAACACGATTTTCAAGATATTTTAATTGTCCCTGTTTAGCTTCAATTTCTTCGCGAATAACTGAAATTTGTTTTTCAATTTCTAAGATCTCACTAATTTTCGTTGCTTTTTGTAAAATCTCTAAATAACGTGCTTCAAGTTTACGCTTTGTATTTAGTCTTGAAGTCAGATCAATATACTCTTCGGTAACATTTTGAGAAGAAATATCTTTTCTTTCAAAATAGGAAACCCCTTTTGAAATAGCATTGATAAAGGAATCAAAATTTTGACTAGGAACACGTATCGTTAAATTTCTATAAATGTTATCGTATTCTTTCCCTTCGGAGTCATTTTGTATAGTAGCTTTATTCGCTGCAATTGCAGTTTGAATTTGATTGAAGGTATCTTCCAGATTATTGGTTTCAAATCGTAGTGAAGCTTCTTTGATAATTTTTTGAGGAATTTGAGAAGTAGCAGGGTTCGCCATATCGTAACTTACCTCTGAACTTGAAGAAGATTCTTTTTTTGGAGGAAGTTTAACAGTCGTAATCATCATATTTTTAGATGGTTCTTCGTGTTTGTTGCAACCTGACAAAGTCAAAAGGACAAAGAATAAAAAGAAAATATATTTCATATTATTTCAAATTAAATCTAAAACTACAATTTTTTTATAATTCACAGTCTAGTTTGATAAATAAAGTTGTTTCCGAAGAATTACAAATCAGTTTTAGCTTCAGAATCAGTGATTTTGTTTACTTGTTGTAAAAACTTCTCAAACAGCTGAATCGTTTTGGTATTGATTTCCTGATAAGATAGTCTGTCTTTTGTCTGGTAAAAAAACATAAAAGAATAAGATTCCGTAACGTTCTCAAGCAATAGATGCTTGTTTAATCGATACGTTTCTCTTAAAACACGTTTAAAATAATTGCGATCAACCGCTTTTTTAAAATACTTCTTAGAAACCGAAACACCGATTTTAATTTTTTCCTTCTGATGAGCTTCTGCAGCACGATAAACCAAACGCAACGGATATTTTGATACCGATTTTCCTTCAGAAAACAGTAAACCAATCGTTGTTTTGCTTTTTAGACGTTCATTTTTAGGGTAAGTAAAGTTCATTAATTCAGAAAAAATTTGCAATTTTATAGTACAAAGGTACAATTAAACCATAAACACGGTTATTGTTTTTAATTTTAATACAGCTAAAAATATATTTATTACTTTTGGCCTTTAAATTTTATAAGCATGCAAAAGATAATTTCGTATCCCATATCCGTAATTTACTATTTATGTTTTAGTCTTTGTTTATTGGTTTTTCATCCGATACAATGGATTTGCTTAAATGTTTTTGGATATCAGGCTCATAAAAAAAGTGTTGACTATTTAAATTTCTGTTTGTTAAGATGTACCAATCTGGTTGGAACCAGATATACAATTGAAAATAGAGAAACCATCCCAACAGGTGTTCCAATTATTTTTGTGTGCAATCACCAAAGTATGTATGATATCATAGCGATGATTTGGTACTTTAGACGTTTTCATTGTAAATTTGTAAGTAAGAAAGAGTTAGGTAGCGGAATCCCGAGTGTATCTTATAATTTGCGCCATGGTGGTTCAGTTTTAATAGACCGAAAAGATCCTAAACAAGCTATTCCAGTTATTAAAGGATTGTCTGAGTATATAGAAAAAAACACAAGATCTGCAGTAATTTTTCCCGAAGGAACCAGAAGCAAAACCGGAAAACCAAAAGAATTTGCGCAAAGCGGCTTGAAAATCTTATGTAAATATGCCCCTTCAGCGTATGTAGTACCAGTGAGTATCAACAATTCATGGAAGATGGTAAAATTTGGTTTTTTTCCTGTTGGTTTAGGAAATCACCTTACCTTTACAGCACATAAAGCCATGGCTGTAAAAGAGTATGATATTGCCGAATTATTGGCTTTGAGCGAGAAGGCTGTGGTTGAAGGAGTAAACGAGTATAAATAGATTTTTGTTATTCGTAAAAAACGATAACTTAAATCCCAAATCTAAAATAAGTAATGTCTATAAAAAACATTAGATTAGAAGTAATGCAGTTTTTGGAAAAAAACGTGGATAGCTTCGTTGAACAGTATTTAATTCCAGTAGAAAAAATTTGGCAGCCGTCAGATTTTCTGCCTAATTCTGAAGGAGATAATTTCTTTGAGGAGGTTAGAGAATTACGTGAAATTGCCAAAGAACTACCATATGATTTCTGGGTAACTTTAGTAGGGGACACCATTACTGAAGAAGCTTTACCGACTTATGAATCGTGGTTAATGGATGTAGAAGGAATAAACCAAATTGAAAACGGTGGAAATGGCTGGTCTAAATGGATCAGACAATGGACAGGTGAAGAAAATCGCCACGGTGATTTGCTTAATAAATACTTGTATTTGTCCGGTCGTGTAAACATGCGTGAAATCGAAATGACAACACAGCACTTAATCAACGACGGTTTTGATATTGGAACTGGATCTGATCCGTACAAAAACTTTGTATATACCAGTTTTCAGGAATTAGCAACGTATGTATCGCACAACAGAGTAGCACAAATGGCTAAGAAATTTGGTGATAACAAGTTGTCTAAAATGTGTAAAATGATTGCAGGTGACGAAATGCGTCATCACCATGCGTATAGCGAATTTGTTACGCGCATTTTTGCAGTAGATCCTAGCGAAATGATGTTAGCTTTTCAATATATGATGAAGCAAAAGATCGTAATGCCGGCACACTTTTTAAGAGAATCAGGTCAAAAAATTAGCTCTGCCTTTGAGCAATTTTCTGATTCAGCGCAACGTATTGGTGTTTATACAGCAAGTGATTATGTTGATATTATGCAAAAGTTAATGGATAAATGGGAAATTGATAAAATGTCAGGCTTAACAGATGAAGCTGAAAAAGCGCGTGATTATTTAATGAAATTGCCTGCTCGTATGGCCAGAATATCTGAAAGATTAGTAATTCCGCAAGAATCACATATCTTTAAATGGGTTGAGCCTGCGAGACTTTAGATTTCTGATTTTAGAATTTAGATTTAAAATTGATAATTAGAATAGTAATGTTGATTGTTAGGGTTTTGAAAACTTTGACAATCAGCATTTTTTTTAAAAAGATAGTTTATGAGTAGTGCTGCATTAATAAATAAAACAATTGCTTTTGTAAAAGATAAATTAAATGATGCCGAAGGTGGACATGACTGGTTTCATATTGAACGCGTCTATAAAAATGCGCTTTTAATAGCGAAAGGAACAGATTGTGATTTGACCGTAGTTCAATTAGGCGCTTTACTTCATGATATTGCAGATAGTAAGTTTCATAATGGAGATGAAACTATTGGGCCTAAGACAGCACGTTTGTTTTTGGAATCCGAATCTGTTTCAGAAGATATCATTCAGCATGTTGTAAATATCATTGAAAACATATCGTACAAAGGCGGAAATTTCGAAAAGAAGTTTGCCTCTGTAGAATTAGATATCGTTCAGGATGCGGATCGTTTAGATGCAATTGGAGCAATTGGAGTAGCAAGAGCGTTTAATTACGGTGGATTTAAAAACCGAAGCTTATACGATCCTGCAATAAGTCCGGTTACCAATATGACCAAAGAAGAGTATAAAAAGAATAATGCACCAACTATAAATCATTTCTACGAAAAGCTTTTATTGCTGAAAGATAAAATGAATACCGAAACAGGAAAACAAATCGCTGCCGAAAGACATCGCTTCATGGAAACTTTTTTGGGTCAGTTTTATGCTGAGTGGGAAGGAGTTAAATAGTTTACGCTCAAGTTTCAGTTTTAATAAAAAAGCGGCTTCAAATTAATGAAGCCGCTTTTTTATGTTTAGTAGTTATTGTATTTAAACAAATACAGTTGTAATTTTTAAGACAAAGTAAAGAAAGAGGAAAGATAAAAAACCTCAGAACCTTAGCTCCTTTGCAACTTTGAATCTTCCTCTAAGAACATCCACAGTTTCCATCGCCGCAATTCTTTTTCTTTTTAGATTTCCAAAAGAATTTTTTAATCAAAAATCCAATGGCAATAAAGAGAATTATAAATGCTATTATTTCTTGTATCATGGGATTTTACTTTAAAAGTTGATAAGCCAATAACGCGACAAAGTAGGCTAGTGCACTCATGAAAACCAATTGCATGGCAGGCCATTTCCAGGAGTTGGTTTCTTTTTTAGTGATCGCTAAAGTACTCGCACATTGCATAGCGAAAGCATAAAATAGTAATAATGAGATTCCAGAGGCAAAATTAAATATCTTTTCGCCCGTAACCGGATTTACTTCTTCCTGCATTTTGCTTTTTATAGTAGCTTCGTTATCACTGCTTCCAACGCTATAAATTGTAGCTAGCGTACCCACAAAAACTTCACGTGCTGCAAACGAACTGATAATCGCAATTCCTATTTTCCAATCGTAACCCAAAGGAGAAATGGCAGGTTCAATAGCTTTACCCATAATTCCGATATAGGAGTTCTCTAATTTTTGAGAAGCAACTTCATTTTCAAATGTTGGTTCATCAAGTGGTGTGTTAACAAAACGCTCTTTTACAATTTCTTCCGCATTGTTGAACGCATCACCAGGTCCGTACGAAGCCAGAAACCAAAGAATAACAGAAATCGCTAAGATAATTTTACCAGCTCCAACAACAAAAGCCTTTGTTTTTTCGACCACATTTATAGCAACGTTCTTGAAAAGCGGTAATTTGTAACTTGGCATTTCGACCACGAAATACGTTTTAGCGCTTATTTTTAATATTTTATTTAAGATGTAAGCCGATAGTATTGCTGTTCCAAAACCTAGCAAATACAAGAGCATCAAAGCCAAACCTTGAACGTTCAAAAATCCAAAAACACGTTCTTCGGGTATTACCAACGAAATAATTATGGTATAAACGGGTAATCTGGCAGAACAAGTTGTAAAAGGCGTTACCAGAATAGTAATCAAACGTTCCTTCCAGTTTTCGATATTTCGTGTCGCCATAATAGCCGGAATAGCACAAGCCGTTCCTGAGATCAAAGGCACAACACTTTTTCCGGATAGACCAAATTTGCGCATTATCTTATCCATCAAAAAGACTACACGACTCATATAACCACTTTCCTCTAAAATAGATATGAAAAGGAAAAGGAAAGCAATTTGCGGAATAAAAATAATAACACCACCAATTCCCGGTACAATTCCCTGAGAAAGTAAATCAGTCAAAATACCACTTGGCAATTCGGCCGCAACCCAGCTGCTTAGAGAAGCGAACGTGCTGTCAATGAAATCCATTGGTATGGTAGACCAGCTAAAAATCGATTGGAAAATCAAAAACAAAATAGATAAGAATATAATGTAACCCCAAAATTTGTGAGTTAGCACACGATCTAAATTTGCTCTAAAGTCTGTTGCCGTCGAAGCATCAACTTTTAAACCTTCTTTTAAAACATCATTTATAAACTTGTATCTTTTGATGGTTTCCTGTTGCTGTAAACGTTTTAACTCTGAATTCGATTTTGTAAAAGTACTTCTGATTGCATTACGATCCAGATTCGAAAAGTTAACATCCTGTGTAATAACCAGCCATAATTTGTACAACAGCTGATTTGGAAACGCTTTTTGTAGACTGTCAAAATATTCTTTATCAATAACCGACGCATCCAGGCAAGGTACGTTTGGAATTGTTTTATACGAAACGATTAATTCTTTCAGTTCCTCTATTCCGTGACCTTTGCGTGAACTAACCAAAGCAATTTTGGTTTTAAGCTTTTCTTCCAGATACGGAATATCAAGTGTAATTCCCTTGCTTTCCATACGATCCGACATGTTAATGACTAAAATCGTTGGAATTTCAAGATCTTTTATCTGCGTGTAAATCAGTAAATTTCGTTTCAGATTTTCTACATCAGTTACAACAACTGCAACATCAGGATATAATTTATCGTTTTTGTTTAATAAAAGTTCAATAACAACACTTTCATCCATAGAACTGGCGTTCAGACTGTACGTTCCGGGTAAATCCAGAATGTTAGCTTTGATGTTGTTGGGTAGTTTACAGAATCCGATTTTCTTTTCAACAGTAATTCCAGGATAATTTCCAACTTGCTGATTTAAACCAGTAAGCTGATTAAAAACAGAAGTCTTTCCTGTATTGGGATTCCCGATAAGGGCCACATTGATATTTTGTATGCTCATTAGAAATTGGTTTTGATAAGTTCAACTTCAATTTCACGTGCAGTTTCAACACGAATCGCAACATGCGAACCATTAATGTCTAAGTATAATGGATCTCCCAAAGGAGCAATTTGAAGTAATTGGACTAAGTTGCCCGGTAAACAACCCATTTCTAATAATTTTAGCGGAATCAAATCGATATCAAAATCTTTGATAATGGCTTTTTCGCCTTTTTTCAGTGTGTGGATAGTATTTTGCAAGCTTATTTAGATTGAATTTAGATTGCAAAAATAGGTAATTAATCTTTATTTTAAGGTATTAAGTAGAAGTGAATATGCTAAATGTTTCTAAAAATCACCGTTTTTAGTCCTTTGATAAGAATTCAATATCATCCAAAAGACGTTTCATTTCTTCTTTATTTGTTCCGTCATAAAATCCTCTGACACGACGTTTTTGATCTACCAGAATAAAATTTTCGGTATGAACCATATCATACAGCTGGTCAGGTCTGCCTAGTTTTACTGCTAAGTATGATTTTCGCGCCATTGTATAAATTTCTTTTTTATCTCCTGTAACTAAATTCCATTTACTGTCGATGACACCATGTTTTTTTGCATATTCTTTTAAAACAGGAATACTGTCTACTTCAGGAAATACAGTGTGCGAAAGCAGCATTACTTTAGGATTGTTTGCTATCGCTTTTTGAACTCCTGCAAGATTGGTCGTCATTTTTGGACAAATAGATCCACAAGTTGTAAAAAAGAAATCAGCAACATAAATCTTTCCCTCGTAATCTTTTTGCGTTATCGTCTTTCCATTTTGGTTTACAAATGAAAAGTCAGCAATCGTATGATATTTACTTTTGTACTGAACAGTACTGTCAACCAACTCTGGATTTACATCGGCCGGATTATAAATTGGCAATGTTTTTTGCGGCTTTAAAGCTGAATAAAATAAGGATATTGTAACAACAGAAAATACAATTAAAACAATAAAGAATTTGCGGTATTTATAAAGAAGTGATTTCATTAGGATAATTTGGAGCAAAAATACAAAAAGCACTTTTTAAAAAACGAATTAAGTACTGGTTTTAACAACACAACAAAGATTCCTGATAACGTGTTAATAAAATTTTGCGTTAAAAAACCTATCATATGATTATTGTTATAATTTTAACATATGGTTTAGAATAATAACAATATGTTTGCCATTACTATCAAAAACAATTTAAAAATGAAAAAACAACTTAGTAAACCTATGTTTTGTGTTTTTTCTGCAATGATTTCATTAACTGCAGTTAACGCACAAGATGTAACTTCTAAAGAACCGGGGATTAATGTTTCTTATATGAATACTTCAATTAGTCCAGGTACAGATTTTTTCCGCTTCGTAAACGGAAAATGGCTGGATAAAACAGAAATTCCAAGTGACAGAACAACTTGGGGAAGCTTTAATGAATTAATTAAAAAAACAGATAAAGATGCTATGGCAATTTTGAAGGAAGCTTCGAAAAATCCAAAGTATAAATCGAATACAGATCAAGGTAAAGCTATTAATTTGTTTACTACAGTTTTAGATACTGTTGGAAGAGATAAGAGAGGCATTGAACCTTTGAAACCTTACTTAAAGAAAATTGATGCTATAAAAAATGTAGCAGATCTTCAAAAATATTTAGTAGAATTAGAACCTGAGGGTGGCTCAGGATTTTTTGGAATCTACATTGGAGCTGACGAAAAAAACAGTTCTAAAAATTCTGTAAGCCTTTCTGCCAGTCGTTTAGGATTGTCTGATAAGGATTATTATACTTCTGAAGATAAAGATTCAAAAGAAAAACGTGCTAAATATGAATTACATGTAGCGCGCATGATGCAGTTTATTGGAGAATCTCCGGAGAAAGCCAAACAAAGTGCTGCATCAATATTAGCATTAGAAACCAGTTTGTCAAAACCAAGATTAGATCGTGTTGAAAGCAGAGACAGCCGTTTGCAATACAATCCTATGACAGTTGCTGAACTTCAAAAATTAACACCGGCCATTAACTGGGATGCTTATTTTACAGGTCTTGGCTTAGCCAAATTAGATACTGTTGTTGTAACAGAACCTCGTTACATGAAAGCATTGCAAACTGTTTTTACAGAAAACAAAGTAGCTGATTGGAAACAATATTTGAAATGGGATTTACTAAATTCAGCAGGTTCAAAATTGTCAACTGATCTTGAAACAGCTAGTTTTGACTTTTACAGTAAAACATTAAGAGGAGCCATTAAACAATTACCGCGTGAAGAAAAAGCTTTGGCTGTAGTGAATCGCAGTATTGGTGAAGCACTTGGTAAGCTGTATGTAGAAAAAGTATTTCCGGCTGAAGCGAAAAGTAAAGCCATAGATATGATTCACAATGTAGTTTTGGCGTACCAAAATCGTATTACGAATCTAACTTGGATGTCTGACGCTACAAAAGCGAAAGCAATCGAAAAGCTAAACAAAATTACCGTAAAAGTAGGTTATCCGGACAAATGGAAGGATTATTCTGCTTTAGAGATCAAAGGTGTTGCAGAAGGCGGAAGCTATTATGAAAACTCAAAAAATCTTTCAAAATGGAACTTTAAGAAAAGTGTCGATAAGCTAAAAAAACCAGTTGATAAAACAGAATGGGGAATGTCGCCACAAACAGTAAATGCATATTACAACCCATCATATAATGAAATTGTTTTCCCTGCAGCGATCCTGCAACCTCCATTTTATAATTATCAGGCAGATGAAGCCGTAAATTATGGTGGAATGGGTGCTGTTATTGGTCATGAAATTTCTCATGGATTTGATGATTCCGGAGCACGTTATAATGCAGATGGAAACTTAGTAGACTGGTGGACAGAAAACGACTTAAAACAATTTACAGCTTTAGGAACTGCTTTGGCTGATCAGTATAGTGCTTTAGAGCCATTGCCGGGAATTCACGTAGATGGTAAATTTACTTTAGGAGAAAACATTGGTGATTTAGGAGGTATTAACGCTGCTTTCGACGGATTGCAATTGTACCTAAAGAAAAACGGAAGTCCGGGATTAATTGACGGTTACTCACCGGAACAACGCTTCTTTATTTCCTGGGCTACCGTTTGGAGAACTAAATCAAGAGACGAAGCCATTAAAAATCAGGTAAAAACAGATCCGCACTCTCCGGGAATGTACAGAGCATACGTTCCAATTCAAAACGTAGATGCATTTTATAAAGCTTTTGATATTAAAAAAGGAGATCCAATGTTTGTTGATCCGGACAAAAGGGTTAAAATTTGGTAAAACTAAAATCATAAAAAACGGCGCTGTAATAGCGCCGTTTTTGTTT
>Ga0247807_10000321_pt1 | contig 30659 bp, 25 predicted proteins | sample UWRJL074202C1_FD_179931 | JGI IMG/M metagenome (GOLD analysis project Ga0247807, IMG submission 179931) | Plant litter microbial communities from Arlington Agricultural Research Station in Wisconsin, United States - UWRJ-L074-202C-1 | ecosystem: Environmental > Terrestrial > Plant litter >...
TTAATGATCTACCGCCCGGGCATTTCCTCAATGTACTTAATTCCATCTTTGTCCTCTTCCTTTTGGTAACTTTGACCCTTGGGTGGCTTTGTTCGACTATATTGTTTCGTTATATATCTATTAGCACCTCAAAGATGAAGGTTACTTTCATCACTGTCTTGGTCATCGCATTGTCACGGAGTGCAATTTCCTCGGAGACCACCGCTAGAAGTGCCGTCCCATTGGTCTCACTTCCAATTCTCGCTTCAACAGTGAATGTAGAATCTGACAAAGTCTTCTTTCGTTACTCACCAAAGCCCCAGCTCATAGGCAATGACGGCTCAGCCGAAAATGGGGGATTTCATGTTTACAATATCGAAAAGAAAACACTGCCAGAAGCTTGGGCAAAGATTACAGGTCGCACCAAGGTTGTTTCCGCTGTCTACGGTGTCAATAAAAAGGATTATCTTGTCACATTTTCTACCCCAGAACATACCTTGAGATTTTTCGATCTTGTTAGCAAGAAGGAGATAATCAGCAAATTTATCTTAGCTGAGTTCTCAGCACTTTGTGGATGGAGAAGTCCGGTGACGGGGGAGCAGTACATTTATCTGTTTGGTAAGAAGCAGGTCCGAATGTATCTTCTACAGACCAGAAAGAGTGAATTTGAGGTGGTTGAGGTCACTTCGTTTGTGCTGCCTATTGAGGCTGAGACTTGTGCGATTCCAGCCGGGCAATCAACTGTCATGTTCGGCGGCAGTGACAAGATTATCTACACGTTCCAAGCATCTGATGTTCCCGGAACGCCAAAGCTTATTTCATCGGCGGTCACTGAAGAGGAGATTGCGGGAGCCGCGGTCTATGAGCTGGCAGGCGGCGATCACATTTACCTGATTGCGTTTGAGGAGATAATCTCTGTCTACTCCCAAAACTTCCAGAAGATTGGTACCATAAGTATCGATGGGGGGGACGGGTTCGAGCTGAGTGACATTGCGATTTTGCAAACTGCCACAGAAATAGCTCCATCAGGTTTACTTGCCTACGCCTTCGAGTCAGATGATCTTGGCAAAGCATTCGGTATCAGCTCTTTAGAGCCATTATTCAAGACGCTTAATATTAGGTGGAACACAGGTTACACACCTCAAGATGTTTCTCCATGCAATGGTTTGCCAAAATGCCCTGCCGTTAAGAATTGTAATGATGGTGGCATTTGCTCTTCCAAGAAGAGTTGTAAATGCTACAGCGGGTTCACTGGTGTCGATTGTGCTGCAATTACATGTTTCAATAACTGCTCTGGAAATGGTAAGTGCGTGGCGGCAAACCAATGTAAATGCAACGCACCCTTCACGGGTGATGATTGTAGCGTACTTTCAGTTACTGCAGAATACGAAACCGAAGCTGGAGGTGCTGATGGCGATGATCCGGCTGTCTGGCTAGCTGCGACATTATCACAGTCAAAAATCATAACTACGACAAAGAGCGATGACAATCCTGGTCTTACCCTTTTTGACTTGAAAGGCAAAAAGCTGCAGTTCATTTCTGCACCAGAGCCAAACAATGTGGACGTTATTTACAACTTCCCAATTTCGGAGAACAAAACAATTGACTTAACGTACGCAGGGTGCAGAGGGGATAATACTCTCTGTCTCTTCCAGATTGAATCAGGAGGAACACTTGCACCGATAGATGGAGGCTCTCAGGCACTTCCAGAAGACTTTTCTGTCTATGGCTCGTGTGTCTATCACCGAGCACGAGATGGACGATATTTTCTCTTCGCAAACGATAAAGACGCCACTTACCTGCAATATGAACTCACAGCTGTAAACGGTTCCTTAGCTACTGAGCTTGTACGGTCATTCGTCATTGGAACAGGAACACAACCTGAGGGTTGTGTGGTTGATGATGACAATGAGGTGATATTTATCGGCGAAGAATCATTTGGTTTGTGGAAGTACTCAGCGAATCCCGAGGATACAGCTGAAGGTAAACTGGTTGATAGTGTAGACAAAGCAACTGGGGGGGAAATGGATGCAGATGTTGAAGGGATGGCATTAGTGTATGGATCCACGAAAGAGGATGGGTATCTAATCGTCAGTATGCAAGGGGTCAGTGCTTATAACGTATATGAGCGCAACGCACCACACGCGTTTGTCAAGAGGTTCAGTATTGGGACCAATGCTGAGGCCGGAGTGGATGCAGTTACTAATACAGATGGAGTTGCTGCTGTAGGCAATAATCTTGGGGGTGATTTTGTCGGCGGATTAATGGTGGTGCACGATGATGCCAATCAAAGACCAGATGGAACAACAGATGCAGCGGCAAGCTTCAAGTTAATCAGCTTGGATGATGTGTTGACGATGTGAAAATTGTAGACTTGGCGCTTAAAATTTATCCAAAATAGCTAGATCCAATTGAAATTTATGAAAAACAAAGGCTCTATTCCATTATCAGGATGTCACCTGACAACTAGATCTCGAGATAGCAACTTGGTAGTTGTATTCAGGTAGTATCTATCGCTGTACTAGACCCATTCTCTTATTTGGGCTTCCACCACGACGTAGCCAACGTGACTTTGAGAAACCAGTATCAAGTCTGCTCAATCAAACGGAATTACTGGTACTGTCATTTCTGTGAGGACAAAAGTCTAATGTACAATAAGCGACGCAACGTAACAGTCTAGATTAACTTTATGCTTTATTCAACCTTTATAGACTTGATTAGATGTATCCCAACCTTGATGCTCTGAGATCCATCAAGTTTATTATACCATATTTCGGCACAATTATTCAATATTTCCTTGCTATCGTTCTCAGATTCAAATTTGTCTTGAACAAGATCCTTGTGGCTTGAATTAATTTCAAATTCATTCAGGACTTTCTTGCGCCGTGCATACTGTTCTCGCATTTCTTTCCTTACTGCTTCTGAACTGATGCTTCTCAGAGCTGCCCTAACAAGGTAGGTTACAACTAAGTAAATATGTTCTGAAACAAATATTGTTGCGGCAAGTTCATAGAGACTAGCATCATGCCCGGGAGAAGTCCCTCTGAAAAGATAAACTATTGCCGCAGTGGAAATACTACCGAACCAATTAAGAAAGCTTAGAGAGTCGAGCCAAGGTCCAATACTGTCTGCGCGGGTGGGAGATGGTCGCTGGTGCTCGATGCATATCTTAAGAAAGTCGGATCGAAGTTCGATCCAATTATTAATGAGGAAGCCAACAGGAATCAGCGGCCACACAGGTGAAAAAAGTGCTAGATACCCAAACTGGACTACCATCTGCTGTATATCATCTTGCACGTTGTAATTTTCCAGTTCAGCTTCCTCATAGGCTTGAGTAGGAAGGCGAGCCTTGGCTGAGTCTCGACTTGGTGTATTCAATGCTTGGTCGATATTTCTGGATCGTCTTCCTCTTCTTTCTGAATACCATCTGACTGCTTTCCGTTTCATTACCTGAATAGTTTACAAGTCAGCACAAAGTGTTGATAAAGTCAGAGTAACCACTTCATCATTCATCATTATTAATAAACTAAGACGGACAAAAAGACATGACACGTATAGGATAAGCCGGCTCATTGAATGGTACACCCAAGAGCCCTTCTGGGTTAGGTAGATTGGGTCAGAGATATGCATACCGGGAGAATGAGTTCTTCACCAAATCCTAGCAGCTGCTCGGTCACCACTAGTGCGATCACTTCATTACGCAGGCGAGATGCGTCTACACTAAACCCAGAGGTATTAGCTATACCACTAAGGCTTATGTTCACCAGGTCCAGTACAGAATCAAAATATCCAACAATGGCGTCCCCAAACGGCACGTATACAAATGCGGTGAGCAAAATTGGTAAATACTTTGTAATAGAACTGACGACAAAGACCTTTTGTGTAAGTGCCATCTCGTGGCGATCTTCAGTTCGATAGTTTTCGAATTGTGTGAGCCAGGCAGCAATGTTTTCAAACCTAGAGCTTATAAAGGGAAGTGATATTCCCAAAAGAACTGTTGGTAGATATTCCTGAAAGAAGATTAGCAAATACTCTGTCTTAGTTGGATATAATCCGCTCACCAGATAGAATTTGAATGGGCCATTATACATTTCGCTAATAAAAATTTCAATCGCGAATACAAAAGAGATCAAAGTGCCAAGAATAGCTAAAACAATCAACGCAAAGGGCAACTGAAGTAATTGGCGTGTCAACCTCTTCCAATGTGAAAAATACTGCACAGTTTCGCCTGTAATAGGATCTACTATCTCTTTGTCGTAATTGAACTGAGCTCGGTTTACCTTGAGAGATCCCACACCCTTGACAGACCATCGTAAGCTTAAGTCAACCTCTTTCAGTTTCCAGTACTCGAGAAAAGTAGTGCACCAAAGACAAGTTACGATAGCGTACGTAAGAGAATAGTCAGGTAAGAAAAACCAGGCCAGGATGCCTGAAGCAGATGGAAAGGCAAGGGCAATAATGTATGTCTGTACAAACGCAAAATAAAAGGCAACCTGTAACTCCCATTAGTCGTGATCCAGACCATTCAAACAGTATACTACATGCCTTTTCTCCGAAGAGGCCTCGGATTTGGTCCAAATCCTCTTCTCTCAAGATAATTTGTCGACTCCATTTTAAAAGGAATGCTCTAGTAGCTACATTATTGTGTAAGGGGTAAACAGATTTGACATTCTCCCATTTTCCGATACCAGGGGTGATTCCAGCGCCTCCAAGTCTATGGTTCCAAGTGACAAGATGGAACATGGAACGAAGACTCTCGGTTTCGGTATCACCGCGAACAGAAGCTTCTTTGCTCCCTTCTGGTTGATGCTGGGTAACTCCATACAGCCAATCTTTGACTCTAATGTAACACTATTAGTTGAATTCTCGCACTAACTTCTTGACTTGCCGTGACTTATGGATAGCTTTCCCTAGTAGGTCTTCAGGCGATTTGACCATTAGCAATAGTGACTTATCTGGGCCCAACTTCACACAGATATCCAAGCTGGCTGAATATACATCTTGGATAAGAATCTGGAACTCCTCTATGGCCTTGGTGTGATCTGAGTCTTTTTAGCTCGACCATCTCAGAATCCTACGTTAGTCAACATACCGATCGTACTAAAGTCGTAATGAATAACATATATATCATTATATATGCCACTTAAATGGTTAACTGCCATTAGTTCTCGATAACTGAAATCCGCTGACTGAATTCCTAGAATAAAGAATAGACGAACAAGATATGGATTTAAAGACATGCAGATTGGAGGCAAACCTTGGAAGATTTTGGGGGGAATTGACGCTTGATCACTTCTGCTAGAATCAGCAGCAGAGTCATTCTATGGTTCAGCAAACACCTTGCACACTGTCCGGATAGCGGCATAGTGACCCACTCGATCTCCATACAAGCTTCTACAAGAATAAAACAAGTGACTAATCTCAGTCACGATTGACTAACTACCTCATTTTAAACATAACGATCACCTATTTTTTCATCGTATAAGACCAATGTATCTAGACTGTTCTGACAAAAGTATTATGAACGAAGAAAGTGATGCGGCGGTCATATTAGTCTCTTGAAATACTAAGTTAAAAAAAGTCCTCATTAATATATCGGTAGCTGCCCGGGAAAGATGCCGATATGTGGAAAATGTGCCGACTTAGCCGCTACTCAAGAGTATCAACTACATTGGCGCTAAGTGACCAAGCACACGTGACTCTAGTTCTCCATCTATTTCTATCATTAACATTTTATTATTTGTCTATTTCAAGACTCAAAATATTACCAAAAAGGCAATGGATCTAGCAATTGTAACTGAACGCCACTTAACTAAGGTTCAAATAGTGTTTTTGGAAGGTGCAGTCTCAGGACTTTGTTGGATTATTCAAGCCAAAAAGGGATAAGTTCAGAACTATCGGAAGCATAACGACCACTTCTCATTCACCCTTCTTATACCGTACAACCTTTCTCTTTATATTGCTTTGGCTATCACCCTATACGATGAGCATGACTCCCAAAACCAAATTAATACATGCCTACGCTTCCGAGTGGTTAGATACTCCAGAAGGAATTAATAGCAGGAGCGGCTGCTGGATGTTAGTAGAAATCTACACGTGGAAACATGTAATGGTCGTCTATGATCTAATAAAGAAGATTACAAATAATTATCTCAGACTTTCCCAAATAGTTTTGGATATACTTTGTACTTTTAAGAGCTAAAATTGTAGAGCTATAATAAAGAAAGAAGCACTGCAATGTCGTTATATTGTCAAATGTCAAATGGGGAGCTACCATAATGTGACTTTAGGGAGCAAGTCAAAATTAATATAGTGTTGATATAGATACTAGGATCTTTTAGCTATTTAAGATTTCTGTTACTCATGTATACTCCATAAGCTAATTCTAAGCTAGTTTCAATGGGACTAATGCTCTATACTTTATACAGGTACCTTACTCAACTTGGGCGGCATTTTGCAACCCATTACCAAATGTGACATATATATCATTGTTATGAAGATGTATTGTTGTCGAACGATCTACTCTGGGCAGCAACACTATGCACAATTATGTAAGTGCCAGTTGTATTCATAGAGTGATAGTTGTTATATTTACTATGTGTGAGGGCTATTAATATACCCGACGGAAAGAATTCTGGTGATCACGTGAACACATCTCGCGATCGACCTGAATAAACCATTTGAAACATACCAACAATTCATGCCCCTGTAGATTTGGTATAATGTAAAAAATAAAAGGACTTGTAGATTTGAAAAAAGAAAGAAGTCTATTGTATTACGAGTAGTTAGTAATTGCCTTAGTTTTTGTTCTTCTCACATATAATCGTAACAAGCCACAATAATAGCCACAATAATCAGATAGTGTCTAAGCGTTGGGTGGTATCTTAACGCCACAACACAAGTGCACGCTCGGGAAGGGCTTTGCGAAGTTACAAGGGGGCCGGACTCCATAGGAAACTTGCTCAATATCACTCTTCCTCCCCTGTCACCCTCAACATTGAAACATTGGTGTAGGCCGTCATGAGCAATGCAATTCGCCTTTAGGCGAGCCGGTTCATTCTTTGGGGATGATATGCTGTAAGAAGCTAGGCTGCGAATAAGCATCTATTCTGCACGTACTTTAACCATGGCCAACCAGAATGAATCCATTCATAAGAAAGGCTTTGCCCAGCTTCTTCCACGTTATTCTACCTTCACTACTTACAGTCTCTTTTACGATATTTCGTGATCGCACAGGTGAGCTGCAGTAAGTGCAGCAGTCAATGCGTGCGAGTTCTAGTTGATGCTTGGAAAGCACTTTAAACAACCCAACACATAATTCTCTCACAAAGTTCGATAAAGAAATTGGCGAACTGTTCGTCCATCATGGCTTACACTCTTTCCATCGTTCTCTTGTCGCTCTTCTTCGCCGTCAGTCAGGTCAACGCAACGCAGAATGGCATTATCGGATTTGGTATCTCATTGTATCAAGACCTGTGCTGTCAATCATGTCACGACTCGCTCTCCTCTCTGTACCTCACTTGCACAACTTTTCCCGAAGGCGATCACATGGACATGGATATGGATATGGGTATGGATATGGGAGGCGAGGAGCCCATGGGAACCACGAGCGAGGACTGTTATGCTACTAATACCCAATGGCTACAGACGATGGCGTATTGTATTCAACAAAATTGCAATACGGATGGGTATGATCCCATGAAGCAGGCCAAGTGTTTTAGTACTCAAGCTCTAGGAGGTGCCCCAGGGCCAACTTTCCAAGACAGCATACCTGCGATCGCGCCAACAGTTGAGCTCTCGGAAGACGCAATGTGGCTCAATGTTACTAGTTTGGTGAACAAGAATACATATCACTCCATTCATGGTACCCTGGGAGAATTCGCAAGGTCTGAGTACATACATACCAGATACTCGTAAGTGCTTTTTCACTTTGTTTCTATGTATGCTTCAAGAATTAAGACTAAAATAGATCACAGGTTGATTCTATATCTCATAGTCATCGGATTTTGTATCGGTAGTGGTATGTTAGCCCATGCCAGAGGCGTATTTCCTGGATTTCAGAAACAGCTACAAAGCTCTAGTACCTGGGCAAAACTTCAGCAATATGTTTTTCTTCCAGCACTCTTTAGATCACGACGTCTCGAACCTCTTCCAGGCAAAGTAGGCTACATACCGGGTAGGATGCTCAGTATATCTATTGCTGTCTACATTGTCATCAATATTATTCTCTCTTCCGTTTCATTCCGCGGTTTCTCACCTAACACCTGGTTCACTTCTCCACAATTTGAGATGTGCGAGTATGTTGGCAATCGGACAGGTACTCTCAGTCTGGTCAACATGACCATTGCCATACTGTTTGCAGGCCGGAACAACATTCTTATCGCTATTACCGGATGGAATCAGACAGCCTTCTTGACCTTGCATCGATGGGCTGCAAGAGTCTCAGTATTGCAAGCAGTCGTGCACTCTATAGCCTACACCTTGGCCTATTTTGAGCCAGGAAGTGGCGGAGCTGCTCGTTATGCTACCGAGGCTGCCAAACCCTTTTATGTATGTCCCGTAGTCCTTCGCTCATGGCGCACCAGAATCCGAACTATCTCCCATGTGAATCTGAGCTCTGCTAATTATTTTATTTTATTTTTTACAGTGGTGGGGAATCATTGCAACAATAGCACTTTGCCTTGTGCTACCTTTTGCAATCTTGCCGCTTCGAATCAAGTTTTATGAGTTCTTCTTACTGACGCATATCGCCCTCGTTATTCTCGCCTTGATTGGCTGTTGGTATCACCTAGTCCCCCATTTCGGATATGCTTTTGGTTATCAGGTCTGGCTATATATCGCCTTCGCCTTCTGGTCCGCCGATAGATTCGCCAGAGTGGTACGAATCTTGTACTATAATCGCCTCGGCCGCTCAACGGCGACTGTGGAAGCAATACCAGGTTGCGATATCATGCAAGTGACTGTGTTTCAACGAGTTGCATGGGGGGGTCCTGGACAACACAGTTTTCTCTACTTACCTGGACTCGGCCGGTTCTGGGAAAGCCATCCATTCAGTATTGTAGGCTGGAAGAGACCGGGCCAGCAAGCAATTGGTAGCTCACGTCTCGGATCGCGATCTAATGATAGCTCAAGAGAAAAAGACCTAAAGGATTCTGCTACAGCATCTTCAGCAACAGAGTTACATTCATCATCAAACTCGACGAAAGCGCAGGCAGCATCAACTATCTTAAACGAACAAGATGACCGCCCATGCATCCAGTTTCTGATACGTGTACATTCTGGTCTCACATCTACTCTTCAGCGTCGCCTACTCTCGTCGCCATCGACTACTTCTATGTCAACGTCAGCCTATACCGAAGGGCCATACGCTGGTCATCGTGCAACACTTCAACCATTCTTTGCTGCTGACACTGTTTTTTGTCTTGTTGGCGGCATTGGTATAACGCATGTACTTGGATTCATCCAACAATACGCGAGTTCTAGTCTTCAATGTGGCGAAAGTTCAACAAAAAGTCGCGGAGCGTTGAAGAAAGCAACGCGATTTATTCTAGCGTGGTCTGCTAAAGAAATCGGTCTTATTGAACATGTCAAGAAGAACTTCCTCCTCCAAGTTGAAAACATTGAAGGGATTGAGCAACAGTTTTGGTGCACGGGCAATTCTGCTACCGCCTCGCAGAAACTGGACTTAAATGATGACAAGATAGAAGCTGAACCACAAACTCCAGACGTGACAGGAAGGTTTACATCAGGAAGAATGAACATTGAGGCTGTGATACGATCCTCTCTGGAAGCAGACCATCAAACAACCGTTTTAGTATGTGGGCCTGGCAGCATGGCAGATGAAGCTACAAGACACGTGGTCAACTGTATAAAAGATGGATTTAAGGTGGATTTGGTAGAAGAAGCATATGCTTGGTAGCTACATAGACTGTCTTAGAACCAAATTGAAATGAGTCTTCACAGAACAACTCTGTTTCTACCAGTTGCCTTATCGCATGCACGCTCTCGTTTAAAGCTCAGGGGTAAATTTTGACATGTGACACATCGATTTTGGCTATTTATTTGGATAGAATGTACATGTTCATTTCTATCCTATGTTCTGTAATATACTGTATTCTAAATCAGTAGATGTATCGAACAATAGACGAGGTGTTTAGAGTGCATTGTGGCTTTACTGGAGCTGGGGTTGCAAGCACAACGTGATAGCCAAGCTTTACCTGCAGCAGATCGCGGAGTTTCATAGAAAAATCAATTGGAGCAAATATGCTCAGCTGCATATACAATGCCAAGTAAGCTCTCGAAATCTGGCAAGCGGTCGCGACATTTTTAAAGTGCTAGGCGAAATTGACATTTGGTTGATTGATCATGGCTAGAGTAGGTTGGGCGTTTCATTCCGTTCTCAATATAGCTAGCATAGGTGATTATAAATACGTATTTATAGATGCAAGCCATGACTTACTCTGGTACACATATCTTCAATAGGTATGAAATTAGACATAATTGGATAAGCATCGAGTTTAGGTAGCCCAAGTGGAGCGTAACTTTTATGCTATGCCTCATGTGTTTAATCTGTGGAAAAGCAAGAATGGCAATCAGTTATTAGTCGGGCTTGGTCAGACTTCTAACATACCCACAGAAGATTGAGGAAACTACCGGCATTCAATATACTGGTGTCCTGGCACTCGTAGTCATGTTCTGGATGTAACCTCCGATCTCAGATCGAAGTGCAATCCCCACATTCTTGTATAGAGTGAGCTGGTATATCAGGGTTTCCACCTATAGGGGAACGAAGTTTTCAAAAATTTCGGACATATTACTAGTTGCATCATTCATAAACGCTCATGGCTTTTGTTTGTGCATTCGTGCTCCATCAAAATGCTACCCCTGCTCTGCAAGTAAGAAACTTACCATGTGAGCATCAATCTTCAACAATAGACCGAAACATATGAATTTAAGCTTCAGTTATGCAAGCTGCAGATAATCTTAATCAACAAGATGTCCGCTCTCACCAATAAAATTTTACAAACTGTGCAGTCTTAACCGATGTACTCACTGGGCTTGACGACATCTTGATCAACTACCAACTACCTCTTGCTGAAAGCACACAAATATGATTTAAACACCGATTATTGTCGATCATAAAATCGGATAGCAGCACCATCCTTGATATGCAGCTCAAAGTCTCGATTGTTGGTGCTGGCCCAGCTGGCTTTGCCCTTGCCGCCGACCTCGAAAGCCGTGGAACCAACGTGTTAATATATTCACATCCGAGTCACCTGGGACATGCCAAACATGTGGTCGAGAGAGGCTGTTTGAAAGCCAGTGGAGAAATGGATGGTTTGACAAATTTACCTGTGACCCTGGATATGGGCGAGGTTGTCCATTTCTCCAAGATTATCATCCTTACAGTGCCGTCTACCGGGCAGGAAACGATTTTACAGGATATGAAGAGATTCTCTCTAGGACAGCATACAATCATTGCAATTCCAGGGAACCTGTTCTCTCTTATCACTGACGCTGAGATGGATGTGGGATGTATTCTTGAAACCAACCTCTCGCCTTACTCTTGCAGAATGAAGGAAGGGGAGTTGGCTGTGTTAGGCAAGAAGACACTGTTTTCCATCGGCGCTCTTCAAAGAGACTTGAGTCCTGCCTTTCGGGATCAGATGCAGTTGATCTTCCCGATGGAACTCAAATGGTGCAGCAACGTCATTGAAGTATGTTTGTCAAACATCAATGGTGTGTTCCACCCGCTGATGATGCTGATGAATGCCGGCCGTATTGAAAGCACTGCTGGTGATTTTCTCTTGTACAGCGATGGCCTCACCCGTTGCGTCGCAAACGCCATACTTGCTGTCGATAGGGTACGAATCGAGATTGGGAAGGCTTTTGGATTCGACTTAGCAAGTGTGATAGAAATATCGAATGAGTGCTATGATCAGGCTTTTACCGACTTGGTAGATCTGGCACAAAACTCGCCGCCGCATAATAAGCTAAAAGCCCCCCACAACATCGATAATCGAAACGTTTCAGAAGACGTTCCCGATCTGTTGGTTTGCTGGAATGCTCTGGCTGAAAAGTTAGGAATAGATTCTTCTTCTATCAAAGCGGTCATTGTTCTAGCTGAGATGGCAACTGGGGTGAAATACATGAAAACTGGGAGGAATTTGCAGAGACTGCATCTTGAAGACATCTCACGAAGCGAACTCATTGAACGATTCAGCGTTACTCATACTTCAAAAGTAACTTTAAGCTAGCGATGATAATCAATTTACTATTGGCAATGATGTCTTAGAACCTCTATCACTCGCGTGTGATTCAGAAATCTCACCTCGCTGAATTACGATGGCGTGAACTTGAAAGTACGAGCAAGTTTCTTGTGCACACTAGACTGAATGGTTTACCCGAATGAAGTATTTGGTTTGAAGTTCACTGTTTTCTCTGCTTTTCTGCTTCCAGATCGAATCCGCCCGAGTAATTTGGCATGGCGAAACACGAGAAGAGGATAACGACTTCCACATAGATCGACTAAAACAATGTGGAGAAAATTTACATAAGTTCACTCTATTTTGGAGACATTTAACATATATGATTTTCTATAGCTGTTTAATCTTTGATAGCCACAGTGACCAAGAGTTCCATCTCCATACGAATTCCTTCTGCTGTAGTAATCTTATCCCATTCCTGCTTCATCTCTTCCCGTGCCTTTGGTCGTAAATCCAAAGGGATGCCACCATATGTTTTCCCGGAGGAGCTTGTATCCAACCACTCAATCATCGCCTCTCCATTCTTGGCTGACTTGACAATAGTGTTTATCACAATATCTTTATGAGAGAACCCAGCATCGCCGAGCAAACTTTCGAGCTCACGCCGTTTGAGAAACTTTGGACCGCTTTGCTCTGGATAAATACGGTAAGGTTCTCGTGATAGCACGTCTGCCTTGATCTTTTCGTGTGCAGCAACGAAATCCCCAGATCCTCCTGATATTCCTAGACGTCCTCCTGATTTCAGTACACGGGCAAACTCCTTGAGTGCTGCAGGCTGATCCTCTACCCAGTGAAATGTGGAATTGACGAACAAGACATCAAAACTGGTTGAAGGGAACTGCGAAAGGTCTTCTGCCCTCCCCTCATGAAATGACAGATTGGGCCTGACCTTCTCGAGGGCAATGGTAATGCGCTCTTTGCTAGGATCAACGCCGACAACATTTCCATCCTCTCCAACAATGTCCACTATATGGGCAGTGAGATCTCCAGGTCCACAGCCAACATCAAGAACACGATTGCCTGGAACTATTGCTAATCTTTTGAGAAGGAATCTACCTGCGTCAAATTGGGTGTTGCTGACGAAAGTATAGCCTTTGGCCAGTTCCACGGTATCGATCATGGCTGCTGTGATATGTTCCTGGATTGCTCAGAAGCCTGTGTGATTCGACTTTTCGAAATATACAACAAAAAATAATGGTTGATATTTTATATTGTGTCGTGCACATCAAGGGTCTAATGTGATGAAAGACCAATGCCCTGGCAGGCACTCGGCTAGAATGACCTTACTTGAGACTTAGAAGTAAACCCCTGTTGCTGCATTTCCCTGCATTCAAACCTCTATACTTTAGAAATCGCAAGGGGTAAGAGCTCTTTTGAGCGAATTAATCGTTGAAACTGGTGTGCGTCTGTGATTTGAACCACCACATGTCTAAAATAACTGTCTGCCGAAGGCATCCACCCAGTATGCAGAGGTTGATACGATGCTCTCTTCAAACAAGCCACAAAATACGACGCTGCACAACTCAGTTGCTAATACCAATACTGGCGAACGCCAAAACTAATTTGCACGAATGATCTTGCTGGAAGTCAATCGCCATAATGTAGATACTTTTGCAAATTGTCATTATTTCCTGAAACTACGATTTGACATGTCATGAAATCTCATATTGATGTAAGCTAAGGGTTTATAGAGGTTACCTCTGGGATCCGATTGAAGTAGCACAGGAAACTACTGTTTCTAGAGGTTGAAACTGTTTTGAAGAGCTTCTTGCTTCGACAACAGAATAATGATTAAACAACCGTCTACGGCGTCGTTGGTCATTACGCTAGCATTCGTTGTAGGTCAATCGTTAGGATATAGGTAATATTACTCATATAATTTAGCTGTTTTTAAGCTGTGTCATTCAGATTATACGAAGACGATTCCTCCACCCATTTCGCTCAGTACCCGGACCATGGGCCAATAGTATATCAGAACTGCCTGCTACGTTGGCTCTGGTGAACGGTAATCAACACATATATTATAGATCGTTGCATGAGAAATACGGCCCAGTTGTCAGAGTCTCTCCAGAAGAACTGAGTTTTGTGAGTATCGAAGCTCGGGAAGAGATTTATGGGCTTCGAGTAGGTCAAAACTGAACACAACAAGATTTCAGCGTTGACGAATTCCCATAGAAAGGTGGTTTGAATATGGAAAAGAGTCCGATCTTCCTAGGGGCAGTCGGAAGTGAAAACGGACAAACTGGTGTTAGTCTCGCTCTAAATTCAGAGCACGCTCGCCAGCGCAGAGCATTAGGCTACCTGTTCACGAACAGTGCTCTCCTACAGCACGAAACTTTGCTGGAAATTCACATTCGAAAGCTCATGGAAGTATTGAAAAAAAAGGCTGCCGAGAACCAGGCAGTGGACTTTTCAAGTTGGTGTAAGCTCATGTTTTTGATACTCGCCTTGGACTTGAGCCCTTCATGGTAGACCAGTCTGCTGATTGTAGTCATAGATACGTATATCGCATTCGATGTGATGGGTGATCTGTGCTTTGCAGAGCCTTTTGGTTGTTTGGACCAGGCATCTGGCACCGAATGGTCTACTTCCGTCATCAATGTCTTCATTGCAGCAACTTGGACTCAGGGCATACGCCGACTATGTGGAGTTGGAACATGGTATGAGTACATTGTAACGAAGCTTCTAGTACCCGCAAAAGCAGCAGCGTGGAGGAAAATTCATTTGAACAATTCCCGAGAAAAAACTATCCAGCGCATTGCAAATGGGGACCGAGATCACCGTGATTTCATGTATCACATCATGAATAATGAATCCAAGAAAACTCTTTCTCAAACGGAAATCATTTTAAATATGGCTTTATTTATTAGCGCGGGAACTGATACAACAGCCACTACGCTTACTGGCTGGACATACTATGTGTGCACACACCCAAAGGTGTATAGCAGATTGGTGAACGAGATTAGAGGAAGCTTTGAGGTAGAAGATGATATCAAATGGGAGCAAGCTAGGAAGCTTCGGTATCTAGAAGCAACCATCTATGAGGCATTACGACTCTTCCCACCTTCCGCAGCGAGTCAACAACGAATTGTCCCTCCAGGTGGTGCTACCATTGATGGTTACTTTGTTCCAGCGGGCAAAACTGTGGCAGTCTCGCCTTGGGCAGCAACACATTCCCGGTCGAACTTCTTCGAGCCAGATATGTTTCTCCCCGAACGTTGGTTAGGAGATGACGAAAGATTTTCCCACGATCATCAGAATGCGTCTTTGCCATTTGGGACTGGGCCAAGAGTGTGCATTGGGAGAAATCTCGCATATTTGGAAATGCGTCTCATTTTGTCACATCTGTTATGGAACTTCGATATAGAGCTTGATAGAGGGCTGTATGAAAAGAAGAATGAGGTATGGGGTCTTGATGGCAGGATGAAACCCATGAAGGTCTTTCACTCTATGACCAAGCCTGAGCTGTGGGGGCGACTAAGAGCTGTTCAGCGATAGGCTGATCGAAAAAATGATTGGAATGCACTGTAGCATACAAGTAAATAGCAATGTCGATTAGAATCATATATTCTGAAGTTGGAAGAATTGCAATGAATTCGACAATATGTGACTTATTAGAACGTCCTTCAAATTTTAAACTTGACGCCGTGAAATTGGTCTTTTATGAACCAGCGCCTCGCTTCAGTACACACTCGAGCTTGAGTTTAGTGACAAGCAGTACACACTGGCTCATAACCACCCTATGATGCCTTCCCCGACAACTTTTCCTTCAGATTCAATTGATATGGCCCTGCCAATTATTCCCATGGGCCCAACATCAAAACCCAGTATTCTACCGGCGGTAGGAATGTCGGCCTTATGGGGATCAAGAAGAAATTGATGCATAATAGGATTTCCCTCGACAAAATTATCACCAACTCCCGCTTTAAACAAGTTCGTTTCACCCCTCAAAACCCCATATTCACTGTGATGAATACATGAGTTAGCTGATGCTTCTACTCAGCTGGCTGTTATGATACTTGCTTACTGTATGAGCAGGTTGAGGGGACCTTGCCACCAGTCTGGCTTCACATCAAACAGGATTTCGGTTTCACCCTGAGTAACTACCTTTGAATTGGATAGACGAAGACGCCAGTTAGATGGTGATATAGAATCGCAGTGGTAGCTTTTCTCCTGTCCAATCTTTATAACAGCGACCAGATCACCGGTTGATGGCGCGGGCGGTAAGTTGCAGTCGTCTTCGCACATAACTGACTGGCACAGATTTCAGAAAACTGTATGTGATGAAGTGCAGCTGCGTGACGGAAACTCGATGATATTTCGACGTATCGAGAGCTGATATATGAAGAACAAGGCCCAATGGAGCTTCCACGCGTCCCATATCTTTCATGAGGAATCATACATCACGAGACATAAACTTCCGCTAGCAAAGGTTGACCTCGCAGCCACGAATGCAACTCCGCAGTTTACCTGTGGCTACGTGGATCTGAGACTTGGAAGTGTCTATTTATTTGCTCATTCAGACTCAATGTAGCTCGAATCGCGTAACCTTATCAGACCTAGTTGGGGGAGAGCGTGGATTTGAGCTTGTTTCCTTAGGCGACAAGCCAATCAACAGCCACCGTTCCTCGCTTAATCATTGCCCAGATGGGAGCTCAACACCTTACTGGAGAGGCGGAACATTATAGTGCAGGTAAGTGGTAATTCGGGTAACTCGGTGCAACAAATATATGCAGACACTGCCAATTAGGGAGATAGTACTGTATTCTCTAGCATCTTGTTCAATATCGAAGTCCCGAAATGGGGACTCGAACTCGACTCTTTGGCTCTATCAAATGAATGGTCCCATGATTCTCTTCGCCTGTCAATATACGACATTGACTTTTCCCAATACCATGCAAAAGTCATTATTCATCACCCATTATCAAAATTACAATATCAATAGATTGTCATGCACAGAAGCTCGATCCTCCGCCCAACTCTCTTTAGCAACAAAGCTTATCCTCGTGATCTTCACTAAGTTTGGTTAGGAACTTCGTCCAGCGTACAGGGATCAAAAGTTGCTTGGAAACTCACACTTCTCTCCGGGGTTGTAATGTGTCCCGGGTGAACAAGGCAAAGCCTGTCAAAGCTCCAAGAATAATAGATATGATGATATATCCTGTTAGGCATTAGCACTTTGAGAAGCACGAATCTCGTTGACAAAATGCGTACCGTTGCTATACATAAACAGTAGCATAATACAATAACTAATAGAGAATTGGGCTGCATGTATCAAACCTCGTGCGACTTGCTCCAGGACTACTATAAATGACCTCTTTTTGGTAAACAAGCTATGAAGACTTCCTGTGCTGGGTGCGTCCAAAAGCCGTTTTGTCACGTCGTTCGGTTCAACATAAGTATTCTCTTGAAGAAATGCGTGTTTATCACGGAGGTATCGGTCGAAGCTGCGTTGCCGTTTTCGAAGAAACTCCAAGAAGATAACAAGAAGAAAAGCGGCCAGGCATGTTAGGACGAATTGAAAGCGAGTTCTCATATGTAGATGAGCTGAAAGGAAACAGGCGTCGATAGTATTCCAATTCAGTAGCATCTGCACCCAGTCAGATCAATATATAGAGGGAGAGAGAGAAGCCATGAAAGTTTCCAGCTTAATATGTTGAAATGAGCATCGTTGAGCTAGGCTGTGACGTATCACACATGCTTGGAAAGGTTTTTGTTCCAGAAATCATGAGACAGGCCGCCTACACTGCATCCCAACATCTGATACTGGAGGTGACTTACAGAAAGCTTGCAACCCTCGGATCCTCCCATCATCCCCGACATTCCCGTTCCTGACTTTCCTATCCCAGATATTACCATATCTGTGCTCGTAGCAATCGATGAAGTAGTCGTTGCTGATGGACCCCCGAGTGCTGTTACATTCATGGCCATATCCATATTCATATTCCTGGTACTGCAAAGCCAAGTGAGATTAAGTGAGTGACGAATCCTAATTATGGAGGATGAATCGGGACATGAGCGACGGTTAGAGAGGAGCGATATCTATCACCGTGATGATGACAGAGGGAGGAGATGGAGAACACGAAGCTTTTAGCGCACTGCCTTTATATGTAGGACAAGCTTGCACGTGCAACTGGGACATTATAACTACCTGGACAGGTCAAAAGTGGTGATTGACTTGGTAAGATGAGATGACGGAAAGTCTGGACCCCAGCTTCCACATACATTTGCTTCATTGAGTCAAACAGACATGAGCGGGGACTGCTGGCAGGGCTCCGGGAATACTAAAAGGCCTTCTAACCAGTAGGCATCCTTACTCCGCGAAAGTGAAAGTCTGGGCAAATTTCCGGATTAGCTTTCTCAGATGAAAAGATGGCTGTAGTCTCGTAGAAGATTATGTATAAATTACAGACCCGACAAAGTCATAAGAAGTTGCTGAAGACATGGTATACATGATACCTACTGCTAACACTTCAAATCTTCCTACGTACAGCAACCATGTCAAAAGAATTGACTGTTGATGGACCCCGGATGAAGCATATTAGGAGACGCCAATGCGCCAACGTAAGAATGGCGCTAACAAACCATTATTGAGGGAACTATATTGACATGTCAACCACACCCTCGTACAATACTCAGGCATCTATAATTGCACGTAGCTACTGTGACAAAGACTTTAAGAAATAGGATTATGATCCTTCCCTACCGAGGTAGATCCAAGCAATTGGTACACACGAAGCTAACCGAAATTATTATCAGACAAAAAACGTGCTCAAACCTTCTCTTACTAACTGTAGCACCATACCACCAATTTCTTTTCAGCACACAAGATGTCAGAATCCTCGTATTTCTAATGTCACTCTCCAGAAAAAACCATATTCCTACATTGCCTTAACTTTATAGTATTATTGCGGTTTGAAGGAAAAAATTGGAGTGCTGTGTTATATAGCAAAGCCGCTTCGGGAGCTTAGCTTTTAGCATTTGTAAGCGTGGAGTTGTGAACAGGTTTGGAACCATTAAAGCCTTAGAATCTAACTCGAATCATTCATAAAGTAAGAAAAGTAAACAGTAGGGAGCAAAGATAAATGTTATTCATTGAAGCTTTGCCTTACATGTCACAATCGAGGTATAGATTGATAAATTCAAGTGATGTGTTGGCACCTAACTTGTGCAGACAATTGACTGGTTCCTAGGTTGAGAACTTGCACAGTCGATTGATTCAGATGCGCATAATCTTTCACTTATGATTGCATGTTGACGACATCACTATTTCTATATCTTTAACTAAGTTCTATTCAAGCTTAGATATTAAGCTCAGGCCAAGGTGAATGAATCCCCGTTTTGTGAAATCTTGCCAGTAACATGACAACTTACTTGCTTTAGGAATTGTTTTAGAATGAATGTAACAAGAATGAACCATGATAAGCAGTGTTACCTTGTATTTCAATGTTCAATGTTCAATGTTCAATGTTCAATGTTCAATGTTCAATGTTCAATGTTCAATGTTCAATGTTCAATTTCTTAGTATTTCGTAAGATGAGATACAATACAACATACCCACAAATCTATGTCATTTGTGTCATAGGATGTACTCCATAACTCCACCGCTGACCAGTTATAATCCCATAGGTATACCAGTAGTTCACCTCCTCCCATTTTATACTTTTGCCTCACCTCCGTTATTCGCATAGCTACACCAGAAATGATCAAAAGTTCCCAGTTCCACCAAAGAAAAAGCCTTCAAAAAGATCCGGCAATCCCCCATTCCCACCTTCACTAAAGTCATGATCGGCTCCTTCCCACCCGAGACCCATCCCCATATCGCCTCCGCCACCTGTTCCCCATTCAGCAGATCCATCCCAGCCATTCATACCTACACTTCCATTCCCTGGCCCATTCGTCAAGAAATCCATTCCTTGATTCGAGAATGCGAAATCAGGGTTATATTGAAACTGCTGTGACTGTTGCTGTTGTTGTGGAATCGAGAAGTTGGATGTAGGAGAGGGTAGGAGAGAGGGATCGATAGAAGACGTCTCTAGCGAGGAAAGTGGTGGGGACATGGCATAATTAGTAGATGGTGATGTGCTTTGTTGTGAATGCGTTTGTTGTACATTGGGGTTTGGGAGCGAATTCGACGCGTTGCTGAACTCGAATTCATTCTTTAAATTTCCATTTGGTGTTATATTTCCTGCTGTTTCAGTTTCGTGACCAGGAATAGGGCCGAGGAGGTCATTGAGTCCCATATCGAAGGTTGGTTTCATTCTACCGTTTCCTCTGCCAGAAGGCTTACTAAGTCCATTTCCGGTAAAATAATCGGAATTTGGGTTCGTTACAGAGGTAGCTCTCGGTTTATGCTGCCGAGAGTTCAACCCTTGGGAAGTGGATGAGGAAAATCCAGTGGTGGACATGCACATTTGAACCGTTGCTTTGGACATCCGATCGAAAGCATCTCGACAAGCTTCTGCTGGTGGACATTTTTCGATAAGATCGCCGAGCACAGATGTTGCTGCCAGGATTGTGAAATCTACTTCATCCATGGTCTATAGAAATTAGCTCCATGCAGGCGAAGAAAGGGCAGATAACTTACCAATCGGCTTCTAACAATAGGAGAGTGCCAGATAGCGTATAAGAATGAAATGCCGGCCATAAATAAATGGTGGGTAGCCAAGAATGTATAGTTAACCAAGTGAACTCGATGGAGTTGTCGATAGAGCCTCAAAACTCTTTGCCCAGCTTCCGCCACCTTCAGAAAGACCCGCTCTTCATCCTCTCTTAACTCAACGTTATGGACGCTGGGGCTTTGCACCTCATCACTAGTATTGTATTCGCCTTCGAACATTGGCGGAACGCTCAAACTTTGTCGATACAGCATAATAACACACTGCCAGTAATTCAGCTCTAAGAACTCAAGTGAAAAGCCAACACCAGTCTCTCTTTTTGTTGGGGCACTCGACTTCCATTCCCACAGCCGCTTGTCAATGTCGATTCGCCAGCTTCGAAAACTGTCAAATTTGGACAGGAAGGGCGATGGTAGTGAGGTATGCATATAGGGGTTTCGTAAATTAGCTCCTCCTGCACGTGCGATCTGCGCTTGTTGATGCTGAAGAACTTGCAGCACTTCAGACTGGAGGAGTCGGAGGCGAATGTAATGATATGTGACATGTTTATATGAAAACTGTGTTCCCGTGGAAGGCGGATTGAATCCTGCTGGAGTGATGTATTCGTCATCGAGGAGTGATGGAAATTCTGTCGTTATGACCTGATCCGTAATACCAAAAGGTCTTCCAACACAAGTCGATACTAGGCGATCAAAGGAGTAGGTACACCACCACAATCTTCGCCTGAAATCTCGTACCCATTCCCTTCTACCACGTTCGCGTGCGCTACGCTCCATTTGTTCCGGTGTTTCCTTTCTTTCCTCCGCTTCAAGACCGACCTCAATATCTTTCCCATCTTCATAATGCAGTCCCAGGTCTACTGCCAATCTCACGGCAACTCCAATGATATACCACAGACCGGGCGCCACCGGCCGTAACAGCGCAAATCCTGCAAGAAGCAGAACAGCCTGAAGTTCCTCTAGCCCGCCACCGAAACCATCCGCGCTCCCTACTGCACTGGGTGCACTTAGACATGATTCTAAATGCACAATGGCGCTGGCATGATATTCTTCAGGTTGACACTGCCCTCCAGCAAGACTTCGTCTTCTTCTTTCCTTGTCCACATCGCTTTCCTCCTTTTCGCCCAGGAAAATACCACTTCCAATGGCAAATACAATATTTAGCAGGTACAATTCTCGAGGTGTCCTCACCCTATTTTCTCCATCTGCATATGCTAGTTCGAACGTTTTCATGAATTCGCCCCTGTGCAAGATTGGAATCTGAGGATTTGCATGTTCAAAGTAGAAATTCACGAGGCGTAGACCGAGCTCCTTATCAGGAAAGGGAGCTTGCTTTATGGTGGGTTTAGTGTGCAAGCCGAAGAACGAGTCGCGCATAGAGGTACCACCACTGCCAATGGCTTTGTTGGCAACAGGAGGACGAGACGGCCTAACACCACTCTTATCACTGTTTGCTCCGCTAACGCTTGATTTTACTGCTGCGAAAACAACCCTCGCAAAGCTTATCCCAGATGTACTTCCCAAATATCTTGAATCGCTGGCTCCTTGTACCGACACACTTCCAATATTGCTCACGAGCTTGTTTAGCTTGCCTTCTTCGTCCTGCTTCTTATGCCGGGCTGCCTCTTGTGTTGTTATCTTCGCTGTGCTCAAGGAATTACCATTGACAGGTGACTGCTCATCGGTTGGTGTCTGCAATGCTGTAGGATCGGCGCCAGGCCTAGAGGCATGATCGAGAACTTCAGCTGGGGCGAACGCTATATTGTTTTCCCGTAAGACGTCCTCCAGATATGATACTCTACTCTCGAGGTAGAAAACATAACTACTTCCGTCAGTTTTATTCTCTATAATCGCACTCCCCCAACCATCAAACCCATCGCTTTTGGAGTCCAAATCATGTAAAGCTTACCTTCTTGGTATCTCTCTTTTGGTAATTGGATCATAACCCACACATTTCACCGCAGCCTTGTCACAACTAGCACATGAAGGTAGGTTCTGGTCGCATCTGTTCTTCCGCAACCGGCACCTATTGCATGCGCTTACATTCCGAAAACTGCTGGCAGCAGCTTCCTTCTTACCACCGGCCCCCCCGTTTGTTTTGGCAACATCACCAATTGCCAATGTGCCCTGAAGCTCACCCTCGTCGTGCGAAGGTGTCGAATGGCGCGCGCGTTTGGGGGGGTGAGGGTTGGTTGCGGCGGAAGGGGAGAAGCCTTCTGTGTCCATCGTTTCGCTTTCGTGAAAGGAATGATAATCGTATCGTATTAACTTTCGAATCTCGCTTTATCCCACGAACCTGCCAAATCCGTTGGACTGATAGTCTATTTGTCGCAAATGGCTAGCCACAAGCTGTCTCGGTTCTCGTTCTGCGCTTTTGTTCATTGGTGTATTCCCATTGTTTCGACAGTCATGTCTTTCTTCTGCGCAACGCTGAATACTGCTTTCGTAGGTCAATCATAGAGCAGCTCGAGGCAACATCATGTAGAGGCTTACGTTTGGCATTGTCGAGCTCATTAAAAAGCAACCGGCCATTTCGATGGAGCCGCGGGCGTGGGATTGAGATGCGAAATCCACAATTGGGGGATCTCTAGATAAGACGCTGCTCTGACCAATGACGACGCCGCTGATAATGGGGTGGATGACATGTGGCTTGGGATTATGCATACGCATCGAGTAATTCTATGAAATCAAACCAGAGACTGGAATTTCAGAGTCTATGGAGATGAAATAATTGACATCAGCGAGTAGCACAGTATCGAATATTCCAAGTGTATCGCCTGGTAATTGTAGATCGTAGCCGTGATATACTTGGATGGAAAAATTACATAGGATTTTGGTGGAACTGCCTTGCAAGATGTTGTACCTCATATATAAATATCATGGAATGTACAAGGTGACCCATCAACCTTGCATTTGCTTCAAAAGCCAAAGGTCTATCATTGAAGTGACTTGTATTAAATTATTATGATTTGCTAATTGCCATAGTTTTGGACTAAGGTTGCCACAGTCTTCTGTCTCTCCTTTGTACCGTCGAGCTTCACGGCGCATTCAGACCTTGGAACATGAGGCTAACTGTGCTCTATCTAATACGTCGGCTACTACTAAAATCACAGAAAACATACATCCACTGCCCTTCTTCCCCAAAATGTAAACGGTCACTTTCTAATGCCTTACCTAAGCCACTTTGTACGCTTCCTTTCTTCAGCTTCCCTCTGATGGAGAATGCGCTCAGATATATCACAATCACTAAAAATCACTCATACGATGGTGCTAATAAGCTTCCAAAAGCGCCTAGTGGTCATATATCAGTATTTGGTGTTCACCATCTCATTTGATTGATCGATCATCAGAAGCTAGGTGAACTCAAAGGGTGGCTGTCAAAAAAAGGAAGTCCTCCCATAAGCCCAGTGGCTTTTGGATTGGTTGAACTCTGGATAAATTCAGGGTAGATAGCTACCAGCTAACTAATCTATCCAAACTCTTGGAAAACCATAGAAAATATCAATTCCGCGCCGAAAATGCCCGTTGATCCTAAATGCTATATCCCGCTGTAGCAAGAGGTAAATTTACCTAATGCACAAAACTCCACCCAAGTGTTTGGTTTCCATCTTTATATATTTATATGAACTCCCTGCCTTCTTTCCTATTTCCGTTCTGAGATTGCGCCTTAAAAACATTGAGTTGGAGGAACCAAATCGCGGGGATATCTTCCAGTCTAACAAGCCCGGTCCTAGTGAAAAATGAGAAATAAACATCGCCATGTACTGTGGTATAGAATTTGATACAAACTGTCCTCCCAGCGGATAAAAGAGATTCGTTTCTGTTCGTTTCTGGAGTTCGAGTCAAGTGATCTTCTGCCTCATAATGATCTTTCACCTTGAGATAAGACTGTCGGGATTCGACTCATCAGCTCTGGCTTCGGCCGCAAGAGCGCAGTCCAGAGCGTTCGAGTCAAGAATATGGTCTTCAAATGCAGGCTCGGGATCTTCATTTGCCTTCTCATCAGCATCCATGCGGCCTCCTTTGTCACTCATGCTAAGACTGATGATAGCGCCGAATATAGCAATAATTGCACTACACCACCAAGCCAACCCTGAGTATCCAAGTTGAAGACCGGCTGAAAACAAGATGCCGGAGACGGTTGGACCGAAGGCTCTAGAAAGACTTGCTGTCGATGCTGCGACCCCATTAATAGTTCCCAGCATGAGAAGTGATGGTGCTGAGTTGGTTAGAAGAATCGCGTTGCTGGGGTATGCCATCGTTCCAAATGTGCATTTCCAAATTACCACGGCATAGACTCCGGTGATGCGGAGTGAATCAGGTAACAAAACAAGATATGGAGTCGTGAGGTAGAGAATTGGATAAGTGAGAGAGATCAATCGGAAGAGTTTCAGCGCTCCAAATCTTCGAGTAACAATCGGAAATAGGAAGACGGTACATAGCATAGAGTAAACACCCTGAATCGCAAGAATGCTACCTATCTCGCTAGTATTCATGCCATAGCCGCTCACAAATTTGAATGGTAGCACCCATTTCTCGCGATGTTCGGCCGGATTGGAAGCGAGGAGAGTGGGGAGCATCGCATCAAAAGTCATGGTGTGGCTGCATCACGAGTTAGTTAAAAAAGGCAGAACCAATACTTGCAACACCACTTACTAAGCTAGAATCCCATACCCGACAATGTTGAGTACGACCTGTCGCGTAAATGCCTTTGTTGCTGCCGGCTTGCATCGGGGTATGACATGATCGTGGTTGTCAAGATCAAGGGAGTCTCGTGGTTCGGGCGATGGTGTTGAGAGGATTTTGGGAGAACCTTCCGTTGTGCGGTATCCTGGTGGTTGCTCGTCCTCTCCCAACAACGATATCTGTTCGTCGAGATCTGCATCCTTTTCGCATCGCGGTTGTTTGGTTTCCGTACATCTGCTGAACTTGCGGAGGATCCATTTTCCTGCCTCTAGGCCAGGGTCTCTTCGATGCTTCTTTTCCGCATGTGTTTCTTCGAGGAAAAGCATTCCTACCACAACTCCGCATGCGACAATCACCGTACATACAAGATTAGGGAGGAGGTATGGGAAGCGATCCCAAATGGAGCCTGGGTGGAATATGCTGGGATAATTCTCGGGCTGTGCTGGTCTCGCGAGGGCGCCTCCGAGTGCTGGACCGAGTATGGATCTGAAAAGAAACGATTATTAGTTTCGGATGTGGTATGCGACAGGATCTCAACTCCGGAAATCTAAACTCACCCAAGACACCATACAAATGGCATGATCGTATAAGCGCGGGCTGGCGGGACGATTAGCAGGGAGGCTTAAAGAAGCGAATATGACCTATCACTTACGCTGGTGCTCCTTCACCGTCACCATTTCAGCAACCGTAGTTTGCAAGACGCCAATGTTTCTGCATGCGCAAATTCGTTAGGACAGGTCACAGCACGGGAAGTGCAAGAGCCCCAGGATCGGGTGAGTGAGCAGCTTACCCATTCAAAAGTCCTCCTAATGCTCTGGCCAGCAGTGCAACGGGAAGGCTCGGCGCGAATCCAAAGATCAGCATGCTTAATGCTGTGCCAGCAAGTCCGGTCAGCAGAACTGGCTTTCGTCCAATCTTGTCACTCAGTCTGCCCCATGGTACGCCCGATGAGCACTCTGCGAATGCAAAGGCCGATGTGACCATGCCAGCATACACTGATATTTGGGCGTCGTTTGTGGTAATTTTGAAGTCATCAATCATTTGATACACATATGGAAAGATGGACATGAACGCTATAGGTTCGCAGATTCGGCACATAGCTAAAAAGTGTTAGCTGCTGCTTCTCAAAACTTCAATGGGGGTTGCAAGTGTTCCTTCTTCTCCTAAATAACTCACCTAAGATGGTCATCTGTCTCGTTGGGAAAGCTGGTGTCCGCCCATGCGATTCCATCTTGTGTGTGCCAGCCATGACTGCTTGCGCCAGACCTGTCTAGCTGTGCCAGAGGGAAGTTGGTTGGGTGTTGTAGCTGCGAGTGCTAGAGGTGCGGCAACGAGTAGGTGTAGAACTTAGAAGACAAAATCTTGTAAATAAACGGAGAGCATATAGGTTTATATGTAGACGTGATTCCTTTTGCCTGGCCTCCCGGGGTTTGTGTTTCCAGGAACGGAATAACTTTCAAGTATATGCGGCAACAGTGAGTCAAGCGAGCCGGTGAATACAGTGCAGATCAAGAGAGTGATGGCGATCTTCACTTTGTCCCCGAGGAAGAAATTGGCCAAAGTCAATGGTGGAGGTTCAAGTAGATCAAAAGGTGTAGAATGGGCGCGCTACAGGAAGTATATGTGGTTGACCGCCGGGAAGGGGAACGTGATGACAAGAGAAGGGATAGTGGCCGCCACATGCCCAAATACTTTAATAATAAATTATATGTCAATGGGGCGGTGACGGCGTTGGGTATGTGGACACCACAGACTTGAAGCAACTAGGACGAGATTGGAAGTGAAAAGAATACCGGGACTACACCTTTCTCCCAGGGTCAGGTTGAGATGGGCAGTAAGGTTGACGCCTGCACATAAGTAGCACGGAAGTTTACGAGTATGGGGCAGCCAGCGTCAATCCGCTCCCGATTGATGGTGCCTGAGCCATGGACCGAAGCCAAGCAATAAGCAAGCTGCTGTGGGCAGATACAGTACGTTGTCTGCCATAATCCCACCTGGGCGTGCTGGGTTGGGCGATTACATACTCATTACACCGTGAATCCGCGTGTTTCGGTTGAGTCCCTGGTCTCCTCCTCGATGCTCCTCGACACTGTACTTCACTCCTCTGTACCGTCCTGTCCGCCCCGGCAAATGGGCGTTGCATTCCCCACTTGGCACTGCGACGACAGGAAATCTGGGATATGCCATGTGCGTGGCTTGCACCCTATCCTGGAGCGAATTGACCTTGGGTCCTGTAGCGTGCAATTCAAGCGTGCACTGGCCTTTGCCCATAATGTTAGTTCTGTCGCCCCGGAGCGGTGTGAGGCCAACGAAAGGGGCCCGAGAGACGACGAGACGACGACCTTACCGTGTCATACCTCTCCAGCTGGGGCGGCGAGTGATACCGGGAGTGTTATGAAGTAAGAGCTCGGAAAGAATGCACCGAGTAGCACTCAGCTGACTAAGTTGTGCTGCGATGGAACATTGCCGAATCCCCAGATTTACCAGATCTCCTGATTTTCCAGCGGACTTCGCGTTCTGCATGCAGAGAAAGTTCATACGGGGGTTGGAATAGCTGTCGGATACGAGCTTGATTGCTTGATTATCGCCCAAGGAGAAGCCCACGTCAAACGGCTGCTCCGCCAGCTTCATTTATTGGATTACCGCATGCCTGCATCAGAATAGCTTCCAAGCGCTACGTGAACTTGCTTTTTATCGCGTGTAGGCATCCAGGCTTGCAAGCTACGGGTGATGCAAATTAGAGATTGATGGTAAATTCTGTTTCTTCGAAAGCCACGATGTCCGCATTCGGTGATACCTAATATTGAATATCGAGATGTTACTAGACTAGTCTTGACTATCTTTTCGAGATGCCCAAATATCACGAGCGTTGTGGACTTTGGACACGTAACACTCTCCACCATAATAGATAATAGCCTTTTGAGAAGTCTTCTTACGTCTCAGCACTTCTTGGGGAGCTTTTCATGAATACAACTAGCGTCACTGAATTCATATTGCATTTCAACTCTTCAGTCGGCTAGGAAATTGACCAATATCTGACGATCATGGAAAAGAAACTGAAAAATTGTCTTGATTAACACTAGGTGTAGCATTAAAAATAACGATTGATAGGGTCTTTCTTCTCTACATGTAAGTGCTATAAAATTCATGCGATAGTATGATAACGGCTCCCTAACTAGAAAAGGAGTATCAGTGTCGCAAAAAAGAATGATACCCGTAAGCACTGACAAAGCACAAGACTGTAAGGCTGATGACTGCAGGTTTGAATCGCCCCCTTGTCCTGATTCTATTGGATAGGTCGTGTACTGCATTTCCTGATTTTATCAGCTTACAAGTGTCATCGGAATTAATAACCACCGATAGATTTTGTATTTTCAGAGGTAAAGCACCTGAGGAGTACTATAAACGAACTGCTCCGCGTGAAGGACCTAAAGGTATCTAGGGGTACCTTGAAACCGTTTAATGCCTATATGCATCAACACCGGTACCTGTTAATACGAGTCAGATACATAACTCCAGCCATAGGAACTACTGTTTCTGTTTCTAGAGAATAAAGCAGCACTGGCACGGCGCTAGGATATCCTTGTATGTTTTCCAGAACCAAAATGCTGGAAAGCTATCCATGAGACTAACGTGCTTGTGGATGCTCAAGCGAGCATTTGACTCGTCGCCCGATCGATTTCACTGACCACCGCCTGCACTGTGCTCCGGCTCAGTCGGATGAGTCCGAAATTGTAACATCCCGTGTGAAGTTGGCGAGTGTAGAAATCGGGACAATGTGAGATACGGTGCGGAACAAGAGTCAATGGTATTGGCATCGTGGCCGGGTCAGATAGGTGTGTAAGTTTCGCGCATGCTGTACCATGGTATTTATCATCGATAACAGACGTCAGCAAGTAATCCCGCTAAGACTTTGGGGAGTCAGGTGTCCATCATCTGTCGGAGCCTGTCGTCCAGGGGTCGACGTGAGCCTGGTCACTGACGTATGTAATGGTGCTGTGGTATTGGGATAGCCGAAAGAGATCTGTTTCCTTTTTTAAAATGAAGAACGAATAACAGCTTACTTTGACCCCTTTTCTAAAAATGGACGAGCCATCCATGAACGCAGGTTTTTCTGAGCCAATCACTTTTGAGGCTTGACTCCCAGTAAATCCTTACTCGGAGATATTTGGATTTGGAAGCATGTTCGTGGGCCTCGAGAGGACCGCGGAGTTTCGGATCCAGGGACATGGATGATAGAAATAGCGGAGCACTTGTCCTGTTCAATAAAAGTATGGAGTAGAAGGCAAACATGGAAATGATACAATTGGCAACGGCAACTAGGAACCAGAGCGAGGGCGTGGTTTCAGCTCAGCGTCTTGATGAACCGTGATCATCACCGCTTCGGCATCTTGGTTATTAATTTCATAGTCACGAAGCAGTTCTGGTACACCACTTGAACCAGCAAAACTGGACGTGCGAAAAGTGAACACATCCCTTTCCTCGACAAAAGAACATCTAGAAACTAGTCTAAGCTAATCCTAGACTGACACAACAGCTCGATTGATTTATGCGAGCACTAAAACCCCCAGAAGGCTTTAGTGATCTCGCGGAACCGCATCCGACTGATGTCTCCAAACTGATTTTCCAATCAATTAATAGACCTGAAACTAACACATATTAACGCTAGATAGCTGTTAATCTAGAACAACCCGGCCCCTCTATTCACTTCCGCAGCTTCGCTCGGTTAGCGGTGGGCCTTTGCCCCTTTTCTTCCTGCCGAACCGAACCAACTGCCACTGTCACCCACCCCATCCTACAACACATGGATATGGATAAGCGGAATCCAAAGGTTATTTTAGCTTCGAGCCCAAGGATCCCCCTCCGTCTTGACACGTTGTGCTCCAAAGGCTCTCGTGACATATCAATGTGAAAGCTTCAACAGGAACATTTTACACCGCTAGTGTGGGTCTTGAACAACGTTGTTTTTTTCCAGATGATCAAGAAAAAGCACTCATTCTCCACTCTCAAATCAGAGCAATAGCGCAACGACGTTTGAGCTGCATCGATAGAACCTCTACCCTAGCACGTTAACCGCCTGACTGGGACAACGGCTACCATTCCCATTCCTC
>Ga0247807_10000322_pt1 | contig 30623 bp, 28 predicted proteins | sample UWRJL074202C1_FD_179931 | JGI IMG/M metagenome (GOLD analysis project Ga0247807, IMG submission 179931) | Plant litter microbial communities from Arlington Agricultural Research Station in Wisconsin, United States - UWRJ-L074-202C-1 | ecosystem: Environmental > Terrestrial > Plant litter >...
TCAAAACTGACTTGCTTTGTTGTTTATATCTATTTCCAAAGGAATCCGTGACTAACCGAAGCTAGCCAACGGGTTTTTGGCATTTGACATTGTGCACGCTGTTGAGTTCTCAAGGATCGGACGCACCGGGCCTAAACGCTATAACTAGCGTGTCGCACCAAGGCTTTTGTCTTACCTGTGTTACCCTCCGCTTCCGCGGCGGGCAACTTGTCTAACTTACCATCTTCGCTGTACTTGTCAAATCGAGGTGAGCCGCTATATCTCGCGTCTACACACCGTTTTGAGCCACAAACGAGCGGGTAATAATCCTAGATCTGAAGACAGTGTTTCTACAAGAGAAACTCTCTGCTGTTTGACTGGGATTCGGTCTCTCGTGAGGCCGGGAAGCTGTGGGTTTGATCCGCACCGGGCTTTCCGCACCTTTGGAAGACAAGAGATGACTTTACGTGTGGATCCGGGCTCTAGCAAGCTGCGCCGCATCCCGGGCGTGTCGCCCCCTCTGAGCGCTGAGTTCTAGTGAGCGCGGAGACCCGCAATGGCCTTCTTGCCGCGGCGAAGAACCGCGAATCCTCCTGCGAGAAGGCGGTCGCCCACCGTCTCGGAGTCTTCGGCAATCTTCTGGTTGTTGAGGTAAACGCCGCCCTGGGCAATTGCCCGTCGCGCCTCCCCCAGGCTTGACGTGAGACCGGAGTCAACCAGCGCCTGAGCAACGAGGGTTTCGGAGGTCACCTCTGCCGAAGGCAGTTCTCCCACGACTGAGGCGAGAGTGTCAGCATCCAGAGCAGAGAGCTCTCCCTGCCCAAACAGCGCACCGGCAGCAGCAATCGCCGCATTCGTCGCGTCCTCACCGTGCACCGTCACCGTGACCTCCCACGCAAGAGCTCTCTGAGCTTCGCGCTTGAAGGGCTCCGCGGCGACAGCCGCCTCAAGTCGCTCGATTTCGATGCGCGACAGGAACGTAAAGATCTTCAGTCGTTCGACAACATCGGCATCGTCCGTGTTGAGCCAGAACTGGTAGAAGGCGTAAGGGCTCGTCATAGCAGAGTCGAGCCATACCGCGTTGCCCTCACTCTTGCCGAACTTGGTGCCATCGGAGTTGGTGATGAGCGGCGTGCCAATCGCGTGCGCTGAGACGCCTTCCGCCTTGTGCAGTAGATCGGTTCCGCTCGTGAGGTTGCCCCACTGGTCGCTTCCGCCGGTTTGAAGGATGCACCCGTAGCTGCGGTAGAGCTCGAGGAAATCCATCCCCTGCAAAATCTGGTAGCTGAACTCCGTGAAGCTGATGCCGGCGTCGCTATTGAGTCGCGCGCTCACCGCATCCTTCTTGAGCATCGTGCCCACGCGGAAGTGCTTGCCGACATCGCGCAAGAACTGGATGGCCGTCATTGGCGCGGTCCAGTCGAGATTGTTGACGAGGCGCGCGGCGTTGTCGCCCTCGAAACTCAAGAATCGGGAGACCTGGGCTTGCAGTCGACCAACCCACTCGGCCACCGTGGCTTCGTCATTGAGGGTGCGCTCGGCCGTGGGGCGCGGGTCCCCCACGAGTCCCGTCGATCCGCCCACCAGGCCGAGGGGATGGTGGCCTGCGAGTTGCAGGCGTCGCATGAGTAAGAGCTGCACAAGATTTCCCAGGTGCAAGCTCGGCGCCGTCGGGTCAAACCCGCAGTAGTAGGTGATCGGCTCCCCCGAGAGCAGTCGCTTCAGTTCCTCGGCATTCGTCGAGACGTGGACGAGGCCTCGCCAGGAAATCTCTTCCCAGACATCGGCAAATGAATCATCGTTGTGCTGCTTCGCAAGCAGTTCTGTGGGGGCTGACACGACTTCAACCGTAGCGGAGGATGACTGCGGCGCAGGCGCGGTTACTCGGGTCGAGGAACCACAAGACTGTCTGGTCGCCGCGGCGGGTACACCCACGTCACAAGAACGACCGAGATGATCATGAGCAGGAACCACGAGCCGAGCTTCGCTACCGACACCAGCTCCCATCCCCCGGCCTGGTTCGGATACTGCCACGCATTGGCCCACGTACCGATGTTCTCAGCGATCCAGATGAAGAACGCCACGCCGATGAAACTGACGAGAAGCGGAAGCTGCAGCGTTGCCCGGTAGACGCGAGCGTGGAGCGTGCAGAATCCGAAGATCAGGAAGGACGCGATGAACAGGATCGTGCGGATGTCCCAGACATAGTGATGCGCAAAGAAGTTCACGTAAATGAGCACGGCGAGCGCGGCAGTGATCCAGCGGCGGGGATAGCGCTCGAAGCGCAGATCAAAGAGTCGATAGACGCGAACCATGTATGACCCGATGGCCGCGTACATGAAGCCGCTGTACAAGGGAACGCCGGCGATGTGCAGCAGCCCCTCCCCCTCATAGACCCACGATCCGACTCCGGTCTTGAAGATCTCCATACCCGTGCCCACTACGTGGAAAATCACAATGACGCTGGCTTCCCGAAATGTCTCGAGCCGGAGTACGAGCAGGAGGATCTGGATGCTTACGGCGCCGATGACGAGGAAGTCGTTGCGGGCGAGGGCGGCGTCATCCGGATACCAGAGCTTCGTTCCCACGATGAGAAGCAGGATCGCAGCACCGAAGATGCATGCCCAGGCTTGCTTGAGCACGAAGACGACAAGTTCGATAAGGCGGGCGCGCCATCCATGCTCCGGAGATCCATCGAGTCGATCATGGGCCCAGTCGTCGATGCGCTGCTCGACCGGCGTGAAGCTTCTGAGGGTGCTCGCCATGGGACCAGTATTGCGCGGCTCGACTGGCAGTTATCTCCGACTGCGCCACCGCGAGATCCCGATGGCGATGACCGCAGCACCGATAGACATCCCAAAGATCGGCGCTTCGAAGAGCAAGACAGCGGAGGCGCCCGCGAACGCCGAGAGTATGAGGGCGTCGAGCGCCCACAGGATTCGCACGGCTGCCATCGGATCGCCGGCTGCCGTCGGCATCGGAGTAAGCAAGACGGTGGGGAGACCTCCCTTGAGCGCATTGTTCACGCGAGCGATCATCGTCATGAGACCAAGCGCGAGCGCGCCTACCAACGGTGCACCTATCCCGACCCCCATGATGGCGGAACACACGGCGACTGCGCCGACGGTCACGATGACAGTAACCGCCAGGGGAAAGAGCGTGTGCTGGGCGATGAGACGTTCATCCCCGATCCCATAGAGCGGAAAGTCGGCCACTGCGCTTGCAGCATGCCTGACTCCCTCGGTGAGAGGACCGAGGCCCGCGAAAGCGATCAGTCCTGCGACGCACCCGAGCAGCCAGCCCGGCATTCCCGGCGCGAACGCCATCACTACAAGGGTGCCTGCGGCCACGAGGGCGAGCACCCCTACGATGAGGCGCCCCGGTGTTCGAAGTGCTCCGATCGCGTCGCGAACCACAAACGTCCAGGGGAGGTGTGTGCTCGGCCGAACGGCGCGAATGTTTCGTGCGGCGTGCGGTCGTGTCTGGTAGGTCGTCATCGCCGACGAGAAGTCCAGGCCCGTGGCGTGTGCGGTCGCCGAGTCCCAGCGCGCCGCTTGCGCCGTGAGCGCGACGAAGCCCAGTCGATTCATGAGTGCGGGGACTAGAGCGACCATCGATAGGGCAAGCGCAGCCAAGGCAACGAAGCTGGGACCACCTTCGCCCGTGGGATAAGCGGGACCCACCCACCCCCAAGGGGCATAGTCGATAGCCGATGGCGCGAGCGTGCCGATCCACCCGATCGTGACAATTCCGAACGCTCCGCCAACGCCCGTTCGCGGAAACACTTGGCCGACAAGCCAGAGGACGGTCGATATGGCGCCGACGATCGCACTAATCAGAATGAAGCGTGCAACGCCCGCCATATCAGCGAGTCCGTGGCTTGCGAGGCTCGTGGCAATTACACCGGCAGCGACCGCGCATACGGTCGTGACGATGACTCCCGATCTCAGGAGAGGGCTCCGAAAGGCCTCGAACCTGGGCAGATCACTCACGGCGAGAGCGTGCGTGAGTAACGGGGGAAGCACAACCGGACCACGTGTGCTTCCCACGAGCAGGGCTCCGGCCCACAGCGCGGCGACAACGAGAGACGTCGCTCTCGGCGCCATGGCATCCGATAACAGCGCAAGCCCTTCTGGGCTGGCGGCGCTCAGCCAGACGGCTCGTCCCACCGGGATCATTGTCACGAGAGCGAGCATGAGCAGTAGATAGAGCGTGAATGCTCGATCTCGGGTCGTGCCCGCCGTGCGAGCTCGCCACAGGGTTATTACTGCGCGAGAGCGGTGGCTCATGCAGCGGTTTCCAGTTCGAGAACATGATCGGCTAGCGCTTCAGTCAGCACCACGCTGTGGGTAGCCACGACGAGGGTCGCGCCACGATCTCGACGCGACCGGAGCACGCGGATTACACATTCGATATGTTCCGGATCCAGGCGCTGTTCGGGCTCATCGAGGATGAGAACCTCGAAAGGGCGAGCAAGCATGAGCGCAAGACCAAACAGTTGTGTCTGGCCAGAGGACAGCTCGTGCGCAAATCTCTCCCCGAGTTCGCCGAGTCCGAGTTCCTCGAGAACGCTCTCCGCGATGTCCACCGCAACAGCGGGATCGTCGAACCAGGTCGTTGCCACCAGCGTGACGTGGTCGCGCACGGTGAGGTCAGAAGCCATGGGAGGCAGCCCGATCATGGTGGAGACCAGCCGGCGAAAGCTTCGATCGCGCTCGGCCACGACTGTGCCGTTGATCCGCACCGTGCCGGTCGAGGGCTTCCGCACCCCGGCCAACACTCGAAGTAAGGTCGATTTGCCGGTGCCATTCCTGCCGCGCACCACTACTGCTTCGCCTCGACTCGCCGCTATCGACACGGGGCTCAAAAGAGTCGTTCCACTCGAGATGACACCGACGTGGTCAACCATGATCATTCAACAATCCTCCCAGAGCGCGTGCCATGATCACGATGGTGTTCCAGTTAGGCCAGGCAACCTGATCGGGATGAATCAGGTCTCAGGGCTTTACTTGTGAGAATCAGGTTTGTAGAGTTGATTTTCGGAGGTCATCATGATCGTTATAACGGCAGACCAGATCAACAGCAGAGCAAGCGCCGACGAGGCGGGGCCAGCGATAACCCTCATTAACAAAAAGTGGGGCGACGAACTCGTGCTTGCGGCAGAGCGCACCGCTGGCGATGAGATTCAGCTCGTCACCTCCACAGCATCCGTCGCGCTCGCCATCGTGCTCGAATTGACGAGATCCGAACAGTGGAGTGTGGGCGTTGGCGTGGGAACCGTGCGAGAACCTCTCGGCACCCACGCTCGAGAATCGACGGGACCCGCGTTTATCGCGGCGCGCACGGCAGTCGATCGAGCCAAGAAGTCGCCCACCCATTGCGCCGTCGCGGCCGATCCACCGCATGCTCTCGCCGCCGATGCCTCCGCCCTCACCGACCTGTTGCTCATCATCCGGGGACGACGTTCGTCCGAAGGGTGGGAACTATACGACCTTCTGCAGTCGGGACTCTCTCAGCGGGATGCCGCCGCTGCCCTCGGAATATCGCCCCAGTCCGTGAGCCAACGCGCGCAGGTCGCCCATCTTCGCGCCGAAGCATCAGCGACAGTGGCTATTGCTAACGTTCTCGACAACCTCGTTACTGAGGTAACCCACGGAGAGGACGCGCGATGAGCTGGTGGTGGATCGCGGTGCTCGCCCTTCTCGTACTGTCGATCGTTGCGGCACTCGTAGCCACGCGCACAGCACAGTACTGGTTCATCGCACCAGGGGCGCTGCCGATCATCGCCGCGATTGTTCTGCCCGTCGTTGGAGAACCCGCCCCAGCATCCCCGGTGTTCACGATCGGGCTCGCTGCGGGCTTCGTGGCTCTCGCGACGCTTGGCGGCAGTCCCGTGGTGGCACTAGTTCTGCAACTCGCCACCCGCACCGTGCGCCTCGGCACCCACGGTGGAATACTCGTCGCCGACGTCGACTCCCCCGCACCCGACCGCGAGATTCTGCGCGGAGGAACCACTATTGGCTACGTCGAACGCTTCGCGCTCATCGGCTCGCTTATCGCGGGCCAACCGGGAGCGATCGCGATCGTCGTGGCGATCAAAGGCCTCGGGCGGTTCTCCGAACTGGAGAATGCGTCGGCGCGCGAGCGCTTCATCATTGGCACACTCGTGAGCCTCGCGTGGGCCGGATGCTGCGCGGCCGCGATAGCTCCGCTTGCGGGTTAGGAACGTTTCTTCGGGACGTGGCGCTTGTACGGCGACACCGTCGGGTCGCCGGGTATCCAAAAACGCCACGGGAAATCGTCGGATCCGCCCAGACCGGACACCCCGGTTCGCGGCCCGGACTCATAGTCCACGGGTCGCGTCGGCATCGTCAGTGTGAAGCGACCGCCATCCACTCGCGACCCACCGTCTGCGAGAGAAATCCCCAGTGCGACACAGAGCCGCGCGGGACCCTGCGCGAGATCGGCGTCAGAGCGACTCGTCACTCGACGAGATCGCGCGAGGTCTACTCCCTCGACGATCTCCCCCGCCCGAAGCAGCACGGCAGACGCGACGCCCTGTGGAGAACAGACAATATTCGCGCACGTATGCATGCCGTATGTGAAGTACGTGTAGAGATGACCCGGCGGGCCAAACATTACTTCGGTGCGCGCGGTAGGTCCGCGAAACGCGTGCGATCCGGGATCAACTTCGCCGAGATACGCCTCAACCTCGGTGATGCGCAGCGTCACCGAATCGACGCGCAGAAGACCCCCGAGCAATAACGGCGCAACTTCTACCGCGGGACGCTCCAGCAGAGACAAGGGCATGTCTTAGAACAGCGGGATGCCCAAAACAGCCACCACGATGAGGGCCGCGACAACAATTCCCCCGGCCACCAGGGCGAGCTTGAGTGTGCCTTTCTTGGAGATCTCGCGACGCCACCAGCCCGGGTCCTGATCTTTGCCCAGGGTCACAGTCGTGGTCCTGTCGCTAGGTCTCGAACACGAGTGACGAGTTCCTGAAGTTGCTCGCTTACTCGCTCGGCGGCGGTGCCGCCCACGGCGTTGCGGCTCGCGACAGAGCCTTCGATCGTCAATACCTCACGCACTCCGGCCGTGAGGTGCGGAGAGATCGCCAGATACTGCTCGTCGGTCGGCTGATCGAGATCGAGGCCGTTCTGTTCGCAGAACTGCACGAGACTTCCGCTGATTTCGTGAGCATCGCGGAACGGCACGTGCTGACGCACGAGCCAGTCGGCAACATCGGTAGCAAGCGAAAAGCCTTGGGGCGCGAGCTCTGCCATCCGCTCGGTGTCGAAGGTCAGGGTCGAGACCATTCCCGTAAACGCGGGCATGAGCACTTCGAGCGTTTCGACCGAGTCGAACACCGGCTCTTTGTCTTCCTGCAAGTCTCGGTTGTACGCGAGCGGAAGGCCCTTGAGAGTAGCGAGCAGTCCCGTGAGGTTCCCGATCAGGCGACCAGACTTTCCTCGGGCAAGCTCGGCAATATCCGGGTTCTTCTTCTGCGGCATGATCGACGAGCCCGTCGAGTAGCCATCGTGAAGGCGAACGAACCCGAACTCGCGCGTGTTCCAGAGGATGATCTCCTCGGCCAGCCGCGACAGATCAATTCCGAGTTGCGCGGCAATGAAAGCGAACTCGGACACGACATCCCGGCTCGCCGTTGCGTCGATCGAGTTTTCGGTGGGACGCGACAGCCCGAGCTCCCGAGCCACGAGGGCCGGGTCGAGACCGAGTGTGCTGCCCGCGAGTGCACCCGAGCCGTAAGGGCTCGTGGATGCGCGGACTCGCCAATCGCGCAGGCGCTCAAGCGTGCGAACGAGCGGCCAGGCGTGGGCGAGCAGGTGGTGGGCAAGCAGCACGGGCTGCGCGTGCTGCAGGTGAGTGCGACCCGGCATGATCGCCGAATCGTGCCGCTCTGCCTGCGCCGCGATCGCGTCCGTCAGATCGACGACGTGCGCAGCAATGATCCCCGCGTGATCGAGCAGATAGAGACGGATGAGGGTCGCGATCTGGTCGTTACGGCTGCGCCCGGCGCGAAGCTTGCCGCCGATCTCGGCACCGGCGATCTCGATAAGCCCACGTTCGAGAGCCGCGTGCACGTCTTCCTCGCTCGGGAGCGGAAGGAATGTTCCCTCCGCTACCCGAGCTTCGAGGTCGATGAGCGCGCTGGTCATCGTCGCGAGTTCGTCTTCGGTCAAGTAACCCGCCTGCGCGAGAGCCTTCGCGTGAGCGCGCGATCCCGCAAGATCGTATGGCGCAAGTTGCCAATCGAAGTGGGTCGATCGGCTCAGAGCCACGAGCTCCGGCGAAGGACCGCTCGCAAAGCGAGCGCCCCACAGCGATCCATCGCCGGTTTTACCCTCATGAGTCTGAGCCACCGTGAACCGCCTACTACTTGAGGTCGCGACGAGCCGAGATCTTGCTCGGAAGCGACCAGATCTCGATGAAGCCCTTGGACAGCGACTGGTCGAACGTGTCGCCCGTGTCGTAAGTGGCGAGGCTGAAGTCGTACAGGCTCTCGTCACTCTTCTGCCCAGTGACGACCGCGCGGCCACCCTGGAGCTTGAGACGGATGTCACCGGACACGTACTTCTGAGTGTCGTCGATGAACACGTCAAGCGAACGCTTGAGGCCGGAGAACCAGAGTCCGTCGTAAACGAGGTTGGCCCACTCGGCTTCGACGCCGCGCTTGTAGCGGTTGACGTCGCGCTCGAGGGTGAGACTTTCGAGCGCTTCGTGAGCCTCGATGAGTGCCATCGCGCCGGGAGCCTCGTACACCTCACGGCTCTTGATGCCCACGAGACGGTCTTCGACCACGTCGATGCGGCCGACTCCGTGCTTGCCTGCGACGGAGTTGAGCTCCTCGATGATCGCGAGCGGGCTGAGCTGAACACCATCGATGGCAACCGGGATGCCCGAACGGAACGTGATCACGATCTCGTCGGCCTCGCGGTCAACGGATGGGTCCTGGGTGTATTCGTAGAGGTCCTCGATGGGCGCGTTCCAGGGGTCCTCGAGGAATCCGGTCTCTACCGCGCGGCCCCACACGTTCTTGTCGATGGAGTACGGGTTCTTGGCGCTCTGGCGGATGGGAAGGTTGTTCTCTTCCGCATAGATGATCGCCTTGTCGCGCGTCAGCGCGAGATCACGCACGGGAGCGATGCTCGTGAGTTCGGGCGCGAGCGCGGCAACGGCAGCCTCGAAACGAACCTGGTCGTTTCCCTTGCCCGTGCAGCCGTGAGCGACGCTGTCGGCGCCAAGCTGCTTCGCGGTGATGGCAAGGTGCTTAGCGATGACGGGGCGGCTGAGGGCCGACACGAGTGGGTAGCGCTTCTGGTACATGGCGTTGGCCTTGAGTGCCGGCATAAGGAAGTCATCGGCGAACTCGTCGCGAGCGTCGACAACGATGGACTCGACGGCGCCGCAGTCGAGCGCGCGCTGGCGGATGTCATCCATGTCCTCGCCACCCTGGCCGACGTCGACGGCGAGTGCCACGACCTCTTTGCCCGTGGCGTCCTTCAGCCAGCCGATTCCCACCGAAGTGTCGAGGCCGCCCGAGTAAGCGAGTACGACGCGTTCTGCCATAAGTTGCTGCTCCTTGATTGATTCGTTGATAAGTCTAGGTGGACGACGGTCGCCGCCCCGCCGGGGTTACTGCTGTTCGAGAAGCCACACCATGAGCGCTTTTTGAGCGTGGAGTCGGTTCTCCGCCTCATCCCAGATCACACTCTGCGGGCCGTCGATGACCTCGCTTGTGACCTCGTATCCGCGGTCGGCAGGGAGGCAGTGGAGGAAGATCGCGTCGGGCTTGGCGAGGGCCATCATGTCGGCGTCCACCTTGTAGGCCCCGAGGGCCGCGACGCGGCCCGCCTTCTCGTCTTCTTTGCCCATCGACACCCAGGTGTCTGTGACCACGACGTCGGCACCGGCGACCGCTTCGAGCGGATCCGAGTAGATCGTGATCGACCCACCGGTTTGCACGGCGATGGCGTCGGCATCCGCAACGATGCGCTCGTCCGGCATGTAGTCGGCCGGGCACGCGACGCGCACGTGCATGCCCGCCGTGGCTCCCGCGAGCAGGTAGGAGTGCACCATGTTGTCTGCACCATCGCCGAGGAAGGCGACGGTGAGTCCGGCAAGTTCGCCCTTGTGCTCGCGGATGGTGAGCAGGTCGGCGAGCAGCTGGCACGGGTGGAACTCGTCGCTCAGCGCGTTGATCACCGGCACGGTGGTTCCCGCAGCCATTTCGACGAGCCCCGCCTGGCCATAGGTGCGCCAGACGATGGCAGCGACCTGGCGCTCGAGAACGCGCGCTGTGTCGGATGCCGTCTCCTTGCCGCCGAGCTGGCTGTTCGCCGTGGAGATGATGAGCGGCTGGCCACCCAGGTCGGCGATTCCCACGGCAAAAGAAACGCGCGTGCGCGTGGACGACTTGTCGAATATCACGGCAACGGTCTGGGGGCCGGCGAGTGGCTTGCGGCCCCAGCGGTCGGCCTTGACCTTGACCGCGAGATCGAGGATCGCGGTCTGCTCAGCCTGGGTCAGGTCGTCGTCGCGAAGAAAGTGTCTGGTCATGATGATGTCTCCGTGCTGAGAAGTAGTGCCTGGGTGAACTTGGTCGTGAACTCCGCGATCTCCGCGTCGCCGATGATGAGCGGAGGGGCGATGCGGATGCTCGTGGGATTGGGTGCGTTGACGATCAGCCCGTGCGTCATGGCGTTGCCGACGACGGTCTGCGCGATCGGTTCGCTCAACCCGATACCGATGAGGAGGCCCGCGCCTCGAACCTCGGTGACGAGCGGGCTGTCGATCGCAGAGATCGCCGCGCGCAGTTGCTCGCCTCGTGCCGCAGCATTCTCGACGAGGCTGGCACGCTCGATCTCGGCCAGCACCGCGTTGGAGGCCGCCGTGGCAAGCGGGTTTCCGCCGAACGTCGTGCCGTGCTGTCCCGCCGTGAGCAGGTCGGACGCCGCACCGAAGGTGACGAGAGCGCCGATGGGCACTCCCCCGCCGATGCCCTTGGCGAGAACAATCGCGTCGGGAACGATGCCATGCTGCTGGAAGGCGAACCACGAGCCGGTGCGACCCGCCCCCGTCTGGATCTCATCCAGAATGAGCAGCACTCCGTGTTTGGTCGTGAGCTCGCGAGCCGCCTCGAGATAGCCGTCGGGAAGCGGGATGACTCCGGCCTCGCCCTTGATGGGTTCAACGACAAGAGCAGCGACATCCGCTCCCAACGCGGCCTCGAGAGCCTCGACCGTGCTGTCGAGGTGCTCGACGTTCGGCACGAGCGGTTCGAAGGGCTCGCGCAGAGCGGCCTTGCCTGTGAGACTCAACGAGCCCATCGTGCGGCCGTGGAAGGAGTCCTTGAGGCTCAGGATGCGCGGTCGACCCGTGCGTCGCGCGAGCTTAATTGCGGCCTCGATTGCTTCGGCACCCGAGTTAGCAAAAAAGACGCGTCCGCTGTCCCCCGCTCCCGTGAGCCGAAGCAAGCGGCCCGCGAGCTCGAGCTGGGGCGGACTCGCAAAGTAGTTCGAGACGTGCGCGATCGTCGCTACCTGCTCGCTCACTGCCTTCACCAGCGCGGGATGCGCGTGGCCGAGCGCGTTGACCGCGATTCCGGCGAGGAAATCGAGGTACTCGTTGCCGTCGGAGTCCCACACGCGGCATCCTTCGCCCCGCACGAGTTCGGCGAGCGGCAGCGATGCCGACTTCATCATCCGTTGCGAAAAGTCTGTTTTCCAGTCGCTCATGCCAGCTTCACCTCGGTGCCAATGCCCTTCTGGGTAAATACCTCGAGCAAAATTGAGTGCTCAAGCCTGCCGTCGATGACGGCAGCGCGCGCGACACCGCCCGTGACGGCGGCAAGACAGGCGGTCATCTTGGGGATCATGCCCGACTCGAGACTCGGCAAGAGCTGCTCGAGTTCATCGCTATCGATCTCCGATACGAGCGAGTCCCGGTTGGGCCAGTCCTTGTAGAGGCCAGCGACATCGGTGAGAACCACGAGCTTTGCGGCGCCGAGCGCCACAGCGAGAGCTGCGGCAGCGGAATCGGCATTGACGTTCAGGATGCCTGTCGAGCCGTTCTCGACCGCAACCGTCGAGATCACGGGGATGCGGCCGGCATCCAGTGCAGCGATCACCGCAGCGGGATCGACCGACGTGACCTCACCCACTAGCCCGAGATCGACAAGCTCGCCGTCGACGAGCGCTCCTCGCCGGTCTCCACGGAAGAGGCCACCCTCGTCTCCGGAGATTCCCGTGCCGAGATCGCCGTGCTCGTTGATCAGGCCCACGAGTTCGCCACCGACCTGCTCGGCGAGCACCTGCCGCACGACGCCAATCGATTCCTCGGTGGTGACGCGATAGCCGCCCTTGAACTCGCTCGGGATGCCCCGGCGCGTGAGTTCAGCGGTGATCTGCGGGCCCCCACCGTGCACGACGACCGGACGGATGCCCGCGTAGCGCAGGTAGACCATGTCTTCCGCGAACGTGCGCTTGAGGGTGTCGTCCACCATGGCGTTGCCGCCGAACTTCACGACGATGATCTCGTTGTGGAAACGTTTGAGCCACGGGAGGGCTTCGATGAGTACTGCCGCTTTTGCCGCGGCCTGATCTTGACTAACCATCAGCTGGAGTACGCGCTGTTCTCGTGCACGTAGTCGTGCGTGAGGTCATTGGTGAAGATCGTTGCCGTGTGCGCACCCACCTGCAGGTCGATGAGCAGGTGAGTCGCGCGGGGAGTCAGGTCCACTTCGTCACGGGAGCGGTCTGGGCCACCCGCATGGCACACGCGCACGCCGTTCATCGACACGTCGACGTTGTACGGGTCGAACTCGGCGCTCGTGGTTCCGATCGCGGCCAGCACGCGGCCCCAGTTGGGGTCGTTGCCGAAGATCGCGGCCTTGAATAGGTTGTTGCGAGCGACGGAGCGCCCGACCTCGACGGCGTCGTCTTCTGACGCTGCCCCGACCACCTCGATCGTGATGTCGTGACTCGCGCCCTCTGCATCCCGTTGCAGCTGTGTCGCGAGGTCGATCGTGAGCTCGGACAATGCGGCCCGAAATGCGTCGAGATCGGGGGTGATTCCGGATGCCCCACTCGCGAGCAGCGTGACCTGGTCGTTGGTCGACATGCAGCCGTCCGAGTCGAGACGGTCGAAGCTCGTGCGGGTTGCGCCGCGAAGGGCGGCGTCCAGTTGTGCCGAGTCGAGCACGGCATCGGTCGTGATAACCACGAGCATTGTCGCGAGTCCCGGAGCCAGCATGCCCGCACCCTTGGCCATGCCGCCGATCGTCACGCCGTCGAATGAGACCGTCGCCACCTTGTTGACGCTGTCCGTCGTCATGATGGCGCGGGAGGCATCCACTCCGCCGTCCGTGCTGAGCGCAGCGGTAGCGTCGGTCACTCCGGCGAGAAGCTTGTCTAGCGGGAGCTGATCGCCGATGAGGCCGGTCGAGCAGACAATAACATCCCCCGCGGAGATCGACAGTGCCTCGGCAACAGCCTCGGCCGTCGCGTGGGTGATCTGGAATCCCTGAGACCCCGTGAAACAGTTCGCACCGCCGGAGTTGAGCGCGATCGCCGAGACGCGGCCATCCGAGATGACCTGCTGCGACCAGATGATGGGGTTCGCCTTGGCCCGGTTGCTCGTGAAGACGGCGGCCGCGGAATCCAGCGGCCCCGTGTTGACGACGAGGGCAAAGTCCAGCGCGCCCGTCGATTTGAGTCCGGCTGCGACGCCCGCGGCCTCGAAACCCTTCGCTGCTGTCACGCTCATGGCGCTACTCCGTCCACGGATAGTCCGGTTGTTTCGCTCAACCCGAGCGCAATGTTCGTCGATTGAATGGCGGCACCCGCGGTGCCCTTGACGAGGTTGTCGATGGCGGCGACAACGACGACACGGCCCGCCGCCTCATCCACCGCGAGTCCGATAAGCGCGGTGTTGGCGCCGACCGTGTCCGCGGTGCGGGGAAACTCGCCCTCGGGTAGAACGTGGACAAACGGCTCGTTTGCATACGCGGATTCCCACGCTTCGCGCACGCTCGCGGCGGTTGCCCCTGGAGCAAGCTTCGCCGTCGAGGTGGCAAGGATGCCTCGGGACATGGGCACGAGCACGGGAGTGAACGACACGGTGACTCCAACCCCGCCAGCAGCCTCGAGATTCTGCCGAATTTCCGGGTTGTGGCGATGGACGCCGCCCACCTGGTAGGCGGACGCGGAGCCGAGGATCTCGCTCGCGAGAAGGTTGGTCTTGAGGGCTTTGCCCGCACCGGATGGCCCAACCGCAAGAACAGCGACGAGGTCGTCGGGCTCGATGACCCCCGCGTGGATTCCCGGAGCGAGCGACAGCGTAATGGCCGTGACGTTGCATCCCGGAACTGCGATGCGCTTCGAACCCACGAGCGTGTCACGCTGCGTGCCTCCCGCGGCGAGCAGCAGCTCGGGAAGCCCGTAGTCCCACGCGCCGTAGAACTCTCCGCCATAGAAGGCGGCCCAGTCATCCTCGCTGGTGAGCCGGTGGTCAGCGCCACAGTCGACGACGAGAGTGCGGGGGTCAAGCTGAGCGGTCACCTCGCCGGACTTGCCGTGCGGGAGAGCAAGAAACACGATGTCGTGACCCGCGAGGGTGTCGGCATCCGTTGACCCGAGCACGAGGTGTGCGAGCGAGCGCAGGTGCGGCTGGGTCGAGATGAGCGGCTGGCCGGCGTTCTGGAACGCCGTGACTGTCTTGATGTCAAACTCGGGATGCTGCGAGAGAAGCCTGAGCAACTCTCCGCCCGCATACCCGCTTGCGCCTGCAACGGCGACGGAGTAAGTCATGGATCTACCTTAACGAGGAGGACGAGGGGAAGACTGCGGCGTCGGTTCGCGTGAACCCTGACAGTTGGTCAGAGAGCGTGCCTCACGGCACTGCGATCGACGCCTATCGTCGCTCGTCGGACCGACGTCGCGAGGTGCGGGTGACGGAGAGCACGGAGAGCGGCAGAAGGCTGCTCATCGGGGTGCTGGAAAAGGTCACGTAGTCGAGCGTAGTGCCCAGCGACTTTTTCTTGCTAATCGCTACTCTGGTGGTGGGCGCTCACGAGCGCTCCACCACACGAAGGAGTGTTATGTCAGACCTAGATGGACTCATCAGTCAGATTCCGATCGGCGACATCGCCAAGAAGCTCGGAATCGACGAAAAGACCGCACGCGAGGCCGTCGCCGTCGCCGTTCCCACCATCGTTAGTGGAATGAACGCGAACGCTCAAGCCGGTGGCGCCAAGTCACTCGAGAAAGCTCTCGCCAAGCACGCGGGCCGGCCCGTTGATATCGACACGATCGATGAAGAAGACGGCAAGAAGATCGTGAACAACGTCTTCGGCAACAAAAAGACCGAGGTCGTTTCTGCCGTGTCGAAGCCCTCGGGAACCGACCTCAGCGACATCGTCGCCAAGGTACTCCCGATCATCGCGCCCATCGTGCTCGCCTATCTCGCGAACCAGTTCCTCGGCGGCAAAAAGGATGAACAGGCGAAGCCTCAGGCTAAGCCTGCCGCGCCGTCGGGTGGGATCGGTGATGTGCTCGGAGGTTTGCTGGGGAGCCAGCAAGGCCAGGACATCGTCGGGGGTCTGCTCGGTGGTCTCCTCGGAGGCGGCAAGAAGTAGCTACCAGCCGGCGTATGGTGCGATCTCGTCATCGCTCACCCGGCCGGCCGCGACATCCCGGATCGCCTCGGAGACGATCTCGAGGCCTCGGACGAGTTGCTCGGGTTCGATGACGAGTGGCGGAGTGAGTTCGAGCACGTTCGACTCCATGCCCACGTAGTACACGACGGCACCGAGCTGAGCGGCCCGATAGACGACCTTCGCTGTCTCCGATCGAGCCGCGGAACCATCGGCCCGGCGCAGTTCGATTCCTGCAACAAGACCCCGGGAACGCACGTCAACAACAAGGGCGTGCTCGCGTGTGAGCTCATCGATGGCATCTCGAAGCTGCACCCCGAGGCGTGCCGCACGCTCGGGAAGCTTCTCGGCGGCCAGTACATCGAGCACGGCCAGCCCCGCGGCACAGGCGATCGGATTGCCCGCGGTCGTCAAGAGGGTTCCGCCGGGATCGGCATCCATGATGTCGCGAGGACCAATCGCCGCCGAGAGCGAAAGGCCTCCCCCGAGAGACTTGCCGAGCGTGACCAAGTCGGCCTCGATGCCATCGAACTGGTGCGCGAGAAGGTGACCCGTTCGTCCCATTCCCACCTTCACCTCGTCCACGACGAGGAGCGTGCCGGTTTCGTCACACAAACGACGCAGCCCAGGCAAAAACGCGGGGTGCGGGATGATGAGTCCCCCGTCGCTCAGTATCGGTTCGACGATGACCGCAGCGACGTCGCCCGCGGCGAGCGCGGTAGCGACCGAGTCGAGGTCGCCGTACGGCGCAAGGACCAACCCGTCGTCCGCGGGAAGACCCGCCGCGGTGAAGAGTCCGGATACCTGCTGAGACGGTCCCATACCCCCGTGATACGACGACTCGAACGCGAGGATTCGCGGGCGATCGGACCACGCACGGATGGAGCGCAGAACGGCGGTGTTGGCATCCGATCCCGCGAGTCCGAGATAGACGGCTCGTGGTCCCGGTGACCTGGTCGGGATGAGATCGAGGAGCCGTTCGGCGAGCTCGACACCCTGAGGGTGCGTTCCCGAGAGGATGCCGATGCCCGGCATTGATCGCATGGCGCGCGAGACGGCATCCACCACATGAGGATGGGCATAGCCGACGGCGGCGGCGCTCCAGCCCCCGGATAGGTCGATGAGCTCTCGCCCGCCTTCCACGGTGAGGATTGCCCCCGTGGCGCTCACCACCGGCAGGGGGAAGAACCTCACATGCTGGGCTGCGGCGATGACGGCAGCATCCCGCTCGATGAGACTCACAGCTAGTCCGTCTCGGCGTCCGTCGTCACGACCCGCACAAAGTTCACGTACGGATCGACGGCACCGCGAACGTAGCCCGCCGGGCTCTCCGCAACCGCCCGCAGGAACCCGATGGTCTCGGGCGTGATCTGCTCCCCCGGCAACACGTTGGGAATACCGGGCGGATAGGCGGCGAGAGAATCAGCGGAGATGCGGCCAATCGACTGCTCTGCCGTGACGATCTCGGTTGCCGCAAAGTACGCGGCACGAATGGACATGCGCTCGGGACCCCAGCCGGGTAGGGACGGAGCGAGCGAGACGTCGTCGTCGAGTCGCGGTAAAGCACGAAGCCCATCCAGCAGTGCGCCTACATCGGGCTCGGCACCCGAGCCCACGATTGCCACTATCGCGTTCTCGGTCGCAAGCTCCACGAGAATGCCGGCGTCGCGATGAAGAAGTGAGCGAGCGTGGTGTCCACCAATTCCGCCGACGCTCGTATCGATGACGATCTTGAGCGGATCGGTGCCACCCCATCCGGGCTGGGAGGGATACAGATCCGAGGCAATGGCGAAACGGCCCTCGCTGCGGATCTCATCACGGATGCGGTCAGCGATCGCGATCGAGTGCCCCAAGCGATTGCGGCCGATCGCAAGGGACCGCCTCGCGAGGTCGAGGGATGCCAGGAGCACCGCGCTCTCGCTCGTCGACTGCAGGCTGTGCTTGACCCGGTCGAGGCGCTCCTCGAGGCTGTCGGCCCACGGACCATCCGCTAGATGCAACATCGCCGACTGAGTGAGCGAGCCACCCAACTTGTGAGTCGACGAGATGACGAGGTCGGCCCCGTGGGCCAGCGAACTCGACGGCAGGTCGGGGTGGAACCCCAAGTGGGATCCCCATGCCTCGTCGACGACGAGGGGGACTCCCGCGGCGTGGGCCACGGAGGCGATCGACGCGATATCCGAGACGAAGCCGAAGTAGCTCGGGCTCACGATGTACACAGCAGCGGGCATCTCCCCCACCGAAGCGAGTCTCGCGAGCTCCTCCGCGACAGAGTCGGCGGTCAACGCTTGCGCCGCGCCGAGCGCGCTGTCAACGACAGGAGCAACGAAGCGACCGCGCATCCCGGCCATCATGAGCCCGTCGATCACGGAGGTGTGGACCGAGCGCTGCACGAGCAGGGTGTCACCGAATGCTCGCAACGCCATGACAGCCATGTGGTTGCCCTGGGATGCGCCGTTGGTGAGGAACCAGGTGCGGCGGGCGCCCCAGGCCTCAGCAGCGAGTCGGCGCGAACGCTCGAGCGGGGTCGGATCGGCCCCGAGGTCGATCCCATCGATCATGGGCATGAGGTCGAGTTCGGCGACTCGTCCCCCGAAGAAGTCGCCGACGGCTGTTGATCCCGCTGTGCCTCCTCCGTGCCCGGGCAGGTGATATCGCACGGGATGCGCGGCCGAGTAGTCGCGCACCGCGCTCGCGTAGGGTGTTGCAGTCTGGCGATCGGTCGGTGGCGCAGCGATATCGTGCCGGGTTTTCATGAGGACGTACCGTCGGCGAGGTTGCGCTTTTCCAGCTGAGCGACGGCTCGATCCCCCAAATATGCCCGCACCACCTCGGGATCGGTACGGACGATCTGTGGATCTCCCTCGGCAAGCGTGCGCCCACCAGACAACACGTGAAGCCGATGGCAGAGCCTCGTGATCAGTCGAATGTCGTGGTCGATGATGAGCACTCCGCATCCGAACTCATCCACGACCTGGCGGATGATGCTCTCGAGGTCATCCGACTCGACGTCGTTGAGTCCCGCGGCCGGTTCGTCAAGCAGCAGGTACCGGGGATCGGTAGCAAGAGCGCGCGCGATCTCCACGCGTCGCTGGAGGCCATAAGCCAGGCCTCCCGCTTTCTCGTCGGCCAGGTGCGAGATTCGCAGGCGCGTCATGAGACCCTCGACGGTGCGGTCGAGTCCCCCGCCGCCGCGCACGACAGCGGCGATGTTGTCCCGCACGGTGAGAGCACGGAAGAGACGCACGGTCTGAAAGCTGCGCGAAATTCCCGCACGAGCGATCGTGTACGAACTCTTGCCCGTGACATCCCGACCATCCACGACAACGTGACCGCTGTCTGGGGTGAGCACCCCCGAGATGACGTTGACGAGTGTTGACTTGCCGGAACCGTTGGGGCCCATGAGACCGAGGATCTCTCCGGGGGCGAGGCTCAGGCTCACATCACCGAGGGCGGTCAGCCCGGCGAAGGTCTTCGTGACCGAGTTGACTACGAGTGCGTCGCTCATCAGCTCTTGCTCCGTCCTCGTAGGGCGCTGAGTCTGAATCCGCCGGCCTCGTCGTTGCCGAGAAGACCACCGGGCCGCCAGATGAGAATGAGCAGAATGAGCACGGCGGTGGCCATCTGCACGATTCCCGGCAGCTCAGGAATCTCGAGTCCGCCGATCACGATGCCTCCCTCAAGGTTGCGGAGAAGTTCGGAGAGCACCGTGACGATAGCCGCTCCCAGCACGGCACCAGTGACGGAGCCGAGCCCACCGATGACGAGCATTGACAGCATGGCGAACGTGTCGGTGAAGTAGAACTGCGCAGGAGCGAAGGCCATCGCGTTGAGTGCCCACACTGATCCGCCGAGCCCCATGAGAACGGCGCTGACCATCCACCCCGTAAAGCGAGTGCGGGCGATAGGGATGCCGAGTGCTGCCGCCGCGACCTCATCCTCGCGCACCGCCTGCAGTCGGAGTCCCCACGGGGATGCGCGGAACAGCAGCGCGGCCGCGGTGATGATGAGGCAGGTGGCGAGAACAACCCACGTGTTCACGAGGTCGGGCACGTTGACGAGTCCGAGCGGCCCATGCGTGACGCCGGACCACAGGTTGATCACGGAGTGCACGAGAACCAGCAGAGCAAGGGTTGCTGCGGAGACTACGGAGGCCTTCATGCGAGCAAACGGCACGCCAGTGAACGCCGCGAACACGACGACGGCCACGAGTGCCAGACCGACCGCGACGGGTAGACTCGCCTCCAGATTCGCGAGCCACGCAGGCACATCAGGAGCAATGGATGCGAGGCGTTCGGGAGGCAGGGCGGCAAGACCGGCGACGTAGGCCGCGATCGCGAAGAATGCGATGTGACCGAAAGACACGAGTCCCGAGTTACCGACATAGACCTGGATCGCTATGACCATGCTCGTGACGAGCATGAACTCGGTCGCGATACGGCTGTCACTTCGACCGAGCACGGTTTCGATAACAACCGCGATGATCGTGAAGACGAGGCCGAGCACCAGGAACGTGCGCGCGGATTCGGCGAGACGACGACGAGACCAGTTCATCAGGCGACACGCTCTTCCACTCGACGCGCGAAGCCCTGAGGCCTCACGTACAGCACGATGATGACGACGAGCAAGCTGATCGCCTGCACATATGGCACAAACTCTCGGGGCAGGAACACCTGAAGTCCGACCTCAACGAAGGCGAGAGCGAATCCTCCCGCGACCGCGCCGCGAAGACTTCCCATCCCGCCGAGCACAACAGCGACGAATGCCTGCAGCAGAGGGTTGAATCCCATGTCCGGGGTGGCGCTTCCGGTTTTAGCGATCCACAGCACGCCGGCGATTCCCGCGAGGGTTCCCGATACCGCGAAGGCCAGCAGGATGAGGCGACCGGCCTTGGCACCCATGAGCCTCGTCGCTTCGAAGTCCTCGGCGGCCGCGCGCATAGCGAGTCCGTGCTTCGACTTCTGCAACAGCGCAGTGAGCGCGATCATCGACAGAACTGCGATGACGATCGTCACGAGTGACAGCGCGGGGAATCGCACACCACCGATCGTGATGACCTGGTCGAGCCACGCGGGTACCGCGAGGCCCTGGGGACGCGGCGACACGACGTTACGGATGAAGGCCTGCACAAGAAGCGATACGGCAAAGGATGAGAAGACCACGGCGTAGGCCGGTGCCTTCCTCAACGGTCGGAAGGCGACGGCCTCCGTGAATACCGACATGAGGATGCCCGCAATCACGCCAATCGGCGCCGCCGCGAGGAGAGGAACGCCCATCGAGACGAGCAGCACCATCGTGTAGCTCGTGACCGTGATGATCTCGCCGTAGGCAAAGTTCAGCAGTCCGAGAACGCTGAACACCACGGCGAGACCGAGGGCGAGCAACGCATAGATCGACCCGATCGAGAGCGCGTTGAACAGTTGCTGAATGAGCAGCTGCGCGGTCATTCGTCGTCTCCTCCGAGGTAGGCGGCTTCGAGCTCGCGAGCGGCGTCCACCATCTCGGCGCTCGTTCCGCTCGACGTGATGCGCCCGTTGGATACCAGGTAGGCGCGATCCGCGACCTCGAGCGCGTTAGCGATGCTTTGTTCTACGAGCACAACGGTGAGGCCATCGCGCTCCCGCAACTCGGCAACGACGTCAAAGACGCGGTCGACCATGACGGGGGCGAGCCCCAGCGAGGGCTCATCAAGCAGAATGCACTGCGGACTCGACATGAGCGCCCGGCAGATGGCGAGCTGCTGTTGCTCACCGCCCGAGAGCGTTCCTGCGCGTTGGGCACGTCGCTCGCCGAGCACAGGGAAGCGCTCAAGCATCGAGTCCAAATCGGTCGCGATCTTCGCTCGATCCCGGCGCCCGTACGCGCCCATCTTGAGGTTCTCGAGAACCGTGAGCTTGGCGAACACCCGGCGACCCTCCGGGACCAGGGTGAGACCCGACCTCGTGATCTGTTCTGTCGCGAGTGTGCTGATGATCGCATCCCGAAACCGGATGCTGCCCGCGGTGGGGCGCACGAGGCCGGAGATTGCACCCATCAGAGTGCTCTTTCCGGCCCCGTTCGCTCCGAGGATCGCGACGACCTCTCCTTCGTTCACATCGAGAGAGACTCCGTGCAGCACCCGCACCGGGCCGTAGCCCGCTTCGAGGTCCCGAACTTCTAGGAGAGATGTCATCCGCGTGTTCCGTGATCCTGACTGGTTACTTAGCCGACGGTGGGCACAAACGACGGTACGGTGCTGTCGATGTAGACGTACTGGCCGTCTGTAACACCGATCAGAGTGACCGACTTGTTCGCCTGCCTCGTCTCGGGATCTATCGTGAGCGATCCCGTCACCCCCTCGTAAGTGAGGCCCGCGAGCTGTTCGCTAATCGCGGCGGGGGTTGCCTCGCCCGCTGCCTTGATTGCCTGAACGATGAGCATGACCTCGTCGTAGCCAGCGGCCGCGACGATGTTCTGAGGAGCGGATGCCGCGTCGGCGTCGGGGAAGTTCGTCGTGAGGAACTCCTCAACGGCGTTCCCTTCGGCGGGCCACGCGTGGAACGTCGTCACGAGACCTTCCGCTGCCGCACCAGCTTCGAGCACGCTCGAGTCCACGGATCCGTCGCCCGAGATCACTGGGGTTTCGATACCGCTCGCGCGTAGCTGGCGGAGGAACTGCGGAGTGTCCGGTGTGAACATGGAGAGGTAGATCACGTCCGGGGCGGGGTTTAGCGCCGCGATGTCAGTGATCTGCACGTTGAAGTCCGATGCTCCGATGCGGAACTCGGCCTCTTCGGCGACAGTTCCTCCGCCGTTCTCGAAGGCATCGGCGAAGTATGATCCGAGGCCCGCGGTGTAGGAGTCATCGCTCGACAGCAGTACGTAGGCGTTCTTGTACCCCTGCTCGAGCGCGTACTCCGCGCCGACGGCACCCTGCACAGTGTCGAGCATGAGCACGTGGTAGGCGCAATCGCCGGCATCCAGAACGAGGGTTGGGGATGAACCGTCACCCGTGGTGATGGGGACTCCCTCTTCGCACGCGACGGCCGCTTGGGCCTGCCACGCACCCGAAGCGGTGGTTCCCGAGATGTACACGGCACCCGCGTCGAGCGCCTCTTCAACGCCGCGGACCGATTCGGCCTGGTCGCCACGACCGTCGACGGTCATGAATTCAAGTTCTGCGCCGTCGATTCCTCCGGCGGCGTTCACTTCATCGACAGCAATCTGCATGCCGTCACGGAACGGCATGTCGTAGAACGACCAGTCGCCTGAGTAGTCGCCGACCTGAGCGATCACGATGGTGTCGCTGTCGCCGCCTGATGGCGCCGAACAGCCGGAGAGCAAGACGCCCGATGCGGCCACAAGACCGAGCGCTGTGAGTGACTTTCGCATTGCCAAAAACTCCTCGTAGGTAACAGAAAACGGAACGTGAGTGGTGCGAGGTGGTGCTCATCTTGCGACATTCCTGAGGTTTGCCGGTGCGGCGATGTTACAGACGTTACGTTTTTGCTGTCAAGTCAGGCATTGGTCTACTATCTGTTACATGTCCACGGTCTCGCAGTTGTTGCGCCAGCATCTGAGTCGTCTTCCTCGCGCGGAATACGAGGTTGCCCAAGCGCTCCTGGAGAACTATCCCGCCGCCGGTCTCGACACCGTGGCGAGCCTCGCGCAGCAGGCCTCAGTCAGCGCTCCGACTGTGCTTCGACTCACCGAGCGCATCGGATTCGGCAGCTTCGCCGACTTCCGCGAAGCGCTGCTGACCGAGTTGCACCAGCGCGCTCTCGCCCCCGTGGCCCAATATCCCGACTACGTCGCCGACGAAGATCCGCTTCTGCGAGCGCCGGCAATCTTCCACCGCGGAATCGATGAGACATTCGAGGGAATCGGCCATTCCGACTTCGCCACGGCTGTCTCTCTACTTTCCTCGCCCAAGAACCGCATCTTCGCGACCGGAGGACGCTTCACGTCGGTGCTCGCCAGGAATCTCATTCAGCAGCTTGAGGTCGTGCGCCCGGATACTCATTTCCTCGCGGTCGAAGACAGAACATCAATGCTCACGGACTTCGGTCCCAAGGACGTGCTCTTCATCGTCGACCTGCGCCGATACCAGCCCAGCACGGTCACCTTCGGAGAACAGGCCGCTCAGCTCGGGACCAAGATCATCCTGCTCACCGACCGTTGGCTCTCGCCCCTGGCCGAGCACGCGGACACCGTCCTGACCTGCAGTCTCGACGCACCGCATCCCCTCGACTCCATGGTCCCGGCCCTCGCCGTCATAGAGACCCTGCTCGCGGGGGTTGTCGACGAGTTGGGCGACACCCCCATCGAGCGCATGAAACGGTACGACGACGCGTGGGCGTCACGCGGATTCAGTAACAACTATTGGGAGCGGTTCTCGGAGGAGTCCGAAGAATCCGACCCCAACGATCAGGAGAGCGGCACATGAGCATCACCACTGGCCTCGGCCTTGTCGACCACCACTGCCACGGCCTGCTCGCCGAGGATCTCTCCCCCGACGAGTTCCGCTCGCTCGCGACCGAGTCCGACTGGCTCTCCGAACCGGGACTCGAGACACTCGACTCTCCATTCGGTTTGATGATTCGATCGATCTGCGCGCCCCTGCTCGATCTTCCCAAGCACGCACCGATCGACGAGTACATCGCGCGGCGCCTCGACCTCGGAGCGGCCGAGGTCAACAATCGACTGATGGCCTCGGCGGGCAACGCGCACTTCGTTATGGATACGGGGTTCGTGGCATCCGCTGTCATGTCGCCCGAGCAAATGACCTCAACATTCGCGACACCAAGCAGCGAGATTGTGCGCCTTGAGCGCGTCGCCGAGGGCCTCGTCGGACGCACGACTGCCGCAACATTCGCCGACGATTTCGCCGCCGCACTGCGAAACGCGATGGTGGATGCCGTTGGCGTTAAGTCCGTTATCGCCTACCGTTTCGGGCTAGACGTGCCCGACGTCGCGCCCACACGCGAAGAGGTGCGGCGAGCGGCGAGCGAATGGCTCGCGGTGGCCGAGCAGACTGGCAACCCCCGCCTTGAACATCCCACCCTTCTTGTGCACCTCATCTGGGAAGCCGTCGGTCTCGGCACACCCATTCAATTTCATGTGGGATTCGGGGACTCCGATGTCCAGCTCTATCGGGCCGACCCATCACGACTGACCCGCTTCATGGACGCAACCCGCACGAGCGGTGCCAAGATCATGCTGCTTCACTGCTACCCGTTCGTGCGGGAAGCCGCCGCACTCTCGCATATCTTCCCTCACGTGTACTGCGACGTCGGAGAGGTCACCCACTACCTGGGCCCGAGCGCGCGAGCCGCGATCCGCCAGTCCTACGAGATCGCCCCGTTTCACAAGGTGCTCTACTCGTCGGATGCCTATGGGCTCGGCGAGCACTACGCGGTGAGCGCTGCGGCGTGGCGTCGCGAGACAGCAACCCTCGTCGACGAATGGATCGCCGACGAGTGGGTGAGCGCGAGCGAAGCCGAGCGCATCGTGCAGGACGTCGCCTCGGGCAATGCTCGTCGCGTCTACGGGTTGGGCTCCTAGTGGGCATCCCGACGCCTAAGCTTCTCGACCGCGCGCTGGCGGCCCTCGCCGACGTTCTTCCCGAGGCGATCGAGCTTCGGCACCGCATCCACCGGGATCCGCACTTCGGTGGCGATGAGGCACCAACCGTCGCCGAACTGAGCGCGCTCCTCGTGTCTGACAGCGAGGAACGCAGCGCGGTGGAGGTCGCGGGAGGGCTTCTCGTTCGCAGCGGTGGACGGGGTGCGGCCATTGCCATTCGAGCGGAACTGGATGCGCTGCCCATCCAGGAATCGAGCGACTATCCCTGGGCTTCGGAGCGCACCGGTGTCGCGCACCTGTGCGGGCACGATACGCACACCGCAGCTCTGGTCGCGACGATCCGTGCCGTTGAAGCCGTGGGCGCCCCAGTTCCTCTCGTGGCGATCTTCCAGCCGCGCGAGGAGGTCATTCCCGCAGGCGCCATCGACATGCTTGCCTATCCCGGGCTTGCCGATCACGATATCCGCGCCGTGCTGGGCGTGCACGTGCAACCGGTGCTTTCCCGGGGCACCGTCGCGGCAGCACCAGGACCAATCAATGCCGCCGCTGACAATTTCGACATCGTCGTCACCGGTCGGCCGGCGCACGGTGCATATCCGCACCTCGGACGGGATCCGATTCTCGCCGCTGCCGCCATCGTTCAGGGCCTCCAGCAGTTGGTATCCCGTCGCATCGACCCCATGCGACCCTCAGTCGTGACGGTCGGCAGCATCGTGGGCGGAACCTCGCACAACGCCATCCCCGCCGAGGTGCGCATTATGGGAACACTACGCAGCTACGACGAGGCGGATCAGCAGCTGCTGCACTCCGAGCTCGCCACCATCGTCGAGGCAATCGGCAGGGCGCACGGGTGCGATGCGAAAGCGGAGATCGAACTCGGCGAGCCCGTGCTTCGCAATGACGAGGGCCTCGCCGCGCTGGTGTCGAGTGCATTGACCGCGGGCGGCTACACGCCGGCACCCGCCCTCAAGTCGTGCGGTGCTGATGACTTCTCGTTCTATTGCGAGCGCTACCCCTCACTCATGATGTTTGCGGGGGTCGGCGACGGCTCTCCGGACTCCCCCGGCCTGCACCACCCGAGCTTCGTTCCCTCCGACGAGACGGTCGGCGAACTCGCTCGCATAATGCTCATGAGCTACTTCGCGATCGCCGAACAGCTCGACGCCTGATCACCCGCCATTCGAAGGACTACCGATGACCGATCTCGACACCGCCGACCTTCGCGCTCTCATGGTGACCTACGTTGACCACGCGGGCATTGGGAGGATCAAGCTCGTGCCCGGGCGCAGAATCGCGTCCGTCGCCAAGAACGGCGCGACGGCGTCCCTCAGCGCCGGCACGCTCTTCTCTACCGACGATTACCCGGTGAGTACGCCAGCGCTGGATGCGACGATTGGTGACCTGCGCGTCATCCCTGATCTCGAGCGCCTCGTCGTGCTCGACGAGAGTGCGGGGCTCGGTTGGGCTCCGAGCGATTTGCGGTCGCTCGACGGCAGCCCATTCGCGGCGTGTGCGCGCACTGCTCTCAAGACTGCTTCCGGTCGCGCGGACGATGCCGGGCTCACGCTGCTGGTCGGCTTGGAGATGGAATTTTCCCTCTTCACTGGACCCAAGGAGTCTGCGGCTCTCGCCCACACCGGCCCCGGATACGGCGTGCTCCCGTTTCTCGAACTCGAGGCGTTCCATCTCGAATTGCTCAGCGAGCTCGAGCGCTGCGGCGTGCCTGTCGAGCAACTTCACCCGGAGTACGGCGACGGCCAGATCGAGTTGTCGTTCGCTCCTCGTGCGCCCCTCACCGCGGTGGATGACTTCATGCTCGCGCGCACGATCGTCGCGCGCATCGCGCTTCGCCACGACTTCCTCGTGTCCTTCGCCCCGCTGCCCACCCCTGGCAACTCGACGAACGGCCTGCACATCCACCTCTCCGCTACCCGCGACGGCAGCAACGTCTTCTTCGACGCGAATTCGGACAGCGGGATGTCGGCCGAGGGTGGCTCGATGATTGCCGGCGTACTCGCAAGGCTCGGCGAGGGAATCGCGCTCCTCGGTGGAACCACACCCAGTTTCAGCCGACTCCAGCCGCACAACTGGGCGGGCTCATACATCTGCTGGGGCGACGGCAACCGCGAGGCTGCCGTGCGACTCATGCGGGGTGCGGCCGGGAGCGAGAACGATCAAGCGAACATCGAGGTCAAGTGTGCCGACGGCTCATCGAACCTCTACCTGGCTGTTGCGGCGGTGATCTCCGCGGCGCTGGACGGAGCCTCACGCTCTCTCCCGTTGCCCGATGGCGTCGACGTCGAGCCGGGAACTCTCGGTGCTGCTGAGCTGGAGCGACTCGGCATTCATGAGTTCGCGAGCAATCTCAGTGACGCGCTCGACCTGCTCTCGGCAAGCGAGTTCTTCCGCCAGGCGTTTGGCGATGTGCTACTCGATACTTACATCGCCGTGCGCCGCCATGACTGGGAGACCTTCGGTGCGCTCTCGGTTGAGGATGCCGCGCTCGCCTCCCGCTGGAACTACTGACGCATCCGCTGGTTGAAGCACGTCACGCTGGTTGAGCGCCAATTCGTAGGTTGGGCGCCACTTCGCTGGTTGAGCTTGTCGAAACCCTCGGTCTCGACAAGCTGGACCAACGTAGGAATTACTCGCGGAGCACAGCGCCGTAGCGCTCGGCCGCAAGCTTCACCGCAGCCGTCTTGGCCTCGGTCGCCTCTGCCGCCGTAAGCGTGCGATCCGTTGCTCGGAAGCGCAGTGCGTAGGTGAGCGACTTGCTGCCGTCGGGCACGCCCGCACCTCGGTAGTCGTCGACGAGAGTGGCGTGCTCCAGCAGCTCGCCAGCGCCCTCGACGATGACCGCGAGCACATCCCCAGCCGGAACCGCCTCGCTCACGACGAGCGAGACATCCTGGGTCGCTGCGGGAAGCGACGCGATGGGCTTTGCAGTGATCTGAGTGGCCGCAAGACTCATCAGCGCATCGAGGTCGAGTTCGACCACGGCGACAACTCGCGGCAGGTCGAGTTCGTCGGCGAGACTCGGCAGCAGCTCGCCCGCGAATCCGACGAGCGTCTCCCCCACGAGCAGCTGGGCCGTGCGTCCCGGATGCATGGCCTGGTGCGATCCCGTAGCGACCGTGATCGGCACCGAAAGCACAACAGAGAGCTGACGAGCGACAGCGAGTGCGTCCGAGAGTCCGTGAGCAACCGCGGCATGACCGGGCTGCTTGCTCACGGCGTCACCGACGAACAGGGCACCCACGTGCCACGGCTGGTCGGGGATGCTCGAACGGAGAGCCTCGAGATCGGAGTCGCCCGGTAGAGCATTACCGACCGGAAGCACATCGCTGCCGTAGGACTTTCCGACCTCGGGCACAACAACCTTGCCGAGTTCGAAGACCGCGAGATCGGTGAGCCCGCGCGAGAGGTTGCGACGGGCAACGGTGATGAGTCCCGGGATGAGCGAGGTGCGCATCCACGCCGCATCCGGATCCAGGGCGTTGGCGATCTTCATCGCCGGCACTTCTGCGCCCGCCGTCGGCGTGCCGAACAGGTCATTGGACGCCTTCGACACGAAGGGGTATGCGAGCACCTCGGTGAGACCGCCGGCGGCGAGAGCCGCCGCAGTCGTGCGGCGCAGCTTCTGCTCGCGGCTGAGGCCGCGTCCGGGAGGGGCAACCGGCAGCACCGAAGGGATGCGGTCGTAGCCCACGATGCGCGCGATCTCTTCCGTGAGCGTCCAGCGGTCGGTGAGGTCGGGACGCCAGGTCGGAGGCACAACACTCCACCCCGCCGCGACGGTATCGACGGAAGCACCGATTGCGGTGAGCGCGCCCGTGACCTCGTCGGCCGAGTACTCGACGCCCATGATGGACTCGGCAAAGCCCTCGGGGAGCTCGATGGCGGATGGGGCGATCGAGTTATCGACGAAGAAGCCCAGCTCTTCCGCAGTTCCGCCGGCGAACTCGGTGATCAGCTCGATGACCCGCGTGACCGCGGCGGGAGACATGCGCGGATCCACGCCGCGCTCGTAGCGCTTTGCCGCTTCGCTCGGCAACTTGTGACGGCGCACGGTGCGCGAGACAGACACGGGATCCCAGATGGCGCCCTCAACGAGCACGTCGCTCGTCGTCGATGAGATCTCGGTGTCTGCGCCACCCATAACGCCGGCGAGGCCCACGGCCACCGAGTCGTCGGCCACGACCATGTCCGAGGCGTCGAGCGTACGAAGCTTGCCGTCGAGGGTCGTGAGCTGCTCGCCCGCCTGGGCGCGACGCACCACGAGACCGCCAGAAACCTTCGCGAGATCGTAGGTGTGCGTCGGCTGGCCGAGCTCGAGCATGACGTAGTTGGAGATGTCCACGACGAGAGAGATCGACCGGATGCCGGCGAGTTGCAGGCGCGCGGCCATCCACGGCGGGGTCGGGGTGTCTGGGTTGATGCCGCGCACCACTCCCGCGGTGAAGGTTGTGCATCCCGAGCGTCCACGAATCGGAGCGTCGTCCGAGATGGTCACGGAGAATCCGGTTCGCTCAGGGTTCACGATTCCGGCGGCGGGGTCGCGGAAGGCGGCGCCCGTCGAGATCGCGTACTCGCGCGCGATGCCACGCACTGAGAACGCGTAACCACGGTCGGGCGTGACGTTCACCTCGACAGCGAAATCATCGAGGCCGAGCAGCTCAATCGCGTCGGTTCCGGGTTCGGGGTCGAGTCCGAGCGATGCAAGGCGCAGGATGCCGTCGTGTTCTTCACCCAAGCCGAGCTCGCGCGCGGAGGCAATCATGCCATCCGACACGTGACCGTAGGTTTTGCGCGCAGAAATCGGGAACGGGCCGGGCAGCACCGCTCCGGGGAGAGACACAACGACCTTGTCGCCCGCGACGAAGTTGTGGGCGCCACACACAATGCCGCGGATGTCGCGCTCAGAGTCCGAGCCGGGCAGCGGTCCCACGTCAACCTGGCACCAGTTGATGGTCTTGCCGTTGGACTGGGGCTCGGGCGTGAACTCCACGACCTGGCCGACGACGACCGGGCCGAAGACGTCGAACGTGTGAACGTCTTCCTCTTCGAACCCGACCTTGACGAGCGACTCGTGCACCTGCTCGTGGGTAATGTCTGCCGGGATGTCGACGAACTCGCGCATCCAGCTAATTGGCACGCGCATTAGACCACCATTCCGAACTGCTGCGAGAAGCGAATATCGCCCTCGACCATGTCTCTCATGTCATTCATGTCGTTACGGAACTGGAGCGTGCGCTCGATTCCCATGCCAAAAGCGAAGCCCTGGTAGACCTCGGGATCGATACCCGCTGCGCGAAGCACGTTCGGGTTGACCATGCCGCATCCGCCCCATTCAACCCAGCGCGCGCCACCCTTGGCGTTCGGCTGCCAGACATCCATCTCGGCA
>Ga0247807_10000323_pt1 | contig 30605 bp, 29 predicted proteins | sample UWRJL074202C1_FD_179931 | JGI IMG/M metagenome (GOLD analysis project Ga0247807, IMG submission 179931) | Plant litter microbial communities from Arlington Agricultural Research Station in Wisconsin, United States - UWRJ-L074-202C-1 | ecosystem: Environmental > Terrestrial > Plant litter >...
TTGCCTAAGTTCAAGACTTCGGAAACGAATCATCGAAGTGTATATCGCGGCTGTTTAGTGTCCATAGGATTTGAAGAACTGGGCAACAAAGGCCACTATCAACCACGTAATAGTCGTGGGATTTCTTAATTCTTAACCATTAATTATTTATTACATAACTCTATGCTTTATCTTAGTGTTCAGCAGGTGAAATCCAACAATTGAAAGATCTGGAAGTTCTGGTGAGATAGAGGCGATTTGCAGAGCTGTCACATGTCCTCTTTCGTCATATGCCCTGATATTGACTCCATAATCAATCCAGATAATATATTACAGTGGTTATAGCTATATAGCTCGCACCTTGACAGCCGCATATAATAGTTCCCGTAAGATTTTCCCCCGATCAGGAAGATCCGTTCTAGTAAGTTAGAAATTAATGACTTTGCGGCCAAAGATTCATAAGCAATTTTATCATCGCAGGATGATCGCTCAGTGATGCGATCGTGATCAATTCCAACCACTCCATTCGATCAAGGCCATTCTTCATAGCTGTACCATCCTGTCAAGGACCTAGACTCACGATCAAGGCGATAGGAGAGGTTCCTGTGCGTAAACGTGTGATAAGGTTCTTGGTTTGGTAAAGTCTAGGGAAGGAAGCTCTCCGTACGGGAGAGGTCTAAGTATACTAGCTGATGAGGGTGTGGCCTCAGGCCTCAGGCCACAACACATTCTTCACGATAAGCTGTAGGGGTCGACCAGTATATTCTCACCTCTCATTGTATGATAAGCATGTTCGGGATATTCTCTGGCCACATGGTTAAGCAGTGCGTTTATGGTATCAAGTTTTCCACGCTCCGCAGCAATTCGGAGTATAGAGCTAAGGTTAAACTGTGATAACTTGCTTCACTCCCTTGAGCGATGAGAGCCTCAATATGTGATACATCACCAGTGGCACATGCTACAATCATAGCTCCTTAAGAGGAGGCTCTTGTATCGGGGCTTTTTTCTACAGAAAAGTTGAGCTTTCCACCAGCCGACAAGCCTTGGATTGGCCCCTTCATGGTCAATACATTAACGTCAGACGCGCAGAGGATGTCCGTATAATTTTGTTGCCGATCTAAAGAAGGTGCCACCACCATCCTTTCTACCAGATCAAGAGATGTGTTAATTACTTGACGCAGGTGACTCTTCAAGGACGGTCGTTGTCCAATTTTCGAGCCTTGGGTTTTGGAGTGTACAGCATGAACATGAAGTTGAGCAGAGGGATCTCTATTTATGTCTCCTTTATGCTTTACCGGACGCAGTCAAAGTCACAAGAGAGATGGATTTAGGTATATAGTTTTGACCGAACTCGAATTTTTTAACAAATAAATTCAAATACATATTCAATATTAAATACCTGCTTTATAAAGACAGGATGGGGTCATTTATTTATTTCCAGCGCAGGTTTGATCACGTGTCTGATCCCCGCGATCTTATCTAATCTTCAAAAAGAATCGCGGGGCGGGGTTCCTCGTCAAAAAAAAAGTTCCTAGCCAACTGTCACCTCACCTCACTACCACTTCTGACGCCTTCTACAAAACCGTCACACCAATTGAACCCCTATTCATCAGTCGCTATGAAGGTACTAACACTCAACTTTCTGACTTGTGCCGTCAAAGCCTGCAAATCCTCCTCATCCTCTTTCCCATTGCATCCAAAAGACTGCGAACTCGTGTCTGATACTCTCGAACCCAATCCCAAGCTTCTTTACAACATTCTGCCCAGAATAGACTGGACTGCTCTATCCACTACCGCTATTGAGGTAAACTTTTACTATTCTCCGTTCTCCTCTCTTTGCTGCCTTTCCTTGGACTACTTCTCGCGGGCCGACGAGAATACGAGAAGCTAACTTATTGTGATAATAGTTAGGATTTCCCCCTCTGCCCACCACAGCACCAACCGTCGAAGAATTGCAGCAGAACGAAAAGATGACACAGGAATTACACACTTTGTTGCTGGAGACGCAGATCAGTGAGGGCAGCTTGATATGTGGAAACTGTGGACACGCGTTTGCCATTAAGGAAGGGATTGCGAACTTTCTGCTACCGAATCATTTGGTTTGAGTTGAATATTACAGAGCGATACAGGAGGAGACTGGAAGAAGGAGAAAGTACTTTGTTAGTAGGCTAAGCGGGTGGGGGACGTGAATATGACATGATACCCAATGATATATTGGAGCGGTGCACATGGTCCGACAGATGCTTCCGGTGCACTTGGGCATAAATTCAAAGGAGTCTGGCGTTTAGAGATAGAAAGTAGAAGTGATATAAGATTGACTGCATGGAAAAATGCTGTTTCGAGCCGCTTTGCCTAGCAACATTATCCACCTACCTGACCACCAATACGCGCAATTTCGGTGAGGCGTGAAGACTATTGAATATCACCTGAGGTTACTGCTACAAATGGAATGAAGTCTTGTAATTTTCACAATTCTAATGTCGCCATCCATATATAGGCCTACTTACTATCTGCATATTGCATTGGTGTGAGCTTCGTCACTACCCCATGCATCTTACTACTCATACAAGCGCGACACCATCTCATCCATCACGCGAATTACCAGCCTATCCTACGTCAATGAGCAATTACCATCCAGCCACCGACGTAGAACGACAGCTTTCTGCATCCTCGAATAATTGTAGGAGAAAGCCAAACGAACGCCGTTGCAAAAAAAGACTAGGTTGAAAAGTACATTTTTGCCCCCAAACCCCCATCACCCGATTTTTCTATGCATTGCGTTGAACAAAAGAGAGAGAAAAAAACTCCGGAATGTGTAAAGTAGATGCCTCCGACATAAACCTGAAACCAGCCCGTATTATGCAGTTGATGTGACATATGAAAGTGATCAGTTGAGGAAGCCTTTACAAGCGGCGGTGCCGCAGAGACAAGGGATACGGTCTGTGCTACCAATCTCACGTTCGAACTTATAGTCATAGGTGAGTTCCTCGTCTGGACCAGGTCAGCAAAAATATGATGAGGTGCTGGACAGGTCAACTTACTCTGGGCAATATCTCGAAGCGCATAGATAACAATCCTCTTGCTTTTCTCTACTGTAATGATCTTGGCAGTGCAGTTGGGCATACAGCTGTGATTAATGAAACGAGCGATTCCACCTTTTTTTGTGGCATCTATGACAGTGTTCTCATCGATTCTGAAGAGATAACTGCTCCCTATGCCACTCTTAAGGTATCGGTGTTCTCGAAGGTCAGCCACTTGTTGTCGCACCTTTTCTCCGACATATTCAATGATCATGTCATTTATTGGAATATTCTCCATCGCATACAAACCCCAGTTGTGGATGGCGGATCGTGCAAATTTGACAGGTTTTTTCCGCTTCTTCAGTTGATTAAATCGAAGAATATCAGCGTCTCCGCCAAGAGTCTTCTTCTGATCATTGAGATCAGCCACGAAACGACGATTGTTGACACGATTGGTTCGGGAGTTTCCTTTCGCCCTGGCTTTCTCGGCAGCAATTTTGGACGCTTCTGCGGCCTCAGCAACCAAGTCTTTTCCAGCCTTTGTAGCTTGAGCTTCTCGTTCCTCACGTGCCTTCTGGACTTTGATACGATGAGGCAGGTACAGTGATTTCTCCGAGTTGAGTATCTTTTTGGTGCCTTCCGTCCGTGCACAACCAGTCGGATTCGGTACGTAGTAACCCTCAACCGTTGTATCATTTGTAACAAGACCTCTGTAGCCATTCCGATTGAGAGCTTTCACTTCCTCTTGTCTCCAGCTGAATGTTTCTGCTGTTCCCTCTATATCAGCAGCCACGTCAAAGATTTTCGCCGCGGTTGGAGCATCTTCCTCGTCCTTCAACATGTTTTGAAGACCATTCATATCGAGGATGTTTAAAAAGTCGTCGTCTACAGTAGCTCTAGGGGAAATTCCTGACATGCCCCACTCAACAGAAGTCTCCACAGGGGCAGTTTCAATGATTTCCTCTTCCCACTCGGATTCCTCTGCTGAAACTTCTCTAAGAGCCTCTTCCGTAAAGATACCTTCAGCTTCTCGCTTACGAGCCTCTCGCTCTTCGAAAAGTTGCTTCTTAGATTTCTTCTTGGTTTTGGACTTCGAGGTCTTCTTCTTCTCAGCCAAGTCCGCTGAACTAACTGCATCAATATCGGGCATTGGGGTATCTTCAGTGCTGGCGGACAGTGGAAATTCTCGTTCTATCTTTTCTGCATCCACGCCAAAGAGTTCCTCATCCGTTTTCTTTTGGCGTTTCAGAGCGGCTTCTACGTGGAGCTCTAACTTCCTCTTCTTCGTTGGTACCAATGGTTCCCCAGCCACGAAGTTTGCTTCGCTCATCGAGTCATCATCACGAGTATCCAACAAAGTTCCATCTTTCTTGGCTCGCGCTCTGCGAACAACATTAGACTCGTCGTCAGATGCTTCGTCATCCTCTGTACTCATGCGGCTCTGTGGACGAGAATCTGGTTCTTCCGTGTCACGGCCCGCTGAATGATCTTCCCTGTCATCTTCAGAGTCATCATCATCACTTTGAAAGAGACGGTGATGCAAAGGCCGCACGTATGCCTTCTTGACTTCAGCTCGTGCTCTTGCGAAGGGATCTTTAAATACACTAGGCTTCTTGCCTTTCCCTCCTTTAATTTTGCGGATTCTGGGAAGGGCAGTCACGTTGAGGCGATTGCTATTGCCCAGGACTTGGCGATCTGATGGATCAGCTCGAGAATCGGGAGTCACCATACCAGGACTATCATCTCGGCCCTCGTATTCGTGGATGAAAGGAAGTTTCGCATCTTTGGGGTCCGAAATATTTAGTTTCCGTCTCTTGGCCACATGATTTGCTGGATCCATAAATGAGTGAAGAGCAGGCCCGGCTATCTGCGTTCTAATGTTTCTGAGAAGTTGGTCCTTCAGCTCTCTTCTGATAACTTCAATAGCTTCCCGAGCGGGGTCGAAGTTTTTTGCACGCTCCTTTTTTTCATCCTCTAAATCAGCTTCCGCTTCCTTCCTACGAGCTTCCTCATCTTGTTTGTCGCGCAATTCTGTAGAGCTGTGAAACTGGACTGGGCTGCGGCTTCTTCTACTTTGAAAGTCGTGCGCTCGATGGACTGAGCCGCGGCCTTTGGTGCCATAGGGTCTTAACTTCATAACCATTTGATAAGTGAAAAAGGCAGTCCCATTGATCTTATCATAACAAGTATCCATCCACGCCCTTCCATCTCTATTATTTTCAAAAATTATAAAGTACCCAGAGTGATCAGCCAGGACGTCTGTAGAATTAAAATGTCGGATTCGTTTCTTCATATGAACAATGGTCGATGGCAGCACAGGAACAGATTCTCTCGGAACAAATATGTAAGGGTCGCTTTCCAATTGCTCAGCAACGGATTCGTCCGCAATTAGAGTCAGCGCTCGGGGCTTGCTAGGAGCTAGCACAGCTGGGCCAGTCGGTGTAGGGTTTGCAGGATTGGGTGGGGGAGGTGCAGTAAATGGACGGTATGGTGCTCTATTGGCATACGCAGCTGGACCCTTAGGAGCTGTCGGGGGAGGGCCAGAGGTTTTAACAAAGTCAACAGCTCTCACGGTGACGGGAACCTTCTGTGATGACGGTGAAGGTGGCGGTAGGAGAGCTGCTGGTTTATTCGTTCTTAACACCTGCTCTAGCATGCGACTGCTTTTATTCCCGTCCGGGTCAAATTCAACCCTAATATTTCGAGTCCCTACTCTCTGTCCATTTCCCTGGTGCACAGCTTTCTTTGCTGCCTCAATGGCGGATACAAATCGTACACCTTTCGTGATTTTGGCATCCCTGTATCTAAATGTAGCGAACCCCATAAAGCTCCCAGTATCCGGATGCATCTTGTTACTACTCTCGGCAATCTCTCCAAAGCTAGAAAATACAGCTGTAACGTTCGTAAAATTATGCAGAGGGTCAAAGCCAGTTACAACAACTTGCGTTGGAGGTCCAGGTCCTATTGACGTTTTTGGGTCATAAGTATAAGGTCGAAAAAGGTACGCAACATGCCTGAGACGTGATTTGGGCTTGTGGAAATCAGTATTGATGTATCCAAGTCGCCCACCTTTCGCTAATCGCGGATCTGCTGGGGGAACGTCATCTTCCTACAAGTTATTAGCCAGCCATTCTCAACAAAAGATGACGCTCCCCAGCAGATTTATGTATACGTACCAAGCCAAACTCCACATATTTGGCTTTCGCCTTTTTTCTCTCGTTCGAACTCAACTTTCGATCGGTAAGGGGATCGTATATACACTTATCTCCTTTTACACTTCGAGTTGGATCTCGAGCTGGGATTCGAGGATCTGTAGGGTTTGGGTCTGGATTTGGAGGTTGCGATTGCGCGACGTTCTCTTGTGAGAGGAGCGAATTAATAGTAGCAAAGCCACTCGCATTCGTTGCTTGAGCGCTTGATTTATACCCACCTGGGCTTGCGCCAGGATTAGGGGAGGAGTCGATATTCGTTAAAGGTGTAAGACTGCTGACATTTTGTGCTGTACCTGAGTTGAGAATAGTCGATGGTTGTGCTGGGGCGCTGAACACAGATGACACGGTACTCGAATGTGAGCTCGCTGATCCGACTCCATTCAAAATATCGCCAGGTAATGACTCGTTATCTTCTGCGAGAGCAGGGGCTGCATCCGCACAGCTGGTATGGCCATCTGTAGGGCGTGCCAGGCCAGCATCATCAGTCCGAGAGGTGTTATTGTAAACCACTTGTATATCAGCAGCGGCTCGAGATACCGGCGACTCAATACTCTGCGACTTTGATTTGACCCGCTCCTTTGCTCTTTCCTTGGCAGCTTTGGGAGCGGCTGGGAAGAACTGAGCAAAGCTGGCACCGGATGCGCGAGACATCGTGCAAGAATGATCGATCTACCTCAGCTTCCAGCCTCCAACCATCGTTTCTGTTGTAGTATAGAGAGAGCAACTGCATGCAGGGGATGTGAGAGGGTTGTTCGCTAGCTAGTTACGCGCAAAAGCGGTATAGATACTGCACGCGACGGGGCTGCGACAGGATAGGAGGTCCTCCGATGTGGTCGCGTCGCTAAGGAGGCTGGCAGATGGTTCGAGAATAGTGTATCGATGGTTTTGATGTCTGCAGGAGAATATGACGTGGTGAGGTGGGATAAGGAGCAGCGGTGGTATTGACAACTTGATCTAGAGTTGCTTTGATTGAGGCAGAGGTTGTTGTGGAATGGGAATTGCTTCGGCCTAGGCGACACTGCTAAGCCTGTTTTGGGAAGGTTCAAAACCTTATTTCGTCCCAGCGTAAAATGTTTGAACATCTCAGCCTTGTCACAATAACATTCACAATGACACGTAGGAGATTTCATGTTTCCAAAGAAGTTGTCTTTCTGTTGTGGTCTCACTATCGTATATTGGTCTTGGTATCCAGGTTCTGGTGCGCGTGTTGATTCACTTCCTGCTTATATTTTACTTTTAACTGAGCACATTTTGAGGTCTAGTTGCATTGTACTTGGGGGACCAAAAATGGGCCTTTGATGTGATTCAGTCTTGTTCTGAGTATCATGTATGACTATTCTTGTCAACTTAGGCACAGGGTCTTGACTCACTGAAAATTGTCGCTATAATTTTTTTCTCTGTAGTCTTATGCTTAAGTTTCATTAACAATACTAGATGTCCTATGTCAGGAAGCACCAAATCAATCACACCTTCAAATCTTTGTGATTATTTGCATTTGAACCTGAAAACTTTCCAAAGGTATGTCTGCGGCTTCGGCTTGCAATTGTCTGTAGTTTGGGGATTTGAGTTGCTCAAATCAGCGTGTGCTGTGCTAATCATCAGCTGTGATTATCTCTGCCAATTCCTATAAAAGCTTTCCACGTGGTGCTATGAAAGTGGAAATCATTATTATTAATGTCGGCTTTGAATTGAACTTTCTTTTGTTCCGTAGGGGTTCAACTTCAAGATCATGAATTATGTCAGGTCTACATATGCTAGTATGCAGTAATACAAAATGCAATATTCTCTTTCGACTCACAATTTATATGATTCTATCTTCTTATTTTAACTTTGACAAAGCTTGAAGATTATGACTCGATGTTTCATCTAGAAGTTAAGAACTTTCCAAAGCTTTGAAAGAAGTATTTACCGTGCTTCAAGTTGCTCCCAAAAGAAAAGAAGAATTCACTGAGGTAGCCATTTGCTATAATACCATTCCATTAGTTACTTTAGACATAAAAGAGATACATTGCATGGCTGTGAAACATAACTAGTTGATTCTCAGCTTACTTTTTGTTCTGTATTGTAAATGAAATTAAAAATCCAGGCACTATTGTTCTCTTCGCTATTCTTATGCTCTTGTTGGTAGCCAGAGTTTGGGTACTTACCAATTTAATTTCTCTGTCCACCAGTAATTTAGTAAACATTTTGACAGATACCTCTGTAGTATACCATGTGTCTTTTAATAGCTGTGAGATACTGTAGACAGTGGGCAAGCTAGGAATCCCCTTCAAAACCGTGACGGCAGGCACTAATAATATCCCTCCTCACGGGGAAGAAGTCACACGATCCCCAAAGAATTAGACTGCCTAATAGTGTCACAAATTTATCTAGAGTGGGTTCAATGACGATTGATGGCCTATATTTTATATTTGGAAAGGAATGTTTTCGAAAATGTGAAGCAAAGTTTTATCATATGTGTTTCCTAAGTGAGGTTTTTTTTTATAGAGGGCTTATTGGCAAAATTTTCTTTCATTTTACCACGGTTAGATCAGTAGACTCACTTATGTTGTTCGATAATTTAGAAACTTACTGTTAAGAAAGACTTTCCGTGTACCGAATATTCTGAAATCTCAAAAGGTATTAGAGTGTGCAAGATGACCGTAACCAGTCTTTCAAGTAGAAAATGCTTCACAACTGCGAGATAGTTGCTGCTGTATTAAAGAGGGCTACATCTCACCGAGGATATTTTTCTCGTCCTACGAAATTCTAATACTATCACCTCTCTCGAATCCTAGCTATTTTACCTCACGAAACTGACCTTCTTTGATCTCTTCCATTATTATAGTCGATTTTTATTTCTCTCATCCACATTTGTAGATGATCAACCGCCGTCATTTTACTTTACGCCAATCAATGAACTATCACTCTTGGCCTTGAAAATCTGTTCATGTGTCCATCTATCACCAATATTCTCTACCTACTGTTGCGTAATACCGCGTCTAGTTTTTCACGATTTTTGCGTCGTTTCTAGGCGGTCTTTAAGCTCAGAGTCCCGTGGAGACGATTCAACTTTTGCGGCACAACACGTTGTGTGCTTTTGGAAGAGTTTCTGGGTTATTTCTTTGTACCATTGAGGTAGATTCAAGTAGAGACTAGAGACTTAATATAGCCCTTTTACTTGCGAAGAAGATAGTGGCAAAAAAGTAGCATTCAAAAAAGTCAACTTTGTATGCTTTCAAATACTAGTCAAGATTAAGTGTTCTTACTGTACCATCCTAATACTAGGTCATAATTGCTGATCTAGTGTGCACGGCCTTTGAACAAATACATGAAATTCGTAGCTATGACACAGATTTGTGTCAAGAATTCAAATTTGTAACGTGGCCAAATCGTTGGTGCAAGAACTCAATCCAGTCTGTCATTTATTTGTCTTGGATCGTGAGATAAGTAGAATGTGGTCTGGAAGATGCAGTTAATTGTTTAGACCCGTGTTTTGAACAATGAACTGGTTTAATAAACCAACCATTTGTATCTAGTATTGTGAATTTTGATGTTGACTATTTTGATTTACAAATGTGGGACGACTGCTATAGCAAATATGCACCATTCCGCGAAAGTGATCAGTTACAAAACATGAAAGTTGGCAAGTTGTCATCTCAAGTCAATTTGAGCCATTTGAGATAGATTCAATTTCAGATAAACGCCAAACATGGTATTCGTATATTAGTAACGCAAAAGCTCACGGAATCTGAGCTTTTTCCAGTGATATTTTACTGTTGTACACAAAAATATATGGTTGCTTTTTGAATGCATTCGTTTTTATTATATTGGCTCTGATACAAAATCAACATGGATTATTCATCTTCGTTAAATCATCGACCAGAAATCGTATACTTCCAAATCATTAGCAATCTCAGAGGATCGTATCGGAAATTTTTGGTATGAAATATGAATTACACGGCCAAGCCACATGAAGGGGTTCGCTACACAGGGTGTAATGCACTGCTCATCAATGCCACCAACTCTGATGAACTCATAGGAGGGGCGCGCCAATTGAACATGAACTCTTGGCCTTAGTGCTAAATGATGACTGCTAGAGACTCAGTATGGCATTGCCTACGTTTTTTGTAAGTGTCTAGAGTTCACAAGAATCATTTCGCACCAGCTTCAGCAGGAGTCGAGATCCGCGGAGTACAGGTAAATTTGAACTTTGTCTGGCAACAAAAAATTTAATGCTCCTAAGATTATAGCTGGGGGGTAATCCATATTGATTGATGGCTGCTCTATGTGTACGAATTAAAGAAGTAGGATTCGGACATATAACCCCCGATTGCGCAGCCTTGTTTTTCTTGTTCGCCAATGATTTGCTAAAACCTAAGTTGAGAGGATCATTTGAGGATGAAGGGGTATTTCTTCCATAACACTGCAGCAGATTTTCCTTTCCAAAGCGACAATTAATTTACTATTTAGTTCTAATAGCATCCTAGGCACGTGTTTGTTGTGCTAGTTCTAACCATTAACAACCTTGGGCAGAGGTTTGACCTAGATTGTAATTCTATACTAGTCGAACATCACAAATAAAAAAAGACTACAGGAAACCCTGGTATCAGCCTTTACGATTCAAGATTTTGTTCCTTACTTCAGTTGCGATTATAACTAAGAGCCATGCCTTTAAAGAAGGGGCGTTGGTAAGATCTCAGTATGCGACTAGAGGAGGGGCATCTATGAAATTTGGTTCCTTCTTTTTGCATAGGGGCTATTTTCAGTATGATTCAAGCAAGTATCAACCAAAAAGCCTTATTAATTGCTCATTTATCGAAAGGTATACCTGATCTTTAGTATTCTTAAAAAGTTATATTATTTAGTAATTGAATTTGCAATTATGAGTAGTACGCTTACCACGGAGCGTGCTAAATGTTCGTCTCACCAACTTAAATTGTCATAAGATCAGAATCTTTTCCTATATAAAGACCAGCTACCAACAATCTAGCCGATCTATTATTTCCTTCCATAATTGTCTAGAAAGCTTTCCCCGAATAACCTAGCATCTTATAAACGAAGTTCCAGAAGTTCCGTCGATTGAAACCTCAGCCTCCCTGAAAACCAACAGAAGTCCGAGTGGCCATATCATGCACCCTGGCTGATTATTTGTTGGACCTGAATTGTATACAAATACCAACATCGGGATTAATGTTTGATGGTCAATCAAACTCTTTCTGAATATTTTGAAAAAGTATTTTTATAATTCGAATTCTCATTATAATAAAAGGCGCAGAACTCGAATATTGCTTTATCGAATATTTCTAAAAAGGCATTATACTTCCATAAACAATTCTTCTAAGTCTCCAATTTCTCTTCTTTAATATCAAAATTTCAAATCATACACATCCATCATGCAACTCATTACTTCAGTCATTCCAGTCGCTGTATTCTTAAACGTACATTTCGCTAGAGCGCAAGCATCATCTTCTACTTTGTCTACTTGCAGTGACATCGACTGCCCAAGTCTATGCACGGTTGTAGATAAGAGCTTCTCTGATATCGGAGTGATATCTATCCCCACTACCTCTGAACTCCTCTCTGGGCTGACCTGGACAGAAGGAGTCAACTGGTCGCAGTATCAAAAGTTGTGAACGTTCAATAAATCCTTCTACTTCGGAACGCCTCCAGATAAGAATCTCACAGATGTTGGTGCATGTGCTGTCTTCTTCACTGAACTCATAGAAGACGTTACTTTCGGCAAAGACAAAGCTAAAGGAACATGCCAAGATGCCTTGACGGCTGAGTGTGTTGACGCCTTAAACAAACGAGCTCTTGAGGTCGAGCTCAGTTGTTTATCGAATGTTGATGCGTGCCAAAAACTGTAAAGCGTGTTCACAAACAACTTAGATGCGGCTTGCAAATCGAAAGCAATGGTCGACCATTGGACCGGTATCACTGCGACCAGTAAGTTTTGATGTCAAGATAATGTAACAGAAGAGCTAACCATGCTGAAACACTCACTGGCCCAGGAGCGCAAAAACCAATCTCTCCATCCCAGAATGTGACTTCCACCTGCTGGCCAGCCATACCAAAGCAGAATAATCTCACTCCCGTGGCAGTGTCTGCATCACGTGTAAGTAAAGTAAACCAGATGACCATCATGCCTTTGACTTGATTCCTAGAGCGACGACCAAGCCAAAAGCACCCCAAATCATCTCTATAGCATCACTCCTATACTCACACTTTTCTATCCTGGAGGTGGAAAACGTATAACCAAGCCTGAAGTCTCCTTTGACGTGCATCACTGCAGGTACTCCATTTTTCAAAGGTGCCGTACATTCCAACTATCCTGCTATGGCTGTTCTGTTTCTTCCATCCGTATTTTGAGCTTCCTGCTGTTATAGAAGGCAACATTGGTTTTTTGAGTGAAGATGGCCCATTATCTGTTGACATATGAGCGCCTATAGAGGATGCTGGCTAAACCTCGTGGAGACTGAAACGCTTTCAGCGATGGTGAACTAAGCAGGATAGAAGATCTCCTGGAATATTTATTTTAATCAATATATTGGTATGTGGTATGTGGTATAGTTATAATAAATATTATTTTAGACCAGTACTCATCCGATTCAGTCAATTCATGGCTAGATTGTACATACGGGACACTCAGAATTGAACCTCGAGCAAATTCGGATTCATCGGTTGCTATTTCCACAAATAATTCAATGACTGCTACTTCAAAGCAATTAAACTTATGATAGCACGCATTCCCTGACGTATTCGTAATAATCCTACTCTTAACCTCGCTTATCATAGCAACGTACACTCTGCTTGCGTAAGGACATATCAGGCAGCAACTTTTGGTATCGCCTATAATTCACGGCACGCATGCATCAAATGGAGGTTGTCAAACTTGAATCGAAAATGTTCTCCAAAGGCTGTCTTCCGCTCAAAAAAATATTTGGATCTTTCGAACCCAGAAACATGACTTACATTCCCGACAATAAGGCTGCACAACCACACGCTCCTCGTTTTAACGAGCATGGAGATCGTGCTGCTCCTCCCGCTTACACCCCAAGATATGACACCGCTGGACTAGATTCTCCATCACAGCTGGGGGGCTATCCTGTTGAAAAAGAGCTTAAAAGCGCAAATGGCACTTACGAAAAAATCCCTCATACCGGTCCTATTCGTTCAACATCTTCAGTCACTCGCCACGGACCTCTCGATGTTGATGGCGAAGTTTACACCAGTGGTTCCTTAGTTCTCAAGGACACAATCAATGTCGAAGGCAAAACCTTCAGCTCGGGCTCCACCACGCTTGAAAACGACATCACGATTGACGAGAGCGTCAAGTCCTCCGGGTCACTTAGGTGTGGCAACCGAATCAAGATCCGTGGAGAAGTATTCAGCAGTGCCTCACTCGATTGTCGGAACAGTGTAGACGTCGGCGGAGGCGTGAAAGCAAGCGGTAGCATTATCTTAATCGACAGGGTTCAGATTGGTGATACAGTGAGTAGTTCGGGATCCTTGACATTCGAAAGGGATATCAAGATCGGCGGCAGGGTCTGGAGTACTGGTAGCGTAAGATTGAAGAACGGTGTAGATATTGCAGGAAGCTTGGATGCTACTGGTTCCATCACGGTTTCTGGACCGGGTGCTGTGCTTATAGGTGGCAATCTGGATTGTCATAATAGTCTAGTTGTGGATGGGAGACTTCATGTCAAGGGTAACCTGACAGTTTCTGGGAGCTTAACACATATGGTTGGAAGCGAGCTGATTGTTGATGGGAGGAAAATCGTCAGGGGTCATGAGAATTGCAATTAGTTACTTGGTTGCTAAGCTGAAGCGGGATGAGAAGGCGAATCATTGGGAGATGATGGAAGTAGGTTCGAGTGTGAGCAGATCACTTGCACTTATCTTTATGATAATTAACTGGCTTTCTCTTCTTTTGTTCTCTGCATTTCTACTACAAGGCTAAAATATCAATTATTTGTCTTTCTCAATGCAACTATTGATGGTGAAAAATAGAAATCAACCAAGTTCACTGTCTTTCTAGTCAACTGAGTATGTGACGGTAGTGCGCCAAGCCTTATCACATTTGTCTCATTAAACGGTCTCAATGACTCGCTGATATCGAGCTTGGTGGTGCACCATCGTGGTTGAAAGCAGGAGGTGTCAGCTATTAGCATGTAAATTAGAGTTTCCTCGAATTCTATGACAAGCTGCCATATAATCATATATTGAACCTTAAGCCACATGTGTGTTGAAGTGCGGCTACGGGGCTTCCGGCCAGGCGGCAATGCAATGATGCTCGTGCCACCCGCTTATCCACCTTGACCCGGCGACCTACATACGAACACGGATCCGAGATCTAAGCAATGATAACCAATTAGTAACTTCTTCTAAGGAATGTCGAGGAGGCGACTTTGCCCTGTGTCATTCGTGTGAGTCGTATGGTTCGTGTGAGGTATGCCCTAAACAAGCACCCTAGCAAGCCACGAGTGATCCCGTTACAATGTGTAATTTAAGGTTTAACTACTGAAGTCCATGTGCGGACATCGAAGGTTGTCTTTCCCGTGTTCCCCTTGGTGAAGCATATTTCCCCCATTCCCGCGTCATCTTCAATCGAAGAGAAGATTCGAAAGCGTACGTTTTGTACCTCTGTCCAGCCATACGCATCGTGCCAGTGTATCTCATCCAAAGGCTAGCTCCCACAAAGTAAGAACGAATCAGAGATGAAAATAAGGCTACTTTGAGCTGTCTCTGCATATTGGAACGCGAAACGCTTCTCAATGGAAACAACATTGAGGATATGTTAACTTGTAAATCAGATTCATTACATGCTCAGTATTGCTACATGTCGTCAATCTTGAGCTCTGGATCTGCCCAGACATTGCAAATACAGTATTCTCTGACTGGACATGGATACGATATTGAGTTAGCTCTCCCTAGCGCTTACTAAAGATGACCAAAATCGAGGTTTTGAGCATAGGCCTGCAAGATATGAAGGCTTAGTTGTGAAGATCATGGGGCAGCCTACTACTTACTGAGCAATTGTCCAGATCGTGTCGACGGTGTCACGGACGTCCTCTATCCAAGTGCTTTGTTAACTCCCAAGAAGCGGGAGTGAACAGCTCATTCTACACTAGTCAGACTTCAAGTTACTTAGCTCTATACGTCAAGAAATATTCATGCTCTATAGATTTAGCAAAAGCGCCTATCCCACCCTAGTTCCCGCTATCTCGAATACTCGGAAGATGACGGCCACAAAACGTGACCAAATTTAGAAAGATGTAAGGCATGTAACGAGAATGATGACGCACATCAACACGTCTTGCGATATTCCTAGCAGAATATTTGATTCTTAGTAGAACGGAATGAAGTGAACTAGACTTGAACCACTTAATTCTAACTAAATTGGCATAACCGCCGCCTAGAGCTATTTAGTTAGACACAGATGGAGAGACTCCAGTGTGGTAATAGGCACTACGAACAAACCTTACTCGCCATACTGCCAATGCAATAAGTCAACTGGAGGATAAGTATAAACAACATGCCACATTGGTTATCTCAAAAGCAAATTAAAGACCTATCTCAGATTCTACTCCGAATCTTCGCCATTCCCCTCACGATCTTAAGCTCAGCCGCTAAAACGGTTCTACACTAAATGACGATCACCTCCCTGCTGCTATGCAGCTGCATATTCTTAATTAGTGCATCCGCAAAGGAGATCAGCTTAGGTACAGCAGCAAGCTATGGCGTCCTTGGGGCTTCCGCTGTAACCAACGTTGGTGATACAGTTATAGTTGGTGACCTCGGTGTTTCATCAGGTAGCGCAATCTCTGGCTTCCCTCCCGGCAGGTTTACGGGGGAGCAACATGCTGCAGATGCCCCAGCGAGTGTAGCGCAGGGTGATGCAAGCACTGCATATACCGCCATCAAGGGTCAAGCCAGAACGGAAACGCTCACGGACCAAGATCTCGGTGGTAAGATCTTAGTGGCAGGCACATACTTCTATGCGACATCAGCACAGCTCACAGGACAGCTCATACTTGATGGCCAGAACAACCCAGACAGTGAATTTCTTTTCCAGATCGGAACTACCTTGGTCACTGCCTCAGCTTCTAGCATAATCCTCATCAACGGTGCTCAAGCGTGTAATGTCTATTGGGCAGTTGGCTCGTCAGCGACTCTAGGAACCACTACTGTATTTTTGGGCAGTATAATAGCTCAACAGTCGATCGATGCCAGTAATGGGGCTTCTGTCGACGGAGGATTATATGCTCTAGTTGGAGCTGTTACATTGATCAATAACGCCATCAGTAGACCGATATGTGCTACAATAATATCTTCTACATCGTCAACCGCTGTGCAAACAACTTCTGTACAAACTACACCGGGCAATGACCAAACTTCTACAGGACCGATCCCAAGCGACGACCAAACAACCACAGGTACAACCACTGGTACAGCTACAGGCACTGGCCAGCCACCCGCAGGGACAACCACAGATGATGATGATTTTCCTGGTACAATAGACCAACCTAGAACAACAATTATCACCGACGGTTCCACTACTATAACCACTACTCTACCAGATTTATCCACAGGTGATTCTACCACTATACCGATAACATCGACTACGCCTTCGCTCACGCTTACCTCGACTACTCTACCAGATACATCCACAGGTGATTCCACCACTTTACCAATAACATCAACTACGCCCTCACTCACGCTTACCTCGACTACTCTACCAATAACATCAACTACGCCCTCACTCAGTAGTACCTCGCTCACAACACTTACCTCTCCATCCTCAACATTGACAAGCGATTCGACCACACAATCGCTGACTACTTTGATTGATTCGACATCTCTCTCAAGCACAATATCAAGCACAGTATCAAGCACAGTTTCAAGTCAATCGACCTCCCTGTCAAATTCAACTACAACTTCAGGAACTCGGACCGTACCCCTCCGCTCATTTTCCATATCTTCATCTACATCGCTATCAGAGACTTCTTCGTCTACGAGCACATTAACTTCTGTTTCTACTACCAACCTGTCAGTTTTGTCCATTAGTTTAGCTTCGCTGTCAACGATAGCAACCACCACTTTCCCAGAACAGAAGACGATCACGACTTTCGTTTACGAGTGTACTACGGCTCCAGCCACAATCACATCTTATTCTCAAACTTTTACAATAACCAAAACTGGAAAGACAACAATCGTCTGTCCTATAACCCCGGATGTTACTATTACCAGCTTTGTCTATGAGTGTACGACGGCTCCCGCTACAATTACATCTTATTCTCAGACATTTACAATAAATAAAACTGGGAAAACGACGATCATATGCCCCGTGACGCCTGCCGCACCCACAGCAACTCAGGTCTTTGAAGCGCACCCATCAACATGTCTCTGCACGGATGCCATAAGTACAGCACCAGCGTGGTTTTACACGACAAGCGTCACTGAATATGTCACAATAACGATAGATTCCGCCTGTACATCTACGGACCAGAAGCTTCCGACCACCACCGAAGAATATCTCTCCGTAGTCCAAAGCACTGATAACACATTCTCCAGTGTACTTTCCACCCCTACACCCGACATCATACAATTTACTGGGAGCAGCTCTGCTTTACGAAGCTCCAGCCTTGTTCTTATGATCACTTTTGCTCTCGTTGCATTGTTTACTTGCATTTGCTAGTTAACGAGCCCGAAAAGTTGTACATAGCCTTCACATATATTAAATCTAATGTTTTAACAGTCTAGCTGAAGAGCTCTTTTGTTACATGTGATGTGTGCAGCTCTCGAATATTGTTATCTCCTGTTAATCACTGATATGCTATGACCTAGCGACTATGCGTCTATATTCTTGCCTTGGACATGGCCCATCTGACATGCAATTGGCTCGATATACGACGTAAGGTTTTCCGAATCTGTGAAACCCATACCTATTACCCAATTGAGGTACCACATTGACTTAAATGCCACGGAATCCAAAGACAAGAATTGTTGATGGATACTTCCCACAAGCAGCGCTACATTTACGGACCCAAGTTCTCGAAGCTTGGTGTTAAAATGGTGCCGGACGAGTGTCATAATCACCGAAAATAGACGAAGAAAAACCTAGTCTAAGCTTGTCTAGACTTGATCCGTCCTTCACTCCGGGAATAGATCCGCTTCTTTTAAACTTTAACGCCATTTTAGCACTAGACTCTTGGCGCACCTGAACCTAAAGTTCTACCCCATTCAGATGCGACTGATTGGCTCATGGGCTTCGTTTAATAACTCTCTCGTCGATTTTACGCCTAGCTGACCTATTCCACGCGTATGACATAGAACCTATCTTTGAAATATGGGGCCAGCTTAACTAGGTACTAAATATTATAGCTACTAAAAACCCATCTTTGCAATAACTAGCGAAAATTTGAACTCATTGTGACGATGACAAGTCAGGGCCGTTAATATGTCAAGCTTATATGTGAAGGATCTAATCTAGTGGAAGAACCGCTGAAGGTAGCGATTTATCTTAACAGCATACGAGTGCCAAACCCTGACACCATCGGTGCTTCTTCGGGTTTAAAAGATTTTGGTCTGTCTAATGGGTGAGTGGGTAGCTGAGAAGGAAATATTATTCTCTGGCCACTATTAAGTATTACTCCAGTCAATTAAAGCTTATCTCCCCACCACCCGACTTCGTGGCAGCAAGCAATCCGTCTTTCCTTAGTTGATTAAATCCAGGAGTATGGTCCTCTGTCATAAATTTCATGGTTGTTCACGTAGAAGTCGGCGTCAAGGAGCTGAAGATAGAAGACTAACTTCCAAGTTATCACAGTATTGCTGGTTTAACTAAATCTGCATTCTGTTCACCGCATTCCAGATTCAATCAGTATCATGCTGCTTTGAATCACATAGAAGCTGCTTAGTTTTTTACATACCTCTATGATGGTGGTTAAAACTACTGGATTAACGTTTAGCAAAATCAAGATTTGAAAGCTCGGCAGCTCCCACCAAGGGTCTAGGCGTTTAATAGCCCTTATATGAAACACATCCAAAATAAGAAGAGGGGCAACCAGCGTGGCGCTTCTATGGCATCGTGATAAATAGTGACCTTTTCATCAAGATCTGCCGGGTATCGAACCCCCTACAGGAGGGTAAAGTTGCAGGGAGCGGGAGAAGTACACGCACCAGCCTTTGTCAATGCTGGGTGATAGCTATATAGCAATATCTTCTTCAAGAAGACAAATTATATTATGTACATGAAATTGAACAGCTTAGGGTTAGATACTAGCTCTGCATATAAACAGATATAGTTCATCCTAAACAACATAACACCCGGCAACAGTATTGACAAAGAGTCTTCAACTCACGATACCTCAAGATACTAGAAATACTCTAACAATAATAGCGATGTAGGGGCTGCTTGTACTCGATGCGGGATAGGTTCCCGTCCCTTATCAGCCAAGACTACAACGACTCTTGCACCAATTCCACCGTCTGTGCACGCTTCTCCACGAGACATTTAGCTGTGTTTAGAATTTTGGAGGCTTAAAACCTTATAGCCACGAGAAAACACCTTGTCATGTGGCCAATCTACAATATGACAGTATTGGGACTTTTCATATACGAGGGTGAAGCAATACGAAATCGAGGCTTTCAATAGTCCAAGAACATCTCTTGATTTTTCTTGTAAAGAAGATACGTCATCGCGGTCACCCATATGCAAGTGATAATATACAGATAATGAATTGTAGAAATACTGGTAGTTTGTCAAATCGGTGTTGATACAGGCAAACAAATTCGCCTGTCGTGCGGCTCGTAAGCGGCTGCTCGCTCAACTGCACTAACTTCTCCTTGGCTCTTTCTTTGATCTTCATCGATCGTAAATACACACAGTCACAATGACATTGCCACCAACTTGTAGCCTGTACCTGCTGTTATCAAAAGAGGCTGAAAGCTAAATAAGATGCTTTCAAGGAAGTTTTTGACGGCACGGGGTTTGCATTCAGTTCAACGTCATTGGGTTGTCTCGTAAGCTTCTCTACTGTTGCCTACCAATGCGGATTGATGACTCGCTCTAATCATGTCTGACAGGTGGTTGCCATGATTTACGGGACGGGATTGGGACTCCAGTACTTCTGATTAACCTCTATAGGTGTTGGGTTTGTCGTCGTGCTCCAAACTTAACTTCCCTGAGCCCTTGTTTTATGTAACCCACAATCTTTGTGAGTTTCTTGACAAAGCTTAAAGACCATCATCAGGAAGCAATATGCTGAGTGATCCTCATTGAAAAAAAACTCACTGAGTTCCTACAAATCGAGCTCAATCGCTCCAGTACCAAAAAACTAGACGAGACTTGATTTCTTGATGTCTTGTTTTCTTCAGCTTTTAATGATGGCAACTAGCGCAAAAACCGCGTGACGAACTGACTAGTATGCACGCAAGATTGCCCCCAATGCTTCTCAATTAACTAAGACATTTCTAAATATTGGTTTATGTTTCGAGATTTCCTTGTCATGGTAGGCTATAATCAGATCAAACAGGTAACCATATTCATTAATAAAGCTGTAGATTGTCCTCGGCAGTCTGCTCAGGTACCTCCTGAGCTGAGAAAGCGTGATCAGATCCAGCCATTCAGTATCACGCACTTGGCACCAACATCACTGCACCTCTTCCACCACCAAATTTCAAAGATGCAACTTTTTACCCGTAAATCTATCATATGTGACTAGTGAATATAGGAAGAGTAACAAGAAATGCCACAATGTCACCAATAGTATGTGGTATACAAGGCTGTGCGCTCTCTAATTAGTCTAGAAATTGTATTAACTCTCCATAACACCACGCAACTCTTGCAGTCTTTGACAGCATTTATTTTTCTTCTGAGATTCTCTATATTTTGTGAGTTCTAACAATATGTATTGTTGGCTAAAGTTCTTTTAGAGAGCATATGTTAATCGCAAGTCTAGCAACGCGGTATATTGAGGCTCTTGCGGTCAGAGAGGACCTACTGATGTGATCTGATTCCATTCTAAACAAATTGGGTAAATATCACATTCAATAATAGTTTATTGCCAATATCACAAGCTTGACTTGATCACGCGCCAAAACGGTTGAGAGTGATGTAATAAGATTCTATAGTATATCATGGTGCAGAGCGCGCCATGAGAATCTCGCGAAAGGTGGTAGTTGCTGAAACTAAAAAGCAAAGCTGCTTGCAATCCATAGCATAAGAAAAGCATCTCAATTTAAAAGATCCTATATTCTCTTGCCACCCCAATTCCTTAAACAAGTATCGCCTCCCGGGATCTCACAGAGAGAGATATGTTATTTATTGAGTGCAACTTAACTGAAGGCGCGCTGAAGTACGACAGGTAGTTTCTGGAAAGGAGTATCAGCAAGATTGGGATCTTGGCCTAAACTATGTTTTGGGATTACAGTCGTTGTCCTATAGGAAAGCAAATTTTAGTACATCTCAACTTCCATTAGGGGCGTATTCATATCCCATAGAAACAAGTAGAGGTCTCTGGGGAAAATCTACACAACAAAGACAAGAGTAACTTACGTAGCGAACAACGACATTGAATCCACCACCATCAAAGAGCTGGCCCCTAACACAAGTGTCTCTACCACATCCTTTATTGCATGCCTTGATGATATCCTCAACATAGCCAGCCATCCAAGCACAATTGATGGCGATATCTTCAAAGTTCTACCTCTGGTTGTCAGTAATATGAAGTCCATAACGATGTATTGGTTAATCTCATGGCTTACATCATTGCACAATTGGATAGAGGCGGCGTAGGAACAGGCAAGTTGTTGACAATGACGAGGAGGAGACCAGCACTGTAATCCATAAAATTAGCCAAAGTGCCTATTAATATTCAACATCCGAAAGATCATAAGTGATTCTGTTTGCAAACCATCATAGCCGGAACTTTGATTCAGAACTGGTGGTTCTCACTCTACAGAAGAAGGATGGTAAATGGCATTCTAACTCACATATTTGCCTTCACGGTCAAATCGCTTTAGCGTAGCCAATCCTTCGTTGATACCATGCATTCTGACACCTTCAAATACGTTGCATAGTGGTGGAGGTCTCTGTTACGTATATTAGCTTTGTCTCATACCTATCGGTTTTGTATTCATTGCACTCACCTTTTGCATAGGGAGGTATCCAGGGCCAAAGGTGCGCCAGCGTTTGTTGAGAGCAGACCGAGAGTGTTCAGGATGCATAGTCTCATTGTTTGCAGTAGTGACGGGACTGCTGGAAACACAGACGACAAAGAGGAAGATGGCGACAAAGAGCGTAGAGAAACGCATGTTGAGTCGTTGTTGGTTTATTTGTGATAGTCTTTGAATTTCAGATACAAATTTGGCTTTATAGTAGAGTGTGTATTTGGTTATGAGAGAGAGCAATATTACGTGAACGAGATTGTTTTATGCAGACAAAAAGGCGGTAGGAATAAATGCCTGATTTAAGCGCCTTCTTGAGTGAATGATTGGCATTGATTGATATTGAATATAATTTTGAGTGAATACGAGATCAAGCAAATTAGCAGCCTGACGCTTCCTACCCCCCAAAAAAGAAGAAGAATACCCCAATAAACTATATGAACTTGGAATTAAGGCATACACAGGAAGGTTTTATGTGGTAAGTGACTGAAATACTTTTTATTAATATCATAGTTACATATAAATAGCTCTAATCTTGTTAGTAAATGACAACTTCATCCAAAGTCTTTCAACTTGTCCAGCACAATACACTAAACGCTAAGTTGCTCTACTCAGATGGTCAACCCTTATTATCTCTTTCCAAGACTAAGGTAAATCTATCTCTGAAGAAGACATGACGGTCGCTTGAATCCATTAATTAGATCCAAGATAAATTCTCCTCACCAGAACACCTAGGAAATGATATATCTGAAATCTCATCATCTGCAGTTTCCTCTAATCTCACGTGTGAGCTACGAGACATGCCAAATGTGTTGCACAATTTTCAAGTATTAGAGTGAACGAATTTTCGAAGAGTTCGCGGCAAAAGAGATGGGATGTTTTAAGTATCAACTTCTTGATCACAAATACTTGGATCTAGCGGCTTCGGTTTCATGTTTTACGACATAGTGAGCCTCAAACCATACACTATAAGCTATCTATCTCAAATTCGGTGGCTTTTCAGCTTCATCAATGGTTCTTTTTATATCGACTTCGGTTGGAAATGTCAAAAGCAAATAGGGAGGAAAAAAATAGTTTGGCGGCCATTGCATCATATGATTGGTCAGCAACGAGCCACGAGCAAAGGAGAACTGTGACGTGTTGATTCTCTCCACTCTTAGAAGTTGTTAGTTAAAACCAACTTCCAAAAACACCACAGAAAATAAGTGCAAGAAACCATAGCCAACATGACTGGATATTCAAAAGTTGCGATTGTTACTGGGGCTAATAAGGGGATTGGTTTAGCAATTGGCAAGTGACCCAGCTCCAGCAAGTAGTGTGTACTAACGCGTCTGCCATCCAGTGCGAAATCTTGCGCTGCAATATCCAGAGTCTTCACTGAATTCAGGACCACTGCTCGTTCATCTGACTGCACGTTCCGCAGCCCGCGGCGAGGAAGCCGTCAAGACAATTCTCTCAGATCCGCAACTTAAAACCGCCAAGGCGTTGAGTCAAGATGGCGGCTTGACTACTATTGTTTTCAATAGCCTGGATATTGCTGATGAGAAAAGTATCCAGCGGTTTACGGATATAATAAAAAGAGAGCATCCCGATGGGATAGATGTACTCGTCAACAATGCTGGCATTGCTATGGAAGGTTTTAGTAAGATCTGACTACCCTCGCCCCAGCAGCAGGAGTGGGACTAAATGGCTGCTACAGACAATGATGTTGTGCACAACACACTTAAAACCAACTACTACGGTACATTGGCAATGACAGAGACCTTTCTACCACTGATCCGGCCCGGGGGAAGGCTTGTGAATGTTGCCTCATCTTCGGGGGTGTTAATACCATACTCTGAATCACTAAAGAAAGCCATCACGGACGCTTCCCAGAAATCCGTGGAAGCATGTACCGCAATGATGGAGAAATTCGCAGCTGATGTTAAAGCCAACAATCAAAAAGTAGAAGGTTGGCCATCAGCCGCCTACGCAGTCAGTAAGGCGGGAGAAATTGCCTTTACGAAGGCCATAGCGATGGAACATGAGAAGAGCGGGGGAAAGGTATTAGTAAATGCCTGCGATCCAGGATGGGTCAATACGGACATGACTAAGGGTAAAGGTCCGCTGACTGTGGATGAGGGTGCGAACACGCCGGCTTTGCTTGCATTGGGCGAATTTGGGGGAAGTTCGGGTGGGTTTTGGAAGGATCGTGATATTACTATGTGGTGTCCCAGCCTTGGTATCTAATACACATTACCGGACGTTTTCAAAACTCTACTTCTGGCTCTCCTTGTAAGATGGAGGAGGAGCAGGCTCGGGGTTCAATGGCACTAGGCCCCCAGATGCTCCTGCCTCGGACGATTCGGCTAATTCTGGCTCATAATCAGGAACAACCTCTCCATCTGGTGCCACTACTGAAGTTCCACCATTCGCAATCATCTGAAAAGCCTCTTCAACTCCATCTTCCATCCTCGCTGGTAAAAACGTGACTCTTGGCCACAAGTTAGTAATCTTGAAATCCTTCCCTAAGCAGTTGACCTTCAGTCTAATTTCCATGCTATACCATCTTTGGATCGCCATGCTGGTGAAACTAGGCACGATATGTTTCCATTTTCCTTCCCCCTCAGGAAATATATCTCTAACCTCAACCCACTCTGATGCCTCAAGCACCCTCGACATTCTCCCACGAGCGCTAAGCGTAAAAGTATCCCCAAACGTTCTCTCATGATCTCCAAAAGTCCCCGGAGTACGGGCCTCAGTGATTGAGTTAACTCTGACTTCAATCTCAGTCAAGTGGAAGTCAGGAATCACCATCTCTGTTGGGGCCGTCAAAAGTTGCACCGATATTGGATATGACCTCCCTATGATTATATTTGTTGGTGCTGATACAGCAAAGTTGAAGTCGACTTGCTGTGTCTCGCTCCTGCCACGAAATGTGTCCGCTAAAGCCTCTCTTTTTGTCAGAGGGCGAGGAGTATAGTCCTCTTTGTAGCGATACCGGCATTTCTCCTTAGGTGTAAATTTTCGGCTTCCCATGATGATGTTGTGAGGATCCGGTACCACTTCCATCCGAGCAGGAACTATGTTTATCATAGCGGTAGCACTCCAGCCTGCGAAAGTACGTGGGATATATGCGTAGAGTTTATAAGTGACAACACCTCTTTTCCTAAGCCCATCGTAGTCATCAAAAAGTGGAGGTAATTCCTGCGGTCCTGTGACATCAAAACGGCCATCTGGATCAAACTCGTTCGTGTGTAAAGGCGTATAATTCTTAGGGATCGTGAATCCAAAAGGCCATTCATACCTTGTGGCGCGCATCTTGAAGACTCCCCCCTTGAACAGGATCTTCTCGAAGCTGAAGAATGTATAGCGATATTTACGAGTTCCATTTTCCCCTTCCGGCAGCACCACTTTCAGCTTGCCTCGAAATCTCACCGAAACGCTAGGTATTTCATCATCTTTTGCAAGCACCAACACAACCTTTCCAGTGATAGCCTGTCCAGGAAGATAGCTTCTTGAGCGATGGCCACTTAGCATAGCATTTGTAGAAGGCTCCACCAAGTTGTTGGTTGTTGGTGGGTCGAGAACGATATGGAGAGCAGACATCTTCTTAGGCTGCAATGTAGGTTGGTTACTTTCTGTGGAAGATTAAGTAAAGTAGTCCCTTCTTCTGTTATCATGCAGCAAGATGCGACATCTAATAGCAGGCATGGTAGATGGCGCAGTCGCGAAAACAGCATCATGTGCGGCGTGAAATGCGAGAGTGGGGAGAAAGCCTGAAGGCTGAGTGCTTGGAAACCCGATATGACGAACTGATGTTGAACAAATCGAATGACGAAAGGCATGTTTACGTAGCTCCATCATTTACAATCATTTTAATTGCTACTAGCCTCATTGTTTATCTCCCTCCCAATTTTGCTCACTGTAAAGCGTTCAAGAATGAAACGGGTTTATGTTAGTAATTGGAGCCCCTATCTGATTAGCGAATACCCCTGAAGTGATCGCTACGAAGCATAAAATACTAGAAGAGACTATAGTAGTGCTCTATACTTTGCGGACAAGTCAAGCAACAATTTCAGCATAGCTTACCAATAATTGATGGGATCCTAGAAGCTACTCACCTCTATATGTGGGAAATTACGATCTGAAGCATCACGATAACCAGTGCTGCACGTGACTGATTTAAGTAGCGTGTTGTTAACGCGTTCTCTGTTTACGCGCCATGCCGCACTCAATACAATGAATGGCACCGACTTCAAGTTGAAGTCACATACAGACACTTTCGACCTAGTAATACGACATTCGGGCCATTTTAGCGCCGGGCTCCTTTTGTAGTATTGGATATTAGGCTCACCTTCCGAAACACCAACATCCAAACCTCCAAGCCCTCAGCCTCAAGCACCCCGCACCTCAACTATTTAATCGGCATACCTCGACAATGCACAACCATATTGCAATGGGAAGTCAACATGTCTACCTACATTTCGCCCGCTGTAGCTGGCTTATCTGCTCCAGCTGACGAGAGCCAGCATGCCGAACCTGCGAATCTGGAGAAGCTCACAATCGTGGTTCGCGACGAACAACAGGGTGAAATAGAGTTCTCCGTCAGCGAAACGGCCAGGTTCAAGAAGATCAAAGACAGGTGGTGTAAGATACGAGGTATTGACATACTCGCAGTTCGATTCTCGTTCGATGGAAGACGCATTAACGACAATGATACATTGGAAGAGGTAAGCACTAGGACTCCTTGTGATTTAGGTTAGCATATTTGCTGGTCGGGGCCTTTGGCTGATTGAAATGAACAGCTCGAGATAGAAGACGGCGACATTGTAGATGTCCATTTGCAACAATCCGGCGGCAGCGCATTCAGAGCTAAACTTGATATTGCATGCTCTACCTATAACACACAGACTGAGGAGTAAAATCAGTTCGGTTTTGCTCAGGACTCGGGTGCGGTGCTGCTATCATTGAGGTCTGTGGTTTAGCTGCACATAGCCTCCAGCTTCCAATAAATTGATAGAAGCACAGTGGAGCGTTTCACCAAACTTACACCACGTGCTTTGTTGCTGACTTACCACCAACCTTCCTCGACGAATTTCCCAGATGTCTAACGCGCCACTGAATATCCGCACTACCATAGTCATTACCATATCAATATGACATCTCGCCCATATCGTGAAATCCAGCTAGACCCGTCTTGTATTTCAGCCGTGCCAGTGTCCATTCCGTCGGCGCGAGTTCAGAGGCAGGTTCTTTCCCAGGACCAATGGGAAGACCTTAAACCTATCATTCGTCGCCTATATATCGAGGAAAATCAAACGTTTCCTAAGATTTGTACTATACTCTCTTCTACCCATGGGTTTACTCCCACTAAACGTCAATTCAACTCAAAGATCAACCGCTGGGGATTTAGGAAAAATGCCACGAAAGAGGAACGCCGTAGGATTGCACAAAGCTCAAATGGGCAGACTACTCTCGGAGCCAATGGCAAAGCAATCAGCCAAAAGATACGTAAAAGATGGGAGAAGGAGTTCCGGCCAGTCAATGGAGAGGATTTGCAAATATCAAGGGGTATGTTCTCGCCTTGGCCGAGGAAAATCATATGTATAAAGCTAATTCAGAGATATATTAGATGTTGGTTTGAGCAAATCTCGTCAACCAGCAATACACGAACCATTAAATTCTGTTGATGCTGAAACAGACTCTTGGCATTGGTCCTCTATTGATATTCCAGGCTCCCCAACACTCACCAGACTTTTTGCAGCACTAGAGATTTATGACCCGCCTAACGGTATCGATCTACTTTCTCTATCGCAACCAAAAAGTGATAATCCTGTAGATGCAACCCAAAACTTCCCACCTGCTTACTTTAATCTCAACTCCCCATCTGGAGACCAAACATCGAATACTAGTACCATCCACAAATCCTACGAGGCCGCCCACCGGCTTCGTCCTTTCCTAGAGCTTTATCCATTCCCAGTATCCGTCCCAATTGGCCGACAAGATCTTGTGCCCTCCGCGACGCCAAACATCCAAATTTCATCTTTGCGCGCCCGATCTGACTCCCTGCACACCGCCCTAGCCACATTTTCTAGTACTTTTCCTTCCGGGAACCCCATCTTCTTGCGCGCTATAGAAGAGGTAGCGGTGGACTTCTACGACTACGGTGATTTCGAATTGTCGGTGTCTTGGTGGCGACGGGCTTTCTCTCTCCTCCAGGACTCTGGTGGAATATCTGATCGAAGAACCTTGTCCGCTATGAATCAACTATATCGATCCAAAATGCTCCTTCACTTCAATTCGCCCGCTGATCCTCGAATGAAGGAACTGAACGACCTAGAAGCACAATTAGAATCTCGCATTGCACAAAGTCTACCTGCTGCGGACGAAATCGCATTAGATTTTATTCTTTACAAGGTGGTCAGACACCTCATCAACGAGCAGCACCATGAAGCCGAGGCTTTGCTACGACAACTACTGCAGATTTCCCTAAGTTCTCTTGGACCGAGAGATAACAGGACGATACGAGCTATGAGCGAGTTAGGATGGCTCATTGCCACGACCAAACATGACCCATCAGTGAACACTGGTAACACCGCAGAGCCAAATGCAGACAAAGAAAAGACCCTACGGCTCGCGCGAGCCGCTATTAATCTATATAAAGAGAGCCGTGACTTGATTGAGGAGAAGGGATTTTACCTAATTAACAGCTTTCTACCCACCTTGCGCAGCTTAGGTCATGTCGCCGAGGCTGTTGATTTCGGGAACTTGGTGCTCTCCCAATGTATCCCCAAGCTCGGGGAGGAGAGCTACTGGTCCATCCGCTATATGTCTGAAGTAGGTGCTAGTTTGCGGGTCCTCAAATGCTATCCCGAGTCCATCGGCCTGCTGCAACGGGTTCTTCGTGCCCATGACGCGGATCCTCTCACAGAACCCACGGATGATATCAGGACGTTCTGTATAAACGAGCTAGGCCTATCTTTCCGAGAACTCGGGAAGCATCGCGAAGCGATTGAGTGTTATAAGTTGGGGGCATGGGCAGATATAGACGGGCATAATGGGCATTCAAGCAAGTTAATGAAAGAAATGCTTTGGGCCTACGGGGATAGTTACGTGCAGGTAGGCGAACATGATGCGGCGCTGGAGCTTCTTGAAGGTTACCTGAAGGCCTTTGAGGAGCACGGAGAGAAAGGTCGCGAGTGGACCAAGGAGGTGAGGGTTTGGATTGAGGATGTGAAGAGGGTGATGCCTCATGGTGAATCTGGGTATGACGGGGAATTTTAGGGAAACATTCCAAATCACATCACCCTTGTATTCCAAACCATCAACTGTGGAGTATAATTTTTAGTTCATGAGGCATGGAGCCGGAGACGAGAGTATTATTATAGCTTCTAGAAAGATAATGCAACTGGAAAAACTCAATATACCTCAAGCTCGCTAATGAGCCTCTCATACCAGGCATTGCTCCAAGCTCAGAGAGGTATGCTGCGGTTACAATCAACAGCAAATATGTACATGATCTATTCTATGGCTAAGTATCTACGAGATCAGGTGTGTGTGTTCATGACCCAAGTGTTAACAACAGACCGGAAGTGTCCAATACGTATTTTAAAGTAAAAATGAAGAAGGAGGATGCAAAGGAAGGCTTAGGATCGAAAAAAAGATAAGAGGGACGACACACACTAAGGTACATGAAAAGTAGCGAACATTTAAATTGTGTCATCTATTTCCGCGAAGCATTTCTTGACCTCTAATATTAGCTTACAATTAGACAAACCCCTTGCAATCAATTTGGCGAAGAAAGCATTTTTTCATAACAGATAACAGGCTCCCGAAACAATCAAACACAGAAGGAATGTACAAGAATCGAAATGCAAGTATATCAGAAATCGATATCCTCTAGAATACCCCACCCGGAGAACTTCAAATATATCGTTTAAAAGGTTTTCTGATAATCAAACGGAAAATCTCGTATCCATCAGCAAAGTCAGCCCATGATAAGTTTCTCCAGCTTCTCTCTCTCCCCACTCTCCGCAACCATCCCCTTGAAAACCCCCTTCCCGCTGTCTACCTCAAAGAGCTCCTTCGGCGTCCCAAACTCAACAGCCTGTCCATCATCCAAGACAAGAATCTTGTCGAAATCCGCTATCGTGCTCAGTCGATGCGCAATAACGATGAGCGTGCTATCACCAAATTCTTCCCTGATGGATCGTTGTATGAGGGTATCGGTTGCCATATCCACGGCTGAAGTTGCCTCGTC
>Ga0247807_10000324_pt1 | contig 30540 bp, 35 predicted proteins | sample UWRJL074202C1_FD_179931 | JGI IMG/M metagenome (GOLD analysis project Ga0247807, IMG submission 179931) | Plant litter microbial communities from Arlington Agricultural Research Station in Wisconsin, United States - UWRJ-L074-202C-1 | ecosystem: Environmental > Terrestrial > Plant litter >...
CCTACAGATCCTACAGATCCTACAGATCCTACAGATCCTACAGATCCTACAGATCCTACAGATCCTACAGATCCTACAGATCCTACAGATCCTACAGATCCTACAGATCCTACAGATCCTACAGATCCTACAGATCATACAGATCCTACAGATCCTACAGATCCTACAGATCCTACAGATCCTACAGATCCTACAGATCCTACAGATCCTACAGATCCTACAGATCCTACAGATCCTACAGAGGAAGAGGAGGTAGAAGAAGAAAATAATAATCCAGGAAATAATTCCGGTAACTCACCCTCCGGATATTCTTCTCAAAATACTTCTATAAGAGAAAGTAGTAATGTTGAAGAATTACATTCAGTTGATAAAGAAAAAACTTTATCAGAATTTGAACAACCTTCTACTATAATTAATAACAAACAAGTTTTTCCTCTCACTAAATTAGTTTCAACTCAATATTCACAATCAGGGCACGAAAATAATGAAGTAGAAACACTTCCACCTTCCAGGAGAGCTACATCAAAATTAATAGCAAGTTCTTATAGAGTAGTGAACACCGCTCCAGCGATTGGTATTACTGCAATTGGTGTACTTACTGCAACTGCGATTTTTATTAGAAGAAAATTTAAGAAAAAGAATCATGAATAAAAAATTACATTTCCTTATAGTCCCTTTTGCTTTGGTAATACTATCGTTTCTACTTGAGCCAGAATGTACTCAAGGATTGTGTTTATTTTCTGGAAAAGGGATACCACTTGGATATTATTACAAAGGAATATTTCATTTAGATGTATTTGTGGTCGACTATATATTCTTTTTTATCGTGTATTCCATCCCGATACTTTTAGTAGAGGATATCAAACGAAAGGTTAAAAAATAAAAATTGCAGTAGGAGAGAGTAATACAAAGACATTTTCAATATAGTAGTTGCAAATTACACCACATAATGCTAGTATGTGAAGATAATCATAAAGATGTGTCGCCGAAGGCGGGCATCTAGAGTAAAAAATATATGGGTAATTTTGATCGGGGCGGAGATAGAGGAGGATTTAAGAAAGGAGGATTTGGTGGAAAGCCAGGCTTCAAGAAATCATTTGGTAACGACAGTGATCGTCCAAGAGAAATGTTCAGAGCTACTTGTAGTGAATGCGGAAAGAACTGTGAAGTTCCTTTCCGTCCTACGAACGGCAAGCCGGTACGTTGTGATGATTGTTTCAGCGTAGAACGTAACAGTGATTCACGCGGTGGCCGCGATAACTTCAATGACCGTGGACCACGTCGTGAATTCAATAACGACCGTCCGGCATTTCGTCCTCAGCTCGATCGTCCTGCATTTGTACCGTCAAATGCTGGTTCAAACGACGATACTAAAAAGGCTCTCGCTGAAATCAGCACGAAGCTCGATCGTCTTGTAACTGCTATAGAAAAAATGACTAGTGGAACTACTATTGCACAGTCAGCACCAAAAGCAGAAGCTCCAAAGAAATCAGAAGCAAAGAAAGCAGAAGTAAAAGCTGAACCTAAAAAGGTAGAAGCAAAGACTGCTGCGAAAAAGGCTCCTGCCAAGAAAGCTGAAGTGAAGGCTCCAGCAAAAGTAGTTGCAAAGAAGGCTGCTCCTGTTAAAAAGGTAGTAGCAAAAAAGAAGAAATAATATTTCTCGCAAAAAATCCCCAACCAAACGGTTGGGGATTTTTGTACTGTGCATACGTTCATGTAATGTACCGAGCTTGTTCAATAAGATCTTTTTTAAGCGTAGAATCTTGTTCAAGAAGCTTCCTTAAGTGTTCAAGATTAGCAACATGCTTACCGCAGCAGGTAACTTTAATGATTGAAACTTTCGGATGTTTCTCGTCATAGTCAGGGTACGCGCCTTGGTTGAAAAGTGAACAAGCAAGTCGTGCAATTCCAGAGTCACCCGTGACTAACTCTAGATGCAAGCTCTTAATTAAGGTAAGGGGTTGTGAGCACACAAAACATTGGAGCATCGGAGGGCTTCCAAAGCCAATGACCTTGATTTGATATTGTCCGTTCATAATAGTACGTTTTGTATCAGCTTACTCTGGTGATACTAATTGTCAATCAAGCAAAAGCCCCGCTTAGGACGGGGCTTAAGATAAGAAGTATTATTTATTGTTGTTCATATGCGGAGTGTGATGCATGTGAACAACTTTTTCGTGCTGAGCCGCCTTGTCGTTGGGCGTGTGGTTGAGATTGCGGCGACCATTTGAGTGTTCACCGGTCATGTTATGGTTCATATCCTTTTTGTCGTGGTTCTTCATAAGAATTTATTACATTACTGATATGCCTTCATTCGTACAAAACGGACGAGGAAATGTCGAAAGAAGGTATGTATTCATTGTACTCCGATGGTATATACTGACAAGTATGAGAAACAAAGAATGGTACGCACAACTTGAGAAACCAACCTGGGCTCCGCCTAGCACAGTGTTTGGTCCTGTCTGGAGCTTCTTGTACGTATTGATCGCCGTGTCTTTTGGGGTGGTGGGAGCGAAACTGTTTAAAGGCGAAATTCCCTTTATCGTGGCGCTGCCATTTATTCTTAATATCCTCTTTAATGTACTCTTCACTCCGCTGCAATTTGGCTTGATGAGCAACAAGCTTGCAATGATAGATATTTTTCTCGTGCTGGGTACGCTGGTCTGGGCAATGATCGCGATCTATCCGTATGCGAAATGGATTGCCTTTATTCAAACGCCGTATTTGCTCTGGGTGTTGTTCGCAACCGTACTTCAGGTATCTATTACTATCTTAAATAAGTAATTGTGTTAGGATGGGAGGAATGAATATTACTTCCGCCAAATTCATCAAAGGAATCACTACTGCTGAACAGGCATTTACCGACGAACTCTTTCAGATCGCGGTTGTCGGCCGTTCAAACGTAGGGAAGTCGAGTACAATCAATATTCTCACAAAACAAAAAGGGCTCGCAAAAACGAGTTCGTTTCCAGGGCGCACTCAGCAGATCAACTTCTTTTTGATCAATAATAAATTCTATCTGGTGGATCTTCCGGGATATGGCTATGCTAAGGCATCCGGTGCACAAAAGAAATTGATGGGGGATTTGATCACAGACTATATCTTTAGTGCGGACTACCGACTCAAGAAAGTGATCCTTATTATCGACGCAGAGATCGGTCCCACACCAGCTGATATGGACATGCTTGCTGCACTTGAGCAAATTAACGTGGAAGTAATTGTTGCGGCGAACAAAGTAGATAAGGTAAAGAAATCTATCCTGAAGAAACAACTTGATAGTATTAAGGAAGCAGTCAGTCCTCATGTAGTGATGCCGTATTCTGCCGAAAAACGCCAAGGAGTAGGAGAACTCTCCAATCTCTTAACAGTCTAGTCAATCTGTAATCTCTTTCAGAGATACGATACACTTATATCTATGAATGAAATGGAAACACTCGTTGAAGCTGCGTTTCAACTAGAGCAACAAGGTGAAAAAGAAGAAGCGCTCATAACATTGAGTAAAGCGTTTGATCTGCTCATTGAAGAAGCAGCTGTTTATGCTCGCAGTCAGGAAACAAGTACTGATCTCGAGGTACTCCGTGCTCGTGCTCCACAACTTCTGGAGAACTCAAACAAATTCCTCAGGCAGGATCTCAAAGCAGCTATGATTCTCAACAACATGGGGCTACTCTTTATGGAGCTCGAGCAATTTGATGCAGCGAAGCAAAAATTTGAAGAGTCTATAGATCTTACTCCAGAACAAGAAAATTATACTGAGCCTCAAAATAATCTCCAGGCATTAATGGAAAAAGTAGCAGCACTCGCTCCGAGTGAAGAAGAAAATCCTCTTGAAGAATAGTAGCGGACTCTTTGCGATTCTCTTCGGACGTTCAACCCGCAAGAGAGTAGTGCGCAAACGAGTGGTACAAAAAAAGAAGCCTATAGTGACGCCAGAGGACCGAGAAGCTGCGCGGGTATTAGTGCATGCACGGCTTGAACATTTCAATCAGTATTATAATTTTTCATACAATAAAGTTACTATACGCAATCAAAAAACTCGCTGGGGAAGTTGCTCAAACAAAGGTAATCTTAATTTCAGTGTTCGCATTCTTGCGCTTCCACGGGACGCACAAGATTATTTGATAGTGCATGAACTCTGTCACCTGAAAGAGTTTAATCATTCGTCACGGTTTTGGGATTTGGTCGCAGAACAAGTTCCTGACTATAAGCGCATTCGGCATATGTTGCGCTATACTGCTCCTATACAATGAGTACGCTTCGAGAGCAAACGAAACATTACATTCATTATGTCCTGACTGGGCTAGTAGTACTTACTGCCGCAGGCGCGCTTTTTCTACAGCATGATACGAAAAAAATACAGCAACAGATGGTTGTTGTGCCTGTAGTTGAAACCATGCCTGTTCCACAAGTTGCTCTACCAAATGAACCTGAAGTAGTAGAGACATTTCATCAGCCAATACCAGAATCAGTAAAAGGTATTTATGTTTCTGGGTGGGTCGCTGGAACTACTTCTAGTATGAATCGAATTTTTGCTTTGCTTGATAGTACGAGTGCAAATGCAGTGATAATAGACATTAAGGATGCGACAGGAAGATTGTCATATCAACCACGTGATCCAGAGCTACAAAAAATTGGTGTAGGAACAAATCGAATCAAAGATCTAGAAGGGTTGATCAAACGACTTCATGACAAACAGATTTATGTTATTGGACGCGTAGCGGTATTTCAAGATCCGTATTTCGCAATAAAAAATCCAGACAGTGCATTCAAGGATACTCGAACCGGTTTAGCATGGCACGATAACAAAGGTCTTGCCTGGCTTCGCACTAATGATCAAGCAACATGGGACTATACGGTAAGTATTGCTCGTGATGCATATGTTCAAGGGTTTGATGAGATTAATCTCGACTATGTGAGATTCCCTTCAGATGGACCGCTTGCGTATCTCGATAAAACACAGATCACAAAAAGTAGACCCGAAACAGTACGAGACTTCTTTGTGTATATGGATGAGAAAATCAGAAAGGAATCCAGTATTCCATTGTCTGCTGACATCTTTGGTCTCGCCGCGAGCGCGACTGGCGACTTAGGGATCGGACAAATACTTGAATACATTGCTCCTCATGTCGACTATCTGGCACCAATGGTATATCCCTCACACTTCGCAAAGGGAAGTTATGGTATTGCTGACCCTGCATCAGCACCCTACGCAGTTATCTTTCGGTCAATGAGTGACGCAGTGAAAAAAATGATCGCAATAGGAGAGGATCCTCATAAACTCAGACCGTGGTTACAAGACTTTGATCTTGGAGCCGTGTATACGGCGGAATTAGTCCGAGCTCAAATCACTGCCACCACAGATGCAGGATTAGATTCTTGGATGATGTGGGATCCACGCAATGTATACACAAAAGGGGCTTTCTAAGCATGGTATACTGTACACATTATAAAATAGTGAATTAGGAAGTATGGCCAAAGGACAACAGCGACCAAAAGACAAAAAGAAACCAAAGAAAGACAAGAAGGCAGTTATTTAATCTGACTTTTAATTATTAGAGCTAAGCATACATCTATGGAACAAAACGAACAACAGATTAATAGTGCTGTACAAGAAACACCAATGAATAACAAACCTTCACGCGCAGCGGTATGGTTGTTAATAATTGTTGTGATTGTTGTGGCGGTATTATTTGCGACAACCAAGCTTGATATAGGAGGGAATTCTCAACGAGCCGCAATGACGACCTCATCAGATGAGCAAGTTTTGTGTTATTCAAGTTCAACACCGACCGCATCAGGATTTAATGATGCCTATTCGTTGAAGCTTACTGTCGTAGGAGATAGTGCTACCGGCGAACTCGCTACTTCACCTGCTGAAAAAGACAAAATGACAGGTACGCTTGAAGGTACTATTGCGCCAATTTCAGAAGAAGCATATTTGTTCACTGGGAAATATATGAACAGTGGCGAAGGAATGACTAATACTGATGATCGCATGATCGTGCTCTCTGCAACAGATGCAAAAATCGGTTACGGAGAAACTGTCCTCAATGCAGACGGAACATATTCTTACAAAGACCCTAGTACGCTTAATTATTCATTGAGTATTCCTCGCGTAGACTGCGCAGCATACCAAGGTGCCTATTAATTAACTTAATTTAAAGAGAACTGTTATATGACCCAGGAGTCAGCACTAACAATACTGAAGACTGGAGCAAACGTTTTCTTGACCGGGGAACCTGGTGCAGGAAAGACACATACTATTAATACGTATGTGTCTTATTTGCATGAGCATAATATCGATCCGGCCATTACTGCTTCAACAGGTATTGCCGCAACGCATATTCATGGGCAGACGATTCATTCATGGACAGGGATTGGTATTCGTCGCAGTCTCAGTCCGTATGATTTGGAAAAAATTGCAACAACAGAGTATCTTTTCCGAAGAATCAAAAAAACAAAAGTATTGATTATTGATGAGATCTCAATGATTGATGCGACCGGTATTGATATGATTGATGCGGTATGTCGTGAGGTAAAACAAAGTGAAGAACCATTTGGTGGAGTGCAGGTTATTTTTGTGGGAGACTTTTTCCAATTGCCTCCCGTAACCCAGAGAGGAGAACAAGCGCAGTTTGCGTTCATGTCGAAAGCCTGGAAACAAATGCGATTGATCACGTGTTATCTGACAGAACAACATCGTCAAGAAGATGAACAACTACTTGAAGTATTGAGTGCGATCCGTACGGGGAGTTTTGATGAAATGCATTATGAGTATCTTAGTGCGAGAAACCATACAGCAGAGAAAGGCACGATTGATCGATCTGTAACACGACTTTTCGCACATAATGCAAATGTCGACATGATCAATGACACTGAACTCGCAGGGCTCGTAGGAAATGGAAAAACCTACCATATGGTTACTAAAGGATCTGAGAAGCTTGTTGCAACACTTATCAAAGGTTGTCTTTCTCCAGAAGAGCTTTCACTTCGTATTGGGGCTGCGGTGATGTGTACCAAGAACAATAGAGAAAAAGAATTCGCCAACGGAACGCTCGGTACGGTGATAGCATTTGAAACGAATACAGGTTTTCCTATTATCAAAGTTCGCGATGGGCGCACTATCACCATTGAGCCAATGGACTGGGTGATCGAAGAAGGAGGGAGTATCAAGGCGAGTATTACACAAGTACCACTTCGCCTCGCGTGGGCTATCACGATTCACAAGAGTCAGGGAATGTCGCTTGATGCAGCGGTAATGGATTTGTCACAAGTATTTGAATATGGACAAGGCTATGTTGCACTTTCTCGTGTACGAAGTTTAGAAGGACTTCATTTACTGGGTGTGAACCCACGAGCATTTATGGTGCATCCTATAATTATGGAAGAAGACAGTGTGTTTCGGAATGAGTCGTATGAATCAGAAGCGGCATTCGTTGATTTACCTGAAAACATTCTTACAAAAATGCACGAAGACTTTATCATTGCATGCGGCGGGACAGTGACGAGCGTTTCTGAAGGAGGAACAAAGAAGAAGAAAGATACGCTTGAAGTCACGCTGCAATATGTGATCGAGCAAAAACCAATTTCGTTCATTGCTAAAGAACGCAAAATGACGACTGGCACGATAATGACACATCTTGAGAAATTAGTAGAACAAGAGCGTATTACCTATGAACAAGTCATTGCATTACTTGACCCTGCATTAATCAGTGCACTTCCGGGGATCAATCGAACGTTCGCACTCCTTGATACACAAAGTCTCACACCTGTATTCGAAGAGCTCGAGGGGCAATATTCGTACGACGAACTACGCCTAGCAAGACTGGCACTCTCAGCACAGAACTATAGTGTATAGGGCATGATATACTGGAGGCATTACAATTAAGCACTAATTCATATGGAAATCGTATTTATCGTAGGACGCGTACTGTTGGGAGGGTTCTTTTTGTTCCAAGCATACAATCATTTTAAAAATCAAACTGCACTTTCTCATTATGCAAAAGCAAAAGGACTTCCAGTGCCTTCTGTTGCAGTATTTATTAGCGGAATCTTTCTTCTGTTGGGCGGACTTTCAATTCTCGTTGGATTTGAAATGATTCTTGGCATGTGGCTGTTGGTATTGTTCCTTATCCCCACAACATTCATGATGCATGGTTTCTGGAAAGAAACTGACCCTCACGTTCGCTCTAGTGAACAGATTCAGTTCAGTAAAAATCTTGCATTGATGGGTGCACTGCTCATGATGATCGCAATGACGACTGTATTCTTATAATATTTTCTTACTATAGAAATTAAACAAAAGCACCGTTCTGGTGCTTTTGTTATACTAGGACTATATGAATTATTGGTTGCTCAAAAGTGAAGAGGATTGCTATTCGATCGATGACCTCAAAAAAGACAAAAAGGTCGCATGGACTGGCGTGCGTAACTACCAGGCGCGGAACTTCATGCGAGACAGCATGAAGGTGGGAGACGGGGTATTGTTTTATCATTCCAACGCAAGCCCGACCGGGGTGTACGGTATCGCAAAAATAGTAAGTACTCCACATGCGGATGAGACTCAGTTTGAAAAAGGAGATGATCACTATGATCCGAAGTCTAAAAAAGAAAATCCAACATGGATGTGTGTTGATGTGGCATTTGTAAAAAAGTTTGCAGAACCAGTTACATTAACTGAAATCAAGATCGATCCAAAGCTCGAAGGAATGATGGTGCGTGCAACAGGAAGCAGACTTTCGGTACAACCAGTATCTGAGAAACATTTTAACTATATTGTAGAAACGCTTGCTCAGTAAGCCTGTACTTTTATTGTCTCTGTGATATAGTCCGTCCAAGTTGAACATTTAAAAACGGAGGAATTATGAAAGTGAGAGAAAAGTCATATCTTTCAAGAGAAAAATTTTTAGCATTGTTTGAAAAGCTCGAAGCTCTTGGCTTTAAGAAAAAAACTGTCGCTGAGGTATTGGAAGATGTGAAAAAGGAAAAAGTATCATTGTCGTGGCTAGCGAAAAGAAAAAAAGAAGGTGTTGAAACGTGTTATCGTAAATTAGCAAAAAATTGTGAAGTGATAGTACTGACAACATATTCTGAAAAAATTTCTGGAGCTAAGGAGCACGATAGTGGATGGGTAGTTGTTCGTAATTTGATAAGTAATACCGTATTGTTTTCTTTTGAAATTAGAAGAACACTTAACTTTATTAACCGTTTACTAGCTGTATCCATGGCACACGTTGAAGTTGCTCAAAAATGGCCAGAGTGTCAATTTTGCGCAATGAGTATGGGTGTGATGTATACCGCAGAAAACAAAATGCACGAACGTGAATTTATTTGTATTAATAAACTATGTGTTGGGTATTTTCAGTCAACTAATATTTTATTAACAAAACTCCCATTAAGTGAAACTAACAAAAAAATCTTTCTTGAGCCTTATATTCGATTTGAAAAATACGATGAAGACAATAAGACAAAAGATAAAAGAGTGAAGTCAAAACGGAAAAAGCGTTATTATCAAAAACACGGTTTGACGGAAGCTCCTTCTCAAGGATTATTTGGTAGGGCCCATGATGATTCTGGAATCTACAATGACGGAGACCATTTACAATAATGTAAATGGTCTTTTTATTTTTACCGGTACACCATAGCACTGGCGGTAGCTACTTGTTACAATGAATATATGAATACTCTTACCACAAAAAAGAAATGGCAATGGATCCTTGGTATCGTAGCGATAGTGCTCGGCAGTTCGTATCTGGTATATAAGACAGAGATTGGAACTGTTACTATTCCAAGCAATGTTTCTGCTCCCGCTGAGTCCCTCGTCACAGAGTTTACAGTGCCTGAAGGATTTGAAATGAACGTATTCGCTCGGGACGTGGAAGGCGCGAGAGTAATGCTCTTTGACTCCAAGGGACGCATGCTCGTGTCACAGACCGATGAAGGAAGTGTCGCAATACTCACAGATACTAACAGTGATGGTGTAGCAGAAGAGCAAAAGGTTTTAGTAAAAGGACTAAACCATCCGCACGGCATGGTATTTGAATGTAATCCAGTACGAAATCCAGAGTGTCATCTCTATGTTGCCGAGGCTGACCAGCTTACTCGGTTTTCGTATGATGCAGAAACTGCAACAGTTGATGTGGGAACAAACGTATTGGATCTTGAATATAACGCAACAGATCGTCATAAGACTCGTTCATTGGTACTACATAATGAGCACACCATTCTTATCTCAGTAGGATCTACTTGTAATGTCTGTAATGAAAAAGGAACGCAGGCAGGCAAAGTTATTTTATTCGATATCAATGATAGTACTGCATCGGACTTTGCGACAGGGCTTCGTAATGCAGTATTCCTTACAAAAAGTTTCGTTGATGGCAGTATCTGGATGACAGAAATGGGTCGTGACGGGTTAGGAGATACGACACCACCCGACGAGATCAATATCTATAATCCTTCACGAAGTTCTGGTACTCGTGGTGTACCGAATTTCGGCTGGCCTATTTGTTATAGTGACAATATTCACGACACGAACTTCGACAAAAAAACCTATATTCAAGATCCTTGTAACGATACAATAAAACCAGTGGTAAAATTACCTGCTCATGTGGCGCCTCTTGGTCTGTCATTTATTCCTGAAGAAGGGTGGGATGAAAGCATGTGGTACAACTTGCTCGTTGCAGAGCATGGCTCATGGAATAGTAGTACGCCAGTTGGGTACAAAGTTGTTCGTGTAGTACTCGATGAGAAAGGGAATTATTCAGCAACTGAAGACTTTGTCACCGGATGGCTTCGGCCTGATGGAAAGAAGATTGGGCGCCCGGCTGATGTGATGGCTCTCCCTGGTGGAGTAGTCTATATCAGCGATGATGAAGCAGGAATTATTTATCGTCTGGCGAGAACTGGCGAACTCTAATAAGAAGAGTACAATGTATATATGAAAACAATATACCTAGGCGGAGGATGCTTCTGGTGTACTGAAGCCGTATTCAAAAGTTTAGAAGGGGTGCATGAAGTTGTCCCAGGATATATGGGCGGGTCAGTTCCTAATCCGAGCTATGAAGAAGTGTGTACAGGACGCACCGGGCACACGGAAGTGGTGAAGGTATATTATGATGAGTCAATCATTCGAACAGAAGATTTACTCGATATTTTCTTTGCAACGCACGATCCTACAACACTCAATCAGCAAGGCAATGATATCGGAACACAATATCGAAGTGCTATTTTTTATACTCATGATCAAGAACCTCATGCGCGAGGAGCAGGAGGGGAAGGATATGAAGATGATATTCCCGGAGCAATAGAGCGTGCTATTCGTACTGCCCAAGCTGCATTACCAGAAAGTAAAATGGTAGTTACTGAAGTATTGTCTGCGACAGAGTTTTATCCTGCGGAAGATTATCATCATAACTACTATGCACAGCACTCTGATGCGCCGTATTGCCAAATGGTCATTAGTCCAAAACTTGAGAAACTACAAAAGAAATTTGTTGATAAATTAGCGAAAGAATAGAAAATTAATTTTATTTAGATTTTAACTCCTGTTGATACACTCGAATTATGTCGAATGTATTATCTCCATTGCAGAGAGTTTGGTATACTACTAGCACTATGAGAGCAACGTACAATCCAGAACACATTACGTATTTTGCGGAAACAGATTTTCGCAATCAGCAAACTCGTTTTGGTATAAAAAGTCGCGATCGAACTCGCCACATGTATGTGATTGGGAAGTCCGGTGTGGGTAAATCTACACTACTTGAAAACATGGCGATTCAAGATATCGCACACGGTGAAGGGGTGGCAGTGCTTGACCCTCACGGAAGTTTCGCGGAAAAGATGCTCGACTATATTCCGAACGATCGCATCAAGGATGTGATTTATCTCGCGCCATTTGATACGAACTATCCTATTTCTTTTAATGTTCTTGAAGACGTAGGCGCTGACAAGCGTCACTTCGTAGCGTCAGGGCTGATGAGTACATTTAAAAAGATTTGGGTGGACGCATGGAGTGCTCGTATGGAGTACATCCTCAACAATATTTTACTCGCGCTATTGGAATATCCTGGTGCGACACTGCTCGGTGTAAACCGTATGCTTTCTGATAAGACATTTCGTAATAAAGTCGTAGCAACCTGTACTGATCCTGGAGTAAAAGCATTTTGGGTAGAAGAATTTGCAAAGTACGGTGAACGCTACATGCAAGAAGCTGGAGCGGCGATTCAAAACAAGATCGGTCAGTTCACCGCGAACCCGCTTATTCGTAATATCATCGGCCAACCAAAATCGAGCTTCGATATTCGTACTGCGATGGATGAACAAAAGATTTTGATCATCAACTTGTCAAAAGGACGTATTGGAGAACAAAACACGAGTTTGCTTGGTAGTATGATTATTACCAAGATTTATCTTGCGGCAATGAGCCGAGCTGATGCAACCCCTGAGCGTATGGGTCAGCTCCCAAACTTTTATTTTTACGTTGACGAATTCCAGTCATTTGCTAATGAATCATTTGCCAATATTCTTTCTGAGGCTCGTAAGTATAAACTTGCGCTTATTATCGCACACCAATATGTCGCACAGATGGAAGAAAGTGTTAGAGATGCCGTGTTTGGTAACGTAGGAACAAGTATTTCGTTTCGCGTAGGACCGCTTGATGCTGAGTTGCTGGAGAAAGTATATGCACCACAGTTTATGGCCAACGATATCATTAACCTCGGTATGGCGCAGATCTATCTCTCACTCATGATCAATGACATGGGGTCTGCTCCATTTTCTGCGCGAACACTTCCGCCACTACCTCGGCCGACTATCACGTATCGTAATGATGTGATCGAATGGACTCGTGAAGCCTATGCGATTCCTAAAGAAACAGTAGAGACTAATATTAAAGACTGGTATGCAGAAGATGCAGATACTGGAGAAGATACAGGGCGAAAACTTCGTATGGCAGATGGAAGTGCTCCTCAGTATTCTCTGAAACCAACAGGAGCAAGTGCGCCGTATAACCCTGATGCGCTCGCAAAAATAGAAGCAGCAAAAGTTGCAACAGATACTCCTACAGTAGTATCTGTACAAAGTGCTCCAAAGCCTGCTGTCGCTCCAGCTCCTGTGTCACCAGTAAAAGTTTTCCCTACTGCAAAGCCATCAACCACTCCTAAACCCATGGGGAGTTTTATGAAGCCTATTGTTCGTACGCCAGTACAAACAAAGAAACCGTTTGCGGGTGTATTTAATCAGAAACCTGTTGCTCCTGTACCCGTAGAAACTCATGTCGCTGTTAAAGAAGATTCACCACTTTCTTCATTACTAAGCTCTCTTGATCAGCAATCTGGTACTTCTACGCCACAAGTCATTGTGACAAATGCATCAGCAAGAACACCTGCACCATTTACCGGAGAAAAGACACTACGTGAAAGTATTCCTGCAGTTAAGGTTGCAGAACGTGGACCAAGTGAAAAAAACAAAGATCTATTAAAGGCAGCGCTTCAGGATATTCTTTCAGCACAACCAAAGCCTCATGCAGCGCCTTTGCCCGCAGCACCAAAACCAGCACCGACTCCTGTTGTGGTAAACGTTGCACCACAAACGATTATTATGACACCACCGCCTGTAGTTCAAGCGCCCGTAACTCCTGTCGTAGAACCACAGCCAACTCCTGTACCCCCTGTAGCGCCGGTAATGGAATCACAACCTGTTACTGTGCCACCACAACCTCCGGTTGCACCTCCACTACCACTAGGACAACAATCTTTTACTCCGCGTCCGCCGAGTACTCAAGCTCAGCCACCGAACGCTGAAATTAGCACACAAGCGCTTCAGAAAATTTTGGAATAATCATGAAGTACTTTTTAGCCACACTGATCATAATGATCACTTTGCCCCTTGTTGCACAGGCTGAAGTACGAATAAATGAAATTGCCTGGATGGGCGTCACTACTACCAATGGACAATATGGTGAGTGGTTTGAGTTATACAATACTGGTAACGAAACGGTAAATCTTTCTGGCTGGAAATTATATAAAGCAGGGGGTGCAAAACTTATCTATGCATTCACCGGGTCTATTGCGCCGGGAGAGTACTATGTTGTTGAGCGTACTACTGCGAGTATAGCGGATCCTCTCCCGGAAATAAGTAATGAGCAAGGAGTATTTAGTAATAGTGGTTTTGCAAATACGGGAGAATTTTTGGTATTAAAAGATGCGCAAGGACAGGTAGTGCAAAGTCTGGATCATAGTAGTGGCTGGCAAGCAGGGGACACAACAAGTAAAGATACCATGCAATATAGTTCCAATAATTGGATCACTGCAGCGTCTACTCCAGGGAAAGTAAATAGTACAACTCCTATTATTTCTTCACCTTCAACAAATCTTCAAGACGAAACAGAAAATTCAGAAGAAACTCCTTTGTATACGACTGAGCAGGGAACTGATACTGGGGTTCGTACTAAAGAATCTCAAGAAAAAATAGTACCGCTTTTGGTCAGAGCACGAAAAGATCCGCATATTGATTTTACTTTTCCGAGTACGGTTTATGCCAGCAATGTACACACGTTTATAGGTGCTATTACACTTGAGTACAGTACGCCGACTACTGGTGAGTTTGTGTGGAATATGGGAGACGGCACAGTGTTGCGTTATACAGAAAATACACCTATCACTCACGTATATCGCTATAGCGGAACATACATGGTGACACTTTCGTACTATCCTACAGAACGCTATGGTACCCCGGTACTGTGGGCAAGTAAAAAAGTAACTGTAGTTGACCCGCAACTCACACTGCGTATTCTTGATAGTCAAACACTACAAATTAGTAATCGCTCTGATACACCTCTGGATCTTTCGCACTGGGTAATTACTACAGGAAATGAATCTGCGGTAGTACCAGATATGACGCTTCTTGCAGCACAGGCAACAATTGGATTATCAACCAAACACCTGTCTTTACCATCTCTTACTACTGCTTCACTTTTAACTATGAATGGTACTCTTGTTGCTTCAACTACAATTTCTTCAGTGCAGCAAACAATAGGAAAGATCGCGAAGGTATTGTCGCTTCGAAGTACTCCTTCTGCAGGAGCAGCAGAAGTTTCTGAAGATCCCGCAGAAGAATACATAGAGCAAGTACCTATAAAACAAAACCGCACCAAAAGTGTAGTCATTGGTGCGGCCGTTGTGGTGATGTTGGTGTCACTCTTAGGTATTGAGCGATTTATTGCGTACCGGCAGGAGCAGTAGAAGATTCAGTCGGAGTATTTTTGAATGCTTCGGTTGAAACATTTTCTTCAACATCGACGGTGGTGATATCTTTTGAAATATTATTGATCTCCTTGGTGAGAATCTTTACTTCTTCTTTTGATACTTGATCAAGTGCTTCGTTCACTGTTCGAAGAGCTGCAGTAATACCGTCTTCAGGTAGCGGGGTAACTTCATCTTCCGCAATACTCGATTTCATCATCATAGTAGCTGCTACAGGAGCGTTGTCGTTACTTTTTGCTTGAAGAGTTCCGCGACTTGATTTAAGTGATTGTTCAAGAGAAGCCGTTACGGTGAGAGCTGTATCTGGAGATTGATCACTAAGTACAGTGAGTTCTTTTGAAAGCTCTTGCACGTGTACAGAGATTGCTTGCTTTGCTTTTTCTTGTTTTGCCTTAGTAAGAGTGTTTGAATCAGCAAGTGTTTTGATTTCGTTTACACGACTTTCAATACGACTTTTTTGCCATACTACTTTTTCTTCAGGAGTTTTGAGAAAGGCACCCTTTACTTCTTCGTTTACATTTAACTTAAATGAGTAAAGCGGGTCACCAGGGAGCGCACTGTCGGCGATCGCACTCACACTTCCTCCTACGAATACAACAAAGAACATTGCAGAGAGTGCAATGCGCAATCCGTGCTGTACTCCTCTAAAGAAGAGAGATGGAACCGGAGCTTCTGCGTGAGTCATTATGAGACGTGCCGCATGAGAGCGAATCAAACCACGCTCTTCGTTTGAAAGAGTTATGGTTTTGATTTTCTTCAATTGTTCAAGTTTGTATTCCATGTAAGGTTATTGTGTTTGTGTGTCTGTGTACCGACCGCGTAACTTTTTGATGATTCTATGTATTTGAACCGTCATTGCGTTTACGCTTTTGCCATACAGTGTGGCAATCTCTTCTATTGGTTTTTCTTCCGCAAAACGAAGGAACATGATTTGCTTGCTGTCTTCATCGAGAGTGTCGAGGATACTACGGACAGTTTGGATATCATCTTGGCGAAGTACTTCGTCCGTGACAGCATAGCTACCAGGGTCATATCCTGCATCCATCAATGTATCGAGGGAAGAGGACTTAGACTTCTTGTAGTAGTCCACCAGAGCGTTTTTAGCAGCTCGGTAGAGGAAGGCTTCAGGGTATTCGATCGTATTACCTCGCGTTAAATAGAGCCACGTTTTAGTAAACGTATCTTGGGTAATATCGAGGGCTGTTGCTCGGTCATTCACTCTAAAGTAAATAAAGCGGAAAATAGCGTCCTCGTAAGCATTTATCATGTCAAAAAAAACTTCTTCGGTCTTCTTTTGTGACGATTCAGGCTCTTGCACATTACAAGTATACACGGAATGTACGGGTTTAAAAGGCTTTTTGGGCAATAGAGATATACAGGCTATACTATAGACTATGAAAACACAGAAAACAGTGGTAAATATTGTAGTTGTGGGGGCTGGATTTGCCGGTATTGCAACCGTTAAAGCACTGCTCAAAAGCCATGTACATGCCAAAATTACTGTTGTAACAGACAAAGATTACTTCACGTACTACCCAAGTCTCTATGGGCTCGTGACCGATGCCAAGCAGTCAGAAGTAGCATTTCCTCTTACGGATATTTTCCCCGAAGGGCGGGTTCATATTCTTCGCGCAACATTCTCAGGAATTGACCAATGTCGTCAAGTAGTGACTGCACTTCATAAAGGAGTGGAGACAGTGTTGCCGTATGACTACGCAGTGATTGCGCTCGGTAGTGAAGCGAATTATTTTAATATTCCAGGACTGAAAGAACGATCATTTAGTTTCAAGTCCGTCGAAGCTGCACTCACACTCAAAGCTCATTTTGAAAGTGTGCTCGCAAGTGCAAAGACACTCGAGAAAAATGAAGCGGTCGCTCGACTGCACACTCTTGTTGTAGGAGGAGGTCCCTCTGGAGTTGAGCTCGCCGCAACATTGAAGCGCTACCTTACCACTCGTGCCAAAGCTCACGGTATTGATAGTAGTCTCGTGACCATTGATCTGATCGAAGCATCTCCTCGGTTACTCCCCACAATGAGTGAAAAAGTTTCTGCAGTTACCGAAGCACGTATCCGACAATTAGGGATAAATGTGTTTACCAATCGCGCACTACAATCTGAAGATATTGATGAAGTAGTGCTCAATGATATGGAAGTAAAAACAGGGACAGTGATTTGGACTGCGGGTACTGCTATCAATAATGAATATCCTACAATTTCTGGGATTGCTCTTAGTGAAAAAAAGCGTGTTGTAGTGACTGAATATCTAACATTGCCAAACGATAATCATGTATTTATTGCGGGCGATGGTGCGGCGACACAATACAGCGGACTTGCTCAGACGGCAATTCATAATGGGAAATATATCGGGCGCACCATTGCAAACATGATGACGTGCAAAGCGCTTGTTTCCTATAAGGCCAAGACGCCAACGTTTGTGGTTCCTGTCGGAAAAAACTGGGCACTGTTTTCTCATAAATCTATGTTATGGTACGGAGTATTACCTTCGATTGTTCGCCGACTGATCGACTGGCACTATAAGTGGAGTATCACCAAATAATATGACAAATAACACATCTGCAACAAATTGGAATAATGTAGCCCATTGGTACGATAGTTATCTTAAAGGAGATGACACTTACCAAGCCAAGGTGATCGCACCAAACCTTGTTCGTATGCTCGCAGTGTCACCAACAGACAGAGTACTTGATGTCGCCTGTGGACAAGGCTATTTTGCTCGCTTAATCGCAAGTGATGGAGCGACAGTTGTAGGAGTAGATAGTTCTTCGGAGTTAGTAGAGCTCGCAGCACAACAAGCACGGACCAATGAAAGTTATCGAGTAGGTGATGCTGAAAAATTACCAGCAATGAAGCTCGGTACATTCGATGCAGCATTTTCTGTGCTCGCATTTGAAAATATTAAAAATATTTCGAAAGTATTGGAAGGAATGAATGATTGTTTGAAGAAAGAGGGGAAGGTAGTACTAGTACTGCTTCACCCGTCATTCCGCATTCCGCAGCATTCTGATTGGGGGTATGACATGAAGCGCAATGTGCAATATCGTAAAACAGAAAAATATCTTTCTGAAGTATCAATACCGATTGAACTTGCTCCACATAAAGGGGGTAAGAAAGAAACCACCACAACATTTCATCGCTCTCTCCAGTGGTATGTAAAATCGTTTCGTAATGCTGGATTCGCGATCACGAATCTCGAAGAATGGATCTCACACAAGAAGTCTGACACAGGTCCTCGCCAAGTAGCAGAAGATGCAGCGCGCAAAGAAATCCCGATGTTCATGGCACTCGAGCTCCGAAAACTCTAAGAGTCTGTGATATAATTTCTGTACATGAAATACTCTCTCAAAAGAGGTTTTACTCTCATTGAACTTTTGGTTGTGATTGCGGTTATCGGCGTATTAGCAAGTGTTATTATTGCTGCTCTCGGGGATGCTCGAGCTAAGGCTCGTGATGCTAAACGATTAGGGGATCTTCGCGCAATACAGACGGCGCTAGAAATGTACTATGCGGACAATGGTGCATATCCTCAAACAACATGGGTAAGTAGTTATCAGTCTACCTGGACCACGGGTGTGTTACCTACGGCTCTTGCCCCGTATCTTGCGACACTCCCTGCTGATCCGACGAATAGCAGTCCTATTGCTCCTAATGGTGGAGTAAATTATTCTTACTATGCTCTTAGTTACGGAGGTGTAACGACAACTCAGCAGTGGTATATGCTTGTAGCTCGCCCAGAGAAATCATTTCCTCTGCGGTCTGTTAGAGCGTGTGACGGAACAATCTTCAGTTATAGTAATACGATCATGATTGGTGGAAATTGCACGCAATAAATTATGTATCTTTTGAAATCTTTTTTAATACGAGTGGAATCTGTTTAAAATCTTTCAATAGTTCCTGACGAAGTCCCCCATTATAGAGTGCAGCCGCTGGATGATACAGGGGCAAAAAATACGTGGTAGCGATACCAGGTATTTTTTTGTGTAAGAGTTTGCCATGCGCAGTAGAAATCTTTTCTTCTGGAAAGAAATTACTCATTGCGTGACGTCCGAGGAAGACGATGAGTTTTGGTTTGATGAGAGTAATCTCTGCTTCAAGCCAGGGACGACACGATTCTTTTTCAGAGGGAAGCGGGTCGCGATTGTTAGGCGGGCGGTACTTCACGACATTGGTTATATACACATCTTCTCGAGAAAGCTTGATGCTCTCAAGCATTTCTGAGAGAAACTTTCCGGCTGCACCAATGAATGGTTTGCCACTAAGGTCTTCGTTTTTACCCGGGGCTTCTCCAATAAACACTACTTCGGCTTGCGGATTTCCGTCACCAAACACGGCTTGGGTAGCTGTATTTTTAAGTTCACAAAGGTTTTTCGTGTCGTATTTCTGATGTAATTTCAACAGTTTCTGAGCCGGAGTCATGGTGTTTGAAGTATACCGCACGAGCTGATATAGTGTATTTATGGGAATCAAATCGTTTTTAATGAAAAAAACTCTTCAAATGAAGGGGGTACCGAAAGAACAAGCTGAGAAAATCGCTCAAGCACTTGATGAAAATCCAGAGCTTGCGAACACTCTGAAATCAATGGAAAGCAATCCAGAAATCAAAGCATTGTTTGAAAAGGTGCAAAAAGAAATCAAGGAAAAAGTAGACGGCGGTATGCCAGAGCAATACGCTGCAGTGCAAGTAATGGGTAAATACAAAAGCGAAATTGCAAAACATCGCGACGAACTTGCTCCACTGATGCAGCTCTTGAGCAAATAAGTAAGTAATTAAAAAAACCATGTTTCGTTTGAAACATGGTTTTTGCTTTTACAACTCTTTTAGATCTGACATGAGTCGTTTTAGTTTTTTAAATGCCCCAATTGCAAAAATAGCGAGCATGCAAATCACTACCGCCATGAAAGTAATGAAAAATGAAACATTGTCACTCTTTAATTCTAGAGGTAAAAAGGTTGCAATAGCGATAAGTATTCCACAGACAGCCGAGATACCCGCAATAGTTATTAGAACGGCTTTTTGGTTGTCAATTTGTACGGTCTTTTCTTCCAAAGACACTGGTTGTTCTGGTTTCATATTTTTTAGATTTGTTCCAGAGTACTACTTTGTCTAGTTTTGTCAATTACTGCATGACATTTCCTTACTTTCTGGTAGTATGTATGGACTATGGGATTAAGTATTGGAATTGTCGGACTTCCGAACGTGGGGAAGTCGACATTGTTTAACGCACTAACAAAAAAAGGGGTACCGGCGGAGAACTATCCGTTTTGTACTATCGATCCGTCTGTCGGTATCGTTGCTGTTCCCGACGAGCGTCTCGACAAGCTTGCGGCATTTTCTGAAACGAAGCGCACTATTCCTGCGGCGATTGAATTCGTCGATATTGCCGGACTCGTAGAAGGCGCGTCAAAAGGGGAGGGGCTCGGAAACAAATTCCTCGCAAACATCCGTGAATGTGACGCTATTTTAGAAATGGTGCGCCTTTTTCCAATCGTTGGAGGAGGGAAAGAAATCGCCCATGTCTATGGATCGGTAGATCCGCTCCGTGATATCAATGTCATTAATCTCGAGCTCATCCTTGCGGACTTTGAAACTGTTACAAAACGTCGAACAAACATCGTACGTGAAGTGAAACGTGGCGACAAAGCAGCTATCGCAGAAGAAGAAGTGCTCGCTCGTATTGAAGCGGCGCTTGAAGCAGGACTCCTTGCAAACACAGTAACAGAAATGACGGAAGACCAAGTGAAGATGGTCAAGCAGCTTAACCTCCTTACTACCAAGAAATTCCTCTATGGGCTCAACAAGCGAAGTGGAGCAAGTAATCTCGACGAGACAGATCCTGAAAAGTTTAAAGAACTCACTGATACAATTATTGCCAGTGGTTCGGGGTATGTGGTGATTGACGCAAAGATTGAAGACGAGCTCAAAGACTTCGAAGGGGAAGAGAAAGACATGATGCGTAAAGAAATGGAAGCCCATGACGACGGAGTGACGAACCTTATCGCTGAGGCCTACAAACTCCTCGGTCTTGAAATCTTCTTTACCACGGGAGTAGAAGAAACTCGTGCCTGGACTATCGCAAAAAACAGTACAGCACCTATTGCGGGAACTGCAATTCATACTGACTTTAAGGACAAGTTTATTCGTGCCGAAGTGGTGTTCTGGAGTGACCTCCTTGAAGCGGGATCGTATGCAAATGCTCGTGCAAAAGGGCAAGTTCGTACTGAAGGACGTGATTATATCGTTAAAGACGGCGACGTAATTGAGTTTAAAATTTAGGTATAAAATATTGACTTTTTGATGTTGGGTGATATAATTTCGCAAAAGTAAACTTAACAAAAAAAGCGATGAATACAACTTTGTACGGAAGCTTTACTAAAGTTTCTACCAAAAAAACTTTTACCTTCAGTATTTCTGTATGGGAACTGTTGTACACAACATTGACGATTGTATCGTTAATAGGGTGTGGAATATTATTTTACGCATACATTTATCAAGGCGAGGCATTGCCTCTTGTGTTTAAAATCCTCCTTGCTATTAGTGCTTGTGTACTCGCACTGACGGCCATAGTGTCGGAAAAGGGATTCCAGGGATCTTTTTATCAAACTATCAAGTGGATAGGTCTGTTGACCGCAATCATTGCGATTACGCTTATACCATGGGTACCTACAGTACTTGGTGCATAGTTAGAAAAAACCTCTGAACTTACAGTATGTAGTTCAGAGGTTTTCTTATTTGTTCTTGAGCTGTTCGATTTCTTTTTGAAGATTGTTGAGAATTGATTGGATTGAAGCGAGTGCTTCGAATTCTTTCTTTTGTTGTGTTTCTTCTAATTTGTCGTCTTCTTCGATCTCTTCGATGTCTTCCTGAATCTCATCGACATCTTTTTCGATCTCTTCGATGTCTTCCTGAATCTCATCAACGTCTTTTTGAATCTCATCCACGTCTTCTTCGATTTCCTCAATATCCTCTTGGATTTCTTCGACGTCTTCTTGAATGTCTTCAATGTCTTCAGTGTTTTTGTTCACCGACATCTGAATGAAGATCGCCAGATAGATCGCTTCGAGTGAGAGAATGGTCGTAAGAATGAGAAGCATTTGATCAAACGGTACTACGCCGAGAACTGGCAAAAGAAAAGCACTAATAAACAATACGCTGTGTACTACAAGAGAAGCGACAGATCCAATACTTTTGGTCGCGCGATCTGCGACTTTGGCGAGCTTGGCTTTTTTGCGATCAGGAGATTTCATACGTACTATTTGTAACATGTATGGTAGGGAGGTGGCAAATAAAAAAGAGGAAAGTGATTTCACTTTCCTCTTTGTGTGACGTATTAAGCCACTCTTACTTTCTGCAGTGCATTTTCGATCTGAGTACTACATTTGCGGATGGCAAAGCAACGTTCTAGACCGAAGTTATAAAATGGACAACGACCTTTTACACAAACACCTTCTCTGCATCCTTTTTCGTAATCCTCGTGGAATTCTCTGTGACCCAATCCTATTTTAATAGCATGGATAACATCTATTTCACGCAACATTCCTGTCTTGATAAGACCGGGTACTTCAGGGTCTACCTTAGAACCATTTGAAATGGTACCAGTTGCTTCTGCAAAGTGAATTTCAGGAACTTGATCGATAATTTCTTCTCTACCAAGATCTTTAAATTCAATCTTAATCTTTGTCAGCTGTGCCACTTTTTGGCGCAAGACTTTTACTACTTCTCTCATTTGTTCTGAGGTAACACCATTACTTGGCATAAGGACAAATTGACCATTGGTTTTTTGAAGAAACAATACTGCCAATTTCTCTTTGTCATTTGCATGCCATTTTGAGTGCACCACTTTGTTCATTTGAGTGTTGTCACTTTTAACATGCAGTAATACGGCAGAGGTTTCGTGTCCAGGAAGGGTAAGTGAGTGCACTTGACCATTGTTTTTTGTGTACTCTCGTTCAGCAGTAAGAAATAATTTTGTTTGCTCAATTTCATGATGATAAAATTGATAGGCAAAATCGTAAATTTTCTTTTGCTCACCTAAGTCACTTCCTGCTGCTTCAAATCCCTTTTTAAGGTTTTGAGCAAAGCATCCCATTTGGAGAAGTTTTGCAACCTGTGCTTCGTTTGTTGTTAACACATGCTCAGCGTTTGCTCTGTTGAGCGATTTAATGATGTTGTCACCATTATTGTCTTCAAAGTTTACATAGTGTAATAATTTCGCATACAGCTTTCTTCCATTTTTTTGTTTTAGAATTTCTAAATAGTCAAAAATGAGTTGAGCACATGATTTTTTTTGTGCACGATCGCTGTGTTCGTCAAATATTCCACCACCAACACCGACAAGGAGAATTCCATTTTGCAATGCTTTATAAAAGCCATGTCTGCCAATCCATTCCCCAGTGCGTAACTGTGTTACGCTTACTGTTGCGATAGAAGCATTCTCTATTCCGGGAAAAGCATGTTTTCCTTCAGGCGTAGTTTGCAAAATATAAAATCCAAATATTTCATCATTATGTGCTCCATAGTGTGTACCGAGCATAGTAACTCCTGAAATGGGTGTGTGGTTGCGCAATGCATCTCTTAATTCATCAATAGATGCGGTTGTGCAATTAATTACTGTTTGGTTAGTTGCCATTTTCTTTCAATTTATTTAGTTTTCAATTCTGTCGTACCACGCCGGACAGATTCGGCTTATTTGTATATATTATAACATCTATTTGTATAAAAGTCAATGTAAGCTAGGTTTGCTCAAAACGAGTAGCTATGATATAGTTTTCCCACTATGGCATACGAAAAACTAGCAATAATGGCTAACAAGGACACCGGCGAACGCTTTTTGACTCCTAAGAACAAAAAGAAACTCGCAGGTATCAAGCTTGAGCTCAAGAAATACTCAAAGAAACTCCGCAAAGTTATTACTTTCAAGGAAGTAAAGAAATAAGCAGACAGAGAGGGTGGCGATAAGCCATCTTTTTTGTTATAGTTTTGACGCACGGGCTTATAGTTTCAATGGTAAAACATCGGTCTCCAAAACCGCAGTTCAAGGTTCGAGTCCTTGTGGGCCCGCTTTAGTGTAATGATGGTCTCCAAAACCTTTGGTGAGGGCGACATATTTTTGTTTACAAAAATAGAAGTGTCCTTGCGACGCCGATTCCCTCATCGCCCGCAAAATAAAAACGTAGGAGTTGAACTTCTACGTTTTTATTTTGCATATTTTTTAAACCACGTTCTTTGACGTTTGACGTACTGCCAGATCGCACGCTCGAGCATGTTGATCATATCTTCCTTTGTATGTTTGTCTTGGAGATATTCGGCAACGTAGCGATATTCAAGTCCGAATGACTCGAGTCGGTCCCATGAGAGTCCATCTTCATGGAGCTTGGACACTTCTTGAATCATTCCTTGTTCAGCGCGTTTGAAAAGACGAGTATGAATTCTTTCTTTCAACTCTTCATCTGGTAGATCCATGTAGCGCCATTCGATATCATAGGTCGGACTCTTTTGCTCTAATTCCGGAACAGAACCCAAAGCAAGAGCGATCTCAATAGCACGTACAATGCGAACTCGGTTGTGTTTATCAATCAGATCATAACGACGAGGGTCGAGAGTATGGAGCTGGTGTAATAATTCCTCAATAGGTTTTTCATGGAGTTCTTTGCGGAGCGCATGATTTGGTGCGACGGCAGGAAAGACAGTGTCACAAATAATTGCATCAATATAGAACCCTGTTCCTCCGACAATGATGGGAGTTTTACCACGACTAATGATGTCTTTTATTGCAGCGTCAGCGAGTTCTTTGTATTGCACCACAGAGAATGGTTCTCGAGGATCAGCGACATCGAGGAGATGGTGAGGAATACCCTTCATTTCTTCTTTTGTAATTTTACCACTTCCAATATCGAGTCCTTTGTAGATTTGACGTGAGTCTGTTGAAATGACCTCACCATTGATTTCTTGCGCGAGCTTTACAGCCGCGTCGGACTTACCTGTTGCAGTTGGTCCTGCGATGATAATGAGTTTGTGCATAGATTCTTTTGTGCCAGAGAGAGGACTCGAACCTCCACATCCTTGCGAATAATCGATTTTGAGTCGATCGCGTCTACCATTCCGCCACACTGGCAAGTGTTCCTACATAGTACAGTTTTTCCTCAATTTTTCAAATGCTGATCAATTTTTACGTATGGTACACTAGTCCCATGTCCGAACTATATACCAATTCAATTTTTCAAATCGAGGTCGATAAGATCAAGCCAAATCCGTTCCAGCCACGTCGTGAATTCGAAGAAGGGCCGTTGAAGGATCTTTCAGAATCAATTCGCCAGTACGGGGTGCTTCAGCCGCTCACCGTGTCTCGTGTAGAGAAACATACTGAAAATGGCGGAATGGTAGTGGAATACGAACTCATTGCGGGAGAGCGCCGACTCCGTGCCTCAAAGCTCGCAGGGCTTGTCCAGGTACCGGCCATCATTCGCGTCGGAGATGACAACATGATGAAGCTCGAACTCGCGATCATTGAGAATCTCCAACGTGAAGATTTGAATGGTGTAGAGCGTGCTCGTGCGTTTCAGCGTTTGGTAGAGGAGTTTAAATTTACTCACACACAGATCGGTCAGAAGATGGGGAAGAGTCGTGAGTATGTTTCAAACAGTATTCGTTTGCTCTCGCTCTCGCAAGAAATTCTCGACGCACTCTCTGCGGGGAAGATCAACGAAGGACACACTCGTCCACTTCTTATGCTTGCGACTCGTCCTGAAGAACAAATGACGCTCTTCAAAGAGATTATGTTCCGTAAGATCACCGTTCGTGAAGCAGAACGTATTGCCCGTCGTATTGCAGTCGATAAGGTTCGCAAACAGTCCCTCATTCCAGACGCCGGTCTTATGGTGATCGAACGTCAGCTCCAAGAGACACTTGGTACACGAGTACACATTGAACCAAAAGAAGCAGGAGGGAAAATTACGATTGACTACTTCTCACCAGAAGACTTAGAAACCATTATGAGTGTGTTGGGTAACAAACAAGCTCCCATGGCTCCTACGGCGGCCCCACAGACGCCAGAAGAGGTAACTGAAGCCGCCCATCAAGAACGTGAAGAAGTAGAGCTCTTGGAAGATCGTAGTCCTACAGAAATTGCTCAAGCTGAAGAAGAAGTAGAGGATCTTTATAATCTTAAAAACTTTTCTCTATAAACATAAAAACCGCCAGAACATCCTGGTGGTTTTTATGTGGTACACTTTTAATCATGAAAAACAGTTCTCGAGGTTTTACCCTGATCGAACTCCTGGTCGTTATTGCTGTTATTGGAATTCTTGCCGCAGTAGTACTTGCATCTCTTAGTTCTGCTCGAGACAAAGCAAAGACAGCAGCAATCAAATCAGAAGCACGACAATTATATACGTTAGCCCAGACTCATTTTGCCGAAACCGGCAGTTATGCAACGTTTGCCAGTGCCGCGTGGGCCAAAAGTGATACTCAGCCTGGAACAGGAGGAAGCACTTGTTCTACAATAATTCTCGGTACCGCTCTTAACAGGGACAAGGCAATAGAAATTTGTAATAGCATCACTGCAAAGTTGCCAACGAACACTACTTCAGATTCGACCTCTAACAAAATGCTTCTTAGTTGCGGAAGTACTTGTACCGACAGAGTGAATAATTTCAGCGTCCAGGTAAAATTGCAGGATAATGGCGGTGTGTCAGGAGCAAGTGCCGGAAATTACTTTTGCTTAGGATCTTCTGGTGCTGTATACGAAGGGTTGTATAACCTCACGTCGGCAGGATGTTACGGAAATCCTTAAAATAAAAACTGAGAAGCTTAGCTTCTCAGTTTTTTTATTTATTCTTTTACTAGGAATTTTTCGAGTAGTCCACCATGTTCTGCGATGTACACACGGATGCGACGGCGGGCGAGACTGGTCTTGGCATAATCGAGCCACTTGCTTGAGGGCTTGGCATTCTTTTGGGTAATGATATCCACGACATCACCGTTTTGTAATTTTGCTCCGAGCGAAACCATTTTGCCATTAACACGCGCTGAACTTGTCTTCTCGCCAACTTCAGAGTGCACTGCATAGGCGAAGTCGATTGGAGACGCATCTTCAGGAAGATCGATGACATCACCCTGAGGAGTGAATACGAAGATACGGCTTTTGAACAAGTCCACGTGGAGTTGTTCAAGGAAGCGACTTGGTTTGCTGATGACACCGTTGAGCTCCTTGAGTTCGTCGATCCAGCCGAGTTTTTTGCTACCTGGTTTTGCTTCCTTGTCAGCCTTTATTTCTTTGTACATGAAGTGTGCCGCAATACCCATTTCGGCTTCTTGGTTCATTTGTTTGGTACGGATTTGGATTTCCACCATACCGCGTTCGGTGATCACGGTGGTGTGCAGTGACTGGTATCCGTTTGGTTTAGGAAGAGCAATATAGTCTTTGATACGACGAGGGATCGGTTTCCAGAGCATATGAATAAGACCGAGTACTTGGTAACAGTCTGCAATAGTGTTCACGATCACGCGAAGCGCAATGATGTCATAGACACGTTCAATATCCATATCGTAGCGTTCGAGTTTTTTGTAGAGACTGTAGGTGTATTTCACACGACTCATTACAGTCGCATTTTTTACTTCGAACTCTTTGAGTGTTTTTTCGATAGTGTCATGCGTTTCTTGAACGGTGCGTTGTGCGCCTTCCATACGAGAATCGATCAGGGCTTTTGTCTTAGCGTATTCTTTTGGATAGGCAAAAGGAAATGCATAGTCTTCAAGCATACCCTTGAGTTTACCCATACCAAGACGACCGGCCAGTGCGGCATGAACGGCAATAGTTTCGAGTGCAATACGCGTACGCTTGTCAGGGCGAACGTGTTCGAGTGTTTGAACATTGTGCAAACGGTCGGCAAGTTTGATAATCAACACGCGAAGGTCTTCAGACATTGCGACGAAAAACTTTCGCATACTTTCCACATGTCGTTCTTGTCCTTGGTATTTTAGTTTACCAAGTTTTGTTACTCCTTTAACCAAGAAAAGTACATGTCCGCCGAATTCATGACTGAGTTCTTCTTCTGTTGCTTCGGTGTCTTCAAGCGTGTCATGGAGCATACCCGCGAGAATAGTCTCGAGATCCATTCCGAGCGTCGCACAGTTTTTCGCTACAGCAAATACGTGAGTAAAATAAGGAACGCCAGAGTTTCGAAGCTGTCCTTCGTGTTTTGCCTTTGCAAAATCATAGGCACGCTGAAGCAGCATTTTGTCATCCTCGGTGAGAGGGAATTCGATCAGGTCGTATAGAGATTGGATGTCTACATCGTTCGAATTAGGCATACTTTAACTATACACGGAGTCCAAAAAAATAGCACCCCACGATTGTGGAGTACTACTCTTCTTTCTTTTTCTTCTGAAAACCTCGAGGTTTCTTTTCTTGGGCCAGGAGTTCAAGAGCTTGTTCGAACGTTATTGTATATACGTCGAGTGGTTTCTTGATTGAGCGGAAGTTTCCGTCGTGTGCAACATAGGGACCAAAGCGTCCGTTGTTTGCTGATACTTCGAGACCTGTCACCGGATGCTCGCCAAGATTGCGCGGAATCGAAAGATACTTGAGCGCCATGGGAAGCGTCACTGTAGTTGGATCCACTTCACGAGGAATACTTGCCATTTTTGGTTTTACGGTTTTCTTTCCTTTTACTTTCGGAGGCATTTCGCCAAGTTGCACATACGGACCAAAGCGACCGATCATGGTAAAGATCGGGAGGTTCGTTTCTGGGTCAATTCCGATAGGCTCATCCTTTTTGATTTCGAGACCATCGATCGTAAGCGCTCCATCACATTCTGGGTATGTATCACATGAGAGGAATTTTCCACCACGACCAAGTTTGATGATCATCGAGCTTCCGCATTTTGGACATGTGTATTTCGGATCAGCCACACCAAGTGTTGTGGCCTTGTCGAGCTTCATTTTTTCCTTTACGTCCTTTTGGAACGGTTTATAGAAATCCTTCAATACTTTTTCATATTCTCGTTCACCAGCGGCGATATCATCGAGCTTGTCTTCCATTTCGGCAGTGAACGTGTCGTTGATGTACTCCATGAAGTTATCTTCAAGAAACGTTGAAACAACCTCTCCAGTGTCCGTTGGTTTGAGTGAGCGATTGATCTTCTCAATATATCCGCGGATTTCAAGCGTAGAAATAATAGACGCATAGGTACTCGGGCGACCGATACCGCGACTTTCTAGTTCCTTAACTAGGCCTGCTTCTGAATAGCGGTTTGGTGGTTCAGTTTGTTTCGCGGTGTCAGTTACAGAGATAAGCGTGAGAGGTTCATCCTTTTTGATTGCAGGAAGTTCGACATCGTCACCGCGTGCATTCGTGTCGACTGCAAGCCATCCTGGAAAGAGTACCTGTGAGCCAGTCACGGTGAAGTCAGGAATAGCATCACTTACAACATTCCCTACAACACGAGTTTTTAATACTTTGGCATCTGCCATTTGTGAAGCAACCGTGCGTTCCCAGATAAGTCGGTAGAGCTTCTTTTGTTCTTCGGTATTACCAACAGACTCTTTGTCGATATGAGTAGGGCGCACTGCTTCGTGGGCTTCTTGTGCATTTTTTGATTTGGTTTTGTAGGTGCGAACTTCCAAATATTCTTTACCAAGTTTCTTTTCAATCAACTTTGAAATAGCGGGGAGTGCAGCTGCTGAAATAGTAGTCGAGTCAGTACGCATATAGGTGATGTGACCTGCTTCATAGAGCTTTTGTGCCACCTGCATGGTGCGAGACGGGGAAAAAGAAAGTCGTGAACTCGCTGCTTGCTGCAAGGTAGAAGTAGTAAAGGGAGCCTTTGGAGAGCGCTTTTGTTCTGATTCTTTTACATCTTTTACAATCCAGTTTTCTTTGTTCGCAATAGTCAAAATGCGATCAACTTCCTTCCTGTCGCGCGGCTCTTCTACACAACTGAGTGTGAGTTCGGCTTTGCTCTTTGTTTTTACCTGCGCACTGAGTACCCAGTAGTCTTCGGGGATGAAGGCTTTGATTTCGCGTTCACGTTCTACGAGGATACGAAGTGCAGGAGATTGTACGCGCCCAGCCGAAAGACCGTAGCGAACTTTCTGCCAGATGATTCCAGAGAGGTCGTATCCTACCAGACGGTCGAGGACTCGACGCGCTTCTTGTGCGCGACGAAGATTAGTGTCGACTGCGCGGGGGTGTTCCAGTGCGTTTACAATGGCGTCTTTGGTGATCTCGTTGAACGTCACACGAGTAATAGGAGACTTC
>Ga0247807_10000326_pt1 | contig 30434 bp, 29 predicted proteins | sample UWRJL074202C1_FD_179931 | JGI IMG/M metagenome (GOLD analysis project Ga0247807, IMG submission 179931) | Plant litter microbial communities from Arlington Agricultural Research Station in Wisconsin, United States - UWRJ-L074-202C-1 | ecosystem: Environmental > Terrestrial > Plant litter >...
GAACACGGTGGTCGCCGGAACGAGTGTCTCGATCTGGTCCTTGACGTAGGCGACGTAGTTGGCGGCGGCGGTGGCCACGGCTTCGGCGTCGTCGCCCGATTCGGCGAGGTCCGCTCCGGAGTCGGTGACGGTGAACGCCGTTTTGTCGATGCCCTCACCGATCATGCCGGGCTTGCAGACGGTGAAGTAGTCGCCGGGACGCGCCTGCACCACGAGGTCACGGGAAATGCCCGGACCAATGTTCTCGACCTCACCCACAATGCGCAGGCCGTCGTCGGCCAGGAGATAGAACTCGGTGACCTGCGTGCCGGAGTTGGTGATGGTGAAGGCGAGGGTTCCGCTGGGGGCCTCAGGCTCCGACACCGTGCACGCGTCCGCGCTGCTGTCGACGGTCAGCGCGGGCGTATCGGCGCCGTCGCTGGTGGGGTTGTTGGGAACACACGCCGAAAGGGCAAGCAGTGCGGCGGCACTGGTTACCAGAGCGAGTGCCACACGGGTGGGGCGCTGATTCATTGTGCTCCTTGAGTGGTCGAGATGCTGGTCGGGTCGGTGGGAGGTGTTGCGGTCTGTGATGCAGGTTGTGCGGGGGTGGCTGAAGGGGTGGTGGATGCTCGGGGCGCAGGCGGCCGCGTGCTCGACTGTCGCCGCACCGACACCAGAAAAATCGTCAGGACCGGAACCACATAGGCGATCCAGGCGATGGCCTCGAGAACCGTGGTGGCGGGGGAGAAGTTGAAGATGCCCTTGAGGAGTGTGCCGTACCAGCTGTCGGGCGGGATAACGCGGCTGACGTCGAATGCGAGGGTGTTGAGCCCCGGCAAGAACCCGGCTTCCTGCAGGTCGTGCACGCCGTAAGCGAGCACGCCTCCGGCCACAATGATCAAAAAGACGCCGGTGTAGCTGAAGAACTTGCTGAGGTTGATGGTGAGGATGCCGCGGTGGATGAGATACCCGAGCAGCACCGCAACCACGATGCCGAGCCCAGCACCGATCAGGGGGAACGTCGACGACCCGCTGGCCTGCACCGCGGCCCAGATAAACAGCGCTGTCTCAATTCCCTCGCGCCCCACGGCGAGGAACGCCACCAGAACGAGTCCCCACCCCGCACCCGTCAGGTGGGAATCCACTTCGCTCCGCAGTTCTTTCGAGAGACCTCGCGCAGCTCGGAGCATCCAGAAAATCATCCAGGTCACAAAACCGGTGGCGATGATCGACAGGATGCCCCCGATCAGCTCCGTCGCGGCGAAACTCAGCCCGTAGGCGCCGTAGGTGAGAATCGCACCAAGGCCGAGGGAAATCAGTACCGCGAGACCCACACCCAGCCAGATGCGTTTGATGACATCGTCGCGCCCGAGCTTTTTGACATACGCAATGAGAATGCTCACAACCAGCGCGGCTTCGAGGCCTTCGCGCAGTCCGATCAGAAAATTAGCGAGCACTACAACGGCCTTTGTCGGGAGGATGGGGGAGTGTTGGTAAGGCTTACCTAACCGACGTGACTATACCCCTGTGTGCCTATCCTGTCCATGCACGGTTGAGAAGAGGGAAACGATGCCAACAGAGGAACGGGTGTTGTTCGTCCACGCCCACCCAGACGACGAGTCGATCACCACCGGGGGAACCCTGGCGACGCTGGTTGACCGAGGGGCGCGCGTCACCGTGCTGACCTGCACCCGCGGAGAGCGCGGCGAGGTCATTCCCGCCGACCTGCAGCACCTGCTTGTGGCGCCCGCTGCTCCTCTGACCGGGTTTCCGGCGGAGCTCGCGCAGTCCGAAGCGGGACCAGCCTCTCTCGAGCTCGCCGAGTTTCGAGAGGGTGAGCTCGCCAGCGCCATGCGCATCCTGGGGGTCACCGACCAGCGGTATCTCGGCGATGTCGGCGCGCGTTGGGTCGGTCGCGAACCGCGGCGTTACCTCGACTCCGGCATGGTCTGGGGTAGCGACGGGGCCGAAGCAGTCGAGCGGCTTGATCCGGAGAGTTTTGCTGCGGCCGACTTTGGTGAGATCGCCTCGGACGTCGCCGCAGTGATCACCGACATCAACCCCACGGTTGTGGTCAGCTACAACGATTTTGGTGGCTACGGGCATCCCGATCACATCCGTGCCGCGCAGGCCGCCCGCCGCGCCGCCGAGGTGTACAACGTGCCCTACTACGCCGTGGAGCCGGCAGGATCGGCGGCCGTCGCCACCCTCGCCGTCGACGTGGAGCCCGTGTTTGATCGCAAACGCGCCGCTCTGGCCGCCCACCGCACCCAGGTGACGGTGTCCGGCGACAACTTTATGCTCTCGAATGGTGTGAGCGAGCGCATCGACAAGGTGGAACTTTTTCGCCGGGTGCCGCGCGACTGGTCGACGGGCCGTGTGCCATTCAATGACCAGACCCTCTCCACCAAGATCATTGCGTGTGTGGTGACCCTCGCCCTCGGGCTGGTGGTGGGCGCGCTCCTCACGGTGGCGCACCTGGCCACCGTCTCGATCGCCGGCACAGCGGTGCCCCTCGGCCTCATCGCGGGAGTGCTGATTGTGGCCGCCCTGCTCGCGGGCCTCCGCCTCGCCCTCGACTCGCGCATTGTGGTGGTGGCGACCGCAGCAGGTCTCATCGCGGCCATCGCGGTACTGTCGATACGGAGCACCGGAGGCTCGACCCTTGTACCGCAAACTGTCAGCGGATACATCTGGGCCATCGCCCCCACCCTCATTGCGGTGGTTGTGCTCGGCTGGTCGCACGTTCCCAGACGCGGCCGGGATAAGATTGTCTCTCCCCCCGAAGTGAAAGGATCACTGCCACAGTGACCTACGTCATCGCCCTTCCGTGTGTCGATATCAAGGACCGCGCGTGCATCGACGAATGCCCCGTCGACTGCATCTACGAGGGTGATCGCTCGCTCTATATCCACCCCGACGAATGTGTCGACTGTGGTGCCTGCGAACCCGTCTGCCCCGTTGAGGCCATTTACTACGAAGACGACCTGCCTGACCAGTGGGCCGACTACTACAAGGCCAACGTCGAATTCTTCGACTCGGTCGGTTCGCCCGGCGGAGCGGCAAAGGTCGGTGTGATCCACAAGGACCACCCCGTCATCGCCGCGCTTCCGCCCCAGGCAGCCCACTAATGGCACTAAATCTTCCGGATTTTCCGTGGGATGCTCTGGTGCCGTACGCCTCCAAGGCGCGCGCCCACACCGACGGACTCATCGACCTGTCGGTGGGCTCTCCCGTTGATCCCACCCCGGAGCACATCCGTCGCGCCCTCGCGGAGGCCACTGACGCACACGCCTACCCGCTGACCGCGGGCACGGTGGAGCTGCGTGAAGCCATCGTTGAGTGGTACGCCCGCCGCCGCGGAGTCGCCCTCGAGGTGGACAACGTGCTGCCCTCCATCGGGTCCAAAGAATTGATCGCCTGGATGCCGCTCATGCTGGGTCTCGGAGCGGACGACGTTGTGGTTCAGCCCTCGGTGTCGTACCCGACGTATGAGATCGGTGCGGCGCTCGCGGGCGCCCGTGTGGTCTCGTCGGACGACCCCGCCGACTGGCCGGAGAACACCAAACTCATCTGGCTGAACTCGCCGGGTAACCCCGACGGGCGTGTTCTCGACATCGACGGCCTGCGCGCCGCCGTAGCGCGAGCCCGCGAACTCGGTGCCGTCATCGCCAACGACGAGTGCTACGCCGAACTCAACTGGGAGGGCGACGAGCCCACCCCCTCGATCCTTGACCCCCGGGTCATCGGCGACGTGCGCGACTCGGTTCTCTCGGTGTACTCGCTGAGCAAGCAGTCCAACCTCGCCGGGTACCGTGCTGGTTTTGTCGCGGGCTGCAGCCGGGTCATCGGCGAGCTGCTCGCCGTGCGCAAGCACGCGGGGCTCATCCCGCCCGCTCCCGTGCAGGCCGCCATGGTCGCCGCGCTCGGCGACGACGAGCACGTCTCGGTGCAGCGCGAGCTCTACCGCTCACGTCGCGACCGTCTCCGTCCCGCGCTGGAGGCGGCAGGTTTCCGTATCGACCACAGCGAAGCCGGTCTGTACCTCTGGTGCACGCGGGGCGAAGACGCGTGGGAGACAGTGGACGCCATGGCATCCCTCGGCATCCTCGTTGTCCCCGGAACCTTCTACGGCACCGGGGCGCCCCAGCACGTGCGTGTGGCGCTGACGACCACGGACGCCATGATCGATGACGCTGTGCAGCGCCTGACTGCGTCGGTTTCTGCGTAGACCGGGCGGGTCTGCATAGACCTCGGCGTTCGCGCAGACCCCCCGAAGAGGCCTGTGCCTGCGCCCCCATCCGCCTGCCGACGTCAGTCGCGCTACCGCCGGTGTCGTTGGGTGTCAGAAGTCTGCTCTCGTCCGCCACGCATCGAGACGTAGATGATTTGTGGAAGGAGCGTGCGACCGGTGTCGGCCGCACGCTCCCCGGACGAGGAGCCGCTACTTGGAGAAGGACGCGGCCTCTCCGATTACCTGAGCGACCGTCTCGGGAGCGCCCGTCATCGAGAGGTGCCCGGTCGCGACCGTGGTCAGGGCCGCGCCGGCGCGCTCGGCCATCCACGTCTGGGTCTCGAACGGGATGCTGTGGTCCTCCGTGCCGGCGACGTACCAGGACGGCAGCGACTTCCATGCCTGATCGGCGCGGGCTGGTTCGGAGAGCGCCTGGTAGGTGATCGGTCGCTGTTTAGCGAAGAACGTCGCGGCGAGTTCGTCGGGGAGGCCGTTGACGAATCCGCCGGCGAACGCTCCGGGCTGCAGGTAGAGGTCGACGTTGTGCTCGCCAGGGAACGGCGCCATATCGAACAGGGCGCCAGGGTCAACGGGGCCGGCGTGGCCCGCGAGGTCGAGAATCGTCTCGCCCTCCTCGGGGACAAACGCGTTGAGGTAGACGAGTGCCTGCACGTCGGGGTGGGTGAGCGCTGCGCCGCCGATGACCGCTCCGCCGTAGGAGTGGCCTACGAGGACGACCGGTCCTGAGGTGCGGGTTTTGAGGAACGCGGCGAGGTAGTCGGTGTCATTGTCGAGTGACCGCAGCGGGTTGGCGAAGTGGGTGACGGTGAATCCGTCTGCGGCGAGCAAGGCGTCGACCGCGGCGAAGGGGCTGGAGTCGCTCCAGGCTCCGTGGACGATGACAATGGTGGGTTTTACGGTGTTCATGATTCGGGGTCCTGTTCTCGAGGGTGCGATGTGGGTGTGAGGGGTGAGGGGTGTGACTGGGTGGTGTTACTCGGCGGCGGCGGCGTCTTTGATGACGTCGACGGTGGTGTCGGCGTCGGCGACCATGGACAGGTGTCCGGCTTCGACCTCGGTGAGGGTAGAGCCAGCGCGCTCCGCCATAAAGCGCTGCGTCGAGATGTCGATGCTGTGGTCTTCGGTGCCGGCGATGTACCAGGACGGCAGCGTCTTCCACGCCGGGTTCGCACCGGCGGGTTCGCTGAGCGCCTGATAGGTGATCGGGCGCTGGCTGGCGAAGTACTTAGCCGTCTGCTCGTCGCTCAGGCCGTTGGAGAAACCGCCGGCAAAGGCGTCGGGCTTGAGGTAGAGGTCGACGTTGTGGTCGCCGGGGAACGCAGCCATGTCAAAGAGCGCTTCGGCGTCGACTTCGCCAGCCTTGCTCGAGAGCTCGAGGATCGTCTCTCCCTCGTCCGGAACGAAGCCGTTCACGTAGACGAGGGACGTGACATCGGGATCGCTGAGCGCTGCGCCGCTGATAAGCGCTCCACCGTAGGAGTGCCCGACGAGAACAACAGGGCCCTCAGTGCGGGTCTCGAGGAACGACGCGAGGTAGGTGGTGTCGGTAGTGAGCGAACGCAGCGGGTTGGCAAAGTTGACCACGGTGTATCCGTCGTCGGCGAGCTGCTTCTCGACGGCGTCGAACGGGCTGGCGTCGCTCCATGCTCCGTGGACGAAGACGACGGTCGGCTTCGGATCGGTGGAAACGGCGGGCACGGCGGCAGCGTCATCGTTTGCGGCAGGCGTCGCGGCGGCGCAGCTGGCCAGTGCGAGCACGGTGACGAGCGAGCCGACCGTCCCGCCAATGATTTTGTGGCTAGTAGTGATTCGGAATCTGGCGGAGGAGGTCATGATTTCTGCTTTCTCAAGGGGACGATGCGAGACACGGTCCGGGCGGACCGAGGTATGGAGCAGGAGCGTTCTCTGGACGCCGACGGGTGTCTCTCCGCATTAGCTACGAAGGAAAGTCGAAGTCGGACGCACAAATCGGGTTTCCGCTGCCTGGTGGGAAGGGATTCGCAATTTTGGGTTGCGAGTTCGACTCCGACCTGCCAAGTTCAAAGAATGCTTCTGACGCACACTCAACTTCCTCGTCTCGGCGTGGCGGAACGCAGAAAGCACGCAGAACTTCCGCGGGTTTCTTCGTGAAGCCAGGGGGCTCGCTCGCAGCACAGTTGAGGTCCGCGCGGATCGCGGCCGACCTCACACTCGATGCGCTCGCAGAGCGTTCGGGCATTAGCGCTCGCGCCATCAGCGACATTGAACGCGGCGTGAGCATGTCACCGCAGAAGCGCACGGCCGTAGCGTTGACCGATGCGCTCGGACTGGATGCTGTGGCCCGCGATGGGCTGTTGCGCGCGGCGCGAGCGCGCCCGCGTTCCAAGTACGTTGATGAAGATCGTTCCACCGCAGTAGCTCCGCACCGAAGTGCTGATTTCAGCGGTCGCGACCGAGAGATTTCCGGGATGCTGGCTATGCTCGCCGATTCGGACGATCAAGCGGCCCACGTGGTGCTGATCTCAGGGCCAGCAGGTATCGGCAAAACGACAATTGCCCTCGAAGTGGCGGACCGCTCGGAGGTGACCTCCAGCCGCACCCTTTTTGTTGACCTCGGTGGGTTCAGCTCAGAGCCGTTGACAGCGCTGGAGGTATTGCGGGCGTTGCTTCGGCAAGTTCCCCGTATCGGAGAGGGCGCGCCGATCACGCTCGATGACGCGGTACGACGGTGGAAGCTCGAGACCGAAGCATCCGTCTACCTGGTCATCCTTGATAACGCGGCCCACGAGTCCCAAGTTCGCCCCGTGCTCACACTCGACCCCCGTAGTCGAGTTGTAGTGACTTCGCGGCGCAGTCTGGCCGGCCTCGAGGGAGTTCGTCGGGTGAGCCTCGGCCCACTGACTGAGGAGGATGCGATCCTAATGCTCAGTCGACTGATTCCGGAGTCACAGAGGGCTTCCAGTGACCTGGCGGAGTTGGCTGGGTTGTGCGAGAACATCCCGCTCGCCCTGCGAATCGCCGGTCATCGAATAGCGAGCCGCCCCGCATCCTCGACCGGAGACTTCCTGGTCCGGATGCGCGCCGCCGAGGACCGACTTCGCCTGCTCGTTGCGGGCGATTTGGCCGTCGAGGCCGCGTTCGCGTTGAGCTACGACGAGCTGGACAGCTCCACCGCTGCCTTGTTCCGCTCGATTTCCGTCATCAACGGCCCGACCTTCGACGCGCGAGTGGCGGCTGCGATCGACGATACGCCCGTGCTCGACGCTGAAGAGCAACTCGACGAGTTGACCGACCTCGGTCTCGTCGAAGCGCGTGGAGGCAACCGCTATCGGGTGCACGATCTGCTGCGCTTGTTCGGTGCCGCGCGTCACAAGCGCGAGTCCGGGCGGCAGGGGGTCGCAGACTCCAACCACCGCCTGCATCAATGGTTGATCTGCACCGTTGAGCGCGGTGGTTCCTGGTTCGAGCCCGAGCGCTCGCCGGAGAACCCGAGCGCAATCGGCATAGCGTTTCCAAATACGACCACAGCGGAAGCGTGGATCCGGCTCGAAGAACCGCACTGGTGGCCCGCCTTGCAAGAGAAATCGCGCAATGGTGAACACTGGATCGTTGTCGAGGTTGCTGACGCGCTGCACTGGTTCTCTGAGTTGTGGACCGAGTGGGGGCACTGGCAGCAGCTCTTCACACTCTCCGTAATTTCAGCGCGCGCCCTTGGCGACTCCCGACTCGAAGCCATGCACCTCGGGTACCTCGTATGGGCTCAAGTTCACGAGTCTCATGATCGCGAGCTACCCCGGCAGACAGCACTGCTTGCGATCGAGGCAGCAGACCGATCCGGCGACGCGCAGCAACGCGGCTGGGCGAACTCCTACGCAGCGTGGACCCACCATCTTTTGGGTCGCGACATTGAAGCAACCGAGCACAGCCGGTTAGCGATCGACCACTTCGGCAGCGCTGACGACCTCGACGGTGCTGCACACGCGATGTGGAAACTGACCAGCGCCACAAATGATCCTCGTGGTCACGAACTCGCTCTCAAATCGTTAGAGGCCGTCCTCGAGCAAACAAATCGAGACGAGCGGGAGAAGTACGGTCTCGTTGCGAACTTGACGCGCCTCGTTGTGTACGAGTACATGGCCATACGATATTCCGCGATCGGGCAGCATACAAAGGCGATCGCGGCGGCCACCCTCTGCGTCGAGCTCGCGGAGCAATTCGCGTCGCCGACCCGATCGGCTGGTGCCTTGCGTCAGCGAATCACAGCGAACATCGCAGCCGGAGACACTGTCGCGGCCGAGATCGACATCGACGCGGCGCTCGCCGGCCTCGAGCTGGTCCCGTTGGACAGCTCCTATTCGTGGCACCGTGAACAGTTGCTCGCTCTGCGCATGGAGCTCACAAAGACCCCATAAGTCGCGGTTTCGCGTCGGTCGGTCACATCTTCCAGGCGACGCCGGTCAGGTCTTCGAGGGTGTCCCAGGTCGCTCGAGCGAGCGTGTCGTCGCCGAGTACAGCGGTCCGACGGATGACCCCGCGTGGTTTTTCCAGACGTGGCTGCCCAATCGACGACCATAGTCGTGGGCCCCATATCTGGCCGCCCTCCACTATGGGGTCGAGCACTGCCCGGACGATCGGCCATGCACCCCGATCTTTGCCCTGCCCGACCGCGACAAATGGCGACGACTTCAATCGCTGCAGCGGCGTCGGTTCGATCACGCCGGCGCGTCGGGGACTGAGCCCGTCATGCGCTCCACCCGGATGTGCGAGAACGCTTGCCACACGGGAGTTGCTGTCGCGTAGCCGTCGATCCAGCTCGAGAGCGACAAGCATCTGCGCAGCCTTCGACCGCGCGTACGTGGGAAAGCTCTGGTAGGCACCGGCGGTGCTGTTCAGGTTTGTCAGGTCGAGGGTACGCAGTCTGGCCAGCCACGGCGCCGTGCTTGCGAGAGTGACCACACGACTACCCGCCGTGCTCTCCAGCACGTTCATGGCCTGCGCCGTGAGAGCGAAGTTACCTACGGCGTTCGAACCGAAGACGGTCTCGTTGCCGTCGACTGTCTCGGTGCGAGTCTTGGCGTAGAGGGCTGCTGCATTGAGTACGAGTGCATCAACGCGGGGCAGGTCGGTCAGAGCGGATGCCGTGTCCGCGACAGACGACAGACTCGACAAGTCGAGGTGGAGATAGGAGACGTTGGCACTGGGAACCCGGGCGCGGATCGCGGTCATCGCTTTCTCCGCCTTGGCTTCGCTGCGGGACGCCATCACAACTGTGGCGCCGGTGCTGGCGAGTTGCTCGCTGATGAAATAGCCGATCCCGGCATGCCCGCCGGTGACGACGAAGGTCTTCCCAGCGGCTGGAGGCAGATTTCTCGGATCCCATGGAGTGGTGGGGGAAGTTGTGATGGTTTCGCGCTGGAGAGACATGTTTTAGATCACTTTCGGAAGGAAGACCCGGGCGCCTGAGGCTGCGGCGTTCTCAACGGCCTCGATCACACGGAAGGTGCGAAGCGCCTGGGCAAAGTCGGGAGCATTGTGTGAGCCGTCGCGCAGGTCGGCGGCGAAGGTGTCGTACATCCGGGCCACGCTGTAGGCGGTGGTGTTTTCCAGCGGCTCCAGTCCGGGGGTTTGGTCCGTGTGCAGCGCCGGGATGGTGAGCGCGGCGAGTCGGTCGCCGCCCTGTGAGCCGGAGATGGTCGGGGCGAACATTCCGGGGTGACCGCCTGCTGCTCGCAGCTGCAGGGTGCCTTCGCTCCCGTTGATCTCCCACAGGAACATCTCGCCGCCCTGATGCCCTTCGCGGAAATGGATGCTCGCGGTGGTCCCAGATTCGAGCCGTCCGATGACAGCAACCTGATCGGGGGCCGTCTTCACGATCCGGTCGCCGGATTCGACAATGACCATGTTCGGGCGGCGGGTGTCGAGCACCGCTGAGAGCTCGGTGAAATCGCCGAGGACGTGGTTGAGCATGTCGATGCTATGAGCGGCAACGAGGCGCAGCAGACTCGCTCGGTTCTCGTATTTCACGATGTACGAGTTCCCCTGGCCGATCATTTCGCCGAGCCCGGCCGAACCGACCAATGTGGTGGATAGAACGGTTCCGATGTATCCCGCGGCAACAAGGTCGCGGGCGTACATCACGGCGGGGTTGCTGCGGGACTGCAGCCCGACGAGTGTGTGGGCGTTGCGCTGCTCGGCAAGGTCGACCATCGCCTGAGCATCATCGAGATCCATGCCCAGGGGCCATTCGCTGTAGACGGCCTTGCCCGCATTGAGGGCAGCGTCGACGATCTCGCGATGATGGGCGACTTTGACGGTGACGACTACGAGATCCACCTCGGGGCTCGTGACGAGATCATGGTGGTTGTCGAACGCCATCTTCACGCCGAAAGCCGCTGCCGCGGCATCCGCCGATTCTTGATTTGTGGTGCTCAACGCAGTGATTTCGTACGCCGGCAGCGACCGGAGCGCCGGGATGTGGCTTTCCGCCGCCCACCCTCGGTGGGCATTCACGCCGACGATGCCGACCCGGATCGGAGCGGTCATGCGACGACCCGCTCAAAGACCTCGACGCGTGTGGCGGGGAGGTCCATGGCAGGGCTCGGCACTGTCGATGCGCTCGCGGCGACCATTGCCGCCTGCACTGCGGCGAGATCGGACGTCTCGATCGTGTAGACGCACAGGAATTCCGCGGGGGCGCCCTCGGGCGTGATCATGCGGTGCATGTCGGCAGAGACGAATCCCGGCAGCGAGAGTAGCTCAGGGATGTGCGTAGTCAGGTACCAGTCGAGATATTCGGCCTCTTGGCCGTCGAGCGCTCGGCTGCGCACAGTCTGAATATAAGTGGCGATGGGATGCTCCAAGGGTAGATGCGCTAACCGGAACTAGTTGTTCCGCTTGGAGCATAGCTGAAACGGAACATCATCGTCCAGTTCTAGTAAACTTATTTGATGTCGTCCTCTGAGAACTCTGAGACCCCCATCGACCACCGGTCCGATTCGAGACGTAATCGCCTGCGTCTGGTAGAAGCGGCGCGTGAACTTGTTGCCGAGAGGGGGATGGACGTGACTGCGGCGGAGATCGCAGGCAAAGCCGAGGTGGGCGTAGGTACCCTCTACCGCCGATTTGGCTCGAAAGAGGCATTGATTCGCGACATCCTGGCTGACGGCCTTGATGAGGTCGAGGCGGTAGCACAGGCGGCGCTTGATGATCCGGACGCGTGGAACGGGCTGTCGAGCTTCTTCGTCTTCTTCAGCCAGACCCAGGTCGATAATCAGGGGATCGCCGAATATCTGTCACTCTCGACGTCCGTCCCCGAGGACGAGATGGAAAGAATGAACGGCAAGCTGAGCGGCCTCGTGCAGCAGCTCGTGCAGCGCGCGCACCGGGACGGATCACTTCGGGCCGATGTCACATGGGCGGAGGTCGTGCTCCTGAGTCGCGCATCCGTCTCTGCCGCAGAATGCTTGGGCGTGCACGCACCCTCCGGCCAGACGCAACGCGCCTGCGCCATCATCCTGAGTGGAATGAAGGTCTAGCCAGCGCGCACGAGTCGTGTTCCGCGCAGCCCATCAAACACCAGCTGGTCTCGGGCCCGCGCGGTCTCGGTAACACCTGGTTACCTTAGGCACTATGTGCAAAGGAAGCGGTCATCTATTGGAGGATGCAACCGTTCACGGCTCTGGCATTTATGCTGTACGAGTGACCGACGCTGCAGACGCTCCCGCCGAGAAGGCTATCCTCCAATTTCGCGGCGTTAGCGCCGAGTTCCCCATCATCAAGGCGGTGGACGGGCGAGATGCCATTGATATCTCGTCCCTCACCAAACAGACGGGCCTCACCACACTCGATGTGGGGTTCGTCAACACGGCGGCCACCAAGAGTGCGATCACCTACATCGACGGTGACAAGGGCATCCTGCGCTACCGCGGGTATGACATCGCCGATGTCGCCGCGAACTCGACTTTTCTCGAAGCATCCTGGCTCCTGATTTACGGTGAGCTGCCGACGCCCGAGCAGCTCGAGGCGTTTGATACCCGAATTCGCCGCCACACCCTCATCCACGAAGACCTGCGTCGTATCTTCGACGCCCTGCCGCACGACGCGCATCCCATGTCGGTGCTGTCCAGCGCGATCTCAGGGCTCTCGACCTACTACGAGCACGCCCTCAGCACACGCGACCCGGAACAGGTCGAGCTATCTACCATCCGTCTTCTCGCCAAACTGCCGGTGATCGCCGCCTACGCGCACAAAAAGAGCCTCGGGCACGCGTTCCTGTACCCGGACAACAGCCTGAGCTTTGTCGACAACTTCCTGCGGCTCAACTTCGGCACCATGGCCGAGCCGTACGTGGTGAACCCCGTGGTGAGTAAGGCACTCGAACGACTGCTGATCCTCCACGCCGACCACGAGCAGAACGCGTCGACGTCGACCGTTCGCCTCGTCGGATCGACCGAGTCGAACATCTTCTCGTCGATCTCCGCCGGAATCAATGCGCTCTACGGCCCGCTGCACGGTGGAGCCAACGAGGCCGTGCTCGAGATGCTGCAGGAGATCAAGGACTCCGGCGAGGGCGTCGAGAAGTTCGTTGAGCGCGTCAAAAACAAAGAGGCCGGCGTTCGCCTGATGGGCTTCGGCCACCGGGTCTACAAAAACTTCGACCCGCGCGCCCAGCTAGTGAAGGAGAGTGCCGACGAGGTACTCGAAGCCCTCGGGGTGCAGGACGACCTACTCGACATCGCCAAGGAGCTCGAGGCGGTCGCTCTCGCGGACGAGTACTTCATCTCGCGCAAGCTCTACCCGAACGTCGACTTCTACACGGGTGTGATGTACAAGGCCATGGGCTTCCCGCCGCGGATGTTCACCGTGCTGTTTGCGATCGGACGCCTCCCGGGCTGGATCGCACACTGGCGCGAGATGAACACCGATCCGCAGAAGCGCATCGGGCGTCCGCAGCAGTTGTACACGGGCTCACCGGCCCGCGACTGGCCCGAGCGCGACGAAGACGAGACCGAGAAGTAGAAGCGCGGGTTCGGCCGCGCTTCTCGCGCCAGGGGGCACTACACGCGGAGCGAGATGCGACAGGGGTCAGAAGGTCTGGTGATGGGCCGGTACGCGCAGCGATATTGCGCGTTGTGGCCCCGGGCCCGGAGAGCGCTGTGTTTTTCGGCCCCGGATGCGCCGAGTTGCTGAACTTTTCAGCCCCAGGCGTCGGTGAGCTTGCGCGTTTCGGCCCCGGGCGTGGGTGAGCTTGCGCGTTTCGGCCCCGGTCGTGTGCGAGTCGAAACGTTCTGGCCCCGGATGCTCGGGGATGTGCGCTTTTTTGCTGGCGGTGACGTGGACAGAAGCTGCGCTAGTCGCCGACGCGCTCGATCGTGACGGCGATGTCAGAGAACTGGGCGCTGAACTCGCCGGTCACCGTCGGGGAGCACCGCAGCGCGATGGTGAGGCTTGGCAGATCAAACGCGGCTTGGCGCTCGATCCGTTTGACTGTGCCATCGGCCGGGCTGACGCTGAAGTCCGTGCTCAGGTAGCCAATCTGTCCGTTGGGATCAACAAAACTGCAGTTCACCAGCGCATCAGGGGCCGCCGAGTTTGCCAGCATGGTCATGCTGTAGCCCAGCACGTACTGACCGTCGGGAATTGTGGCGTAGCTCAGGTTGAGGGGCTCGCCAGCCTCGTAGTACCCGTTGTAGTACTGGCTGCTGCCGTCGGTGGGAGTGCGCGCCGCACTCGACGACACGGTCCAGGCGGCGCCCAGTACGCCCGTCTCACCTGGGCGGCTTACGCGTGCAGCGCGCTGTTGAGAACGATGCCGTTGCCCTTGCGGGCCAGCACCTCGACAGCGCCAGACAGCGAGTTGCGGCGGAAGAGCAGGCCGGGCTGACCGCTGAGGTCAACGGCCTTGACGGTGCGGGGCACCGGGTTGGTTTTGTCGACGATAACAACCTTGGTGCCGGCGGTGACATAGAGGCCCGCCTCCACCACACTGTCGTCGCCGATCGAAATTCCGATGCCGGAGTTCGCACCGAGCAGTGCACGTTCGCCGATCGAGACTCGCTCGGTTCCGCCGCCCGACAGGGTGCCCATGATTGAGGCGCCGCCGCCGATGTCGGAGCCGTTGCCCACAACAACTCCCTGCGAGATCCGTCCCTCCACCATCGAAGTGCCCAGGGTGCCGGCGTTGAAGTTCACAAATCCTTCGTGCATCACGGTGGTGCCGGGGGCGAGGTGGGCGCCGAGGCGGACCCGGGATGCGTCGGCAATACGCACGCGGTCGGGGCTGACGTAGTCCAGCAGACGCGGGAACTTGTCGATGCCCGTGATCGCGATGCCGGCGCGCTGGAGCGCAGGGCGGAGGCGCGTGAAGTCGGCGGGGAGGATGGGGCCCGCGTTGGTCCAGGTGACGATGGGGAGCTGTGCGAAGAGACCGTCGAGGTTGAGGGTGTTCGGCGCGACAACGAGGTGGCTGAGTAGATGAAGGCGAAGGTACGCGTCGGAGGTGCTGGAGGGCGGAGCATCCAGATCGATCTCCACGGTCACAAAGTCAATGGTGACTGCACGGCGAGGGTCGGCGTCGAGAAGGCCCTCGAACTCGGACGGCACAATGTGCGGGTCGATGCCGGAGGGGAGCGCGCCCAACTGGGGAGCGGGGAACCAGGTGTCGAGAACGGTGCCATCGGAAGCGATAGTGGCGAGGCCGTAGCCCCAGGCGGCGCGAGAAGTCATGCCCCCAGAGTACCGAGCGGAAACCCCCACCCGAGCGCCGCGTAGAATTCTGGCATGCCGATCGTTGACTCCTCGCTGCCCGTGCTCGATCTTTCCGCCACCTCCATCGACCTGACCCGTCAGCTCTGTGACATCGAGTCGGTCTCGGGGGATGAGGCCACGATTGCCGACGCGATCATGGTCTCTCTCGCCGAAGCGCACCACCTCGAGATCATCCGCGACGGCGACGCGATCGTCGCCCGCACCAACCTCGGGCGCGACAAACGAGTAGTGATCGCCGGACACATCGACACCGTGCCGATCAACAACAACGTTCCCACCCGCTACGAGAGCATTGACGGCGTCGACTATCTCTGGGGCCGTGGCACCGTCGACATGAAGGCGGGAGTCGCGGTTCAGCTCAAGCTCGCTGCAGAGCTCACCGAGCCGACGGTGGACATCACCTGGATCTGGTACGACCACGAAGAGGTCTCCGAGTCGCTCAACGGCCTCGCCCGCCTTGCCCGCACCCACCCCGAACTACTTGCCGGCGACTTCGCCATTTTGGGCGAGCCGACCAACTCCGACGTTGAGGGCGGCTGCAACGGCAACCTCCGCGTCGAGGTGCGTGCCTTCGGGCTGCGGTCGCACTCGGCGCGCGCCTGGGTCGGGCACAACGCCATCCACGACCTGTCGCCCATTCTCTCGACGCTGGCCGACTACGTGCCGCGCGAGGTCGAGGTTGACGGTCTGGTGTACCGCGAAGGACTCAACGCCGTGGGCATCTCGGGAGGTATCGCGGGCAACGTGATCCCCGACGAGGCCATGGTGCACATCAACTACCGCTTCGCCCCGAGCCGCTCCGGCGAAGAAGCCGTCGCGCACCTCACCGAACTCTTCGACGGGTACGAGATCACAGTCGTCGACCTCGCCGAGGGCGCTCGTCCCGGATTGGATGCTCCGCTGGCCCAGGTCTTTGTGGCCGCTGTCGGGGGAGAAGCTCGCCCGAAGTATGGCTGGACGGACGTCGCACGTTTCTCCGCGCTGGGCACCCCCGCCGTGAACTACGGCCCAGGAGACCCCCTCAAGGCGCACGCCGACGACGAGCGCGTCGCGCTGCACCAGATCACCGCGTGCGAAAACGGACTCCGCACCTGGCTGACCGGTGCCAGTGACTGATCCGATGGTGTCGGCGCAGACGCGGTCGCCGTACGGCCCGGCTGATTCAGGGTCGGTTGATTCCGGCACCGCTGATTCTGGACCGGCTGACGCGGACTCGGCTAACGAGGGATACCCGCGGCGCGTCATCGATGCGCTGAAGTCCCGCTATCACCGCACCCCGTGGTGGGTCACCGTCCTGGTGATTTTTGTGGTCTCGCGACTGGTGACCACCGGGATCATGCTTGCCTTCGCCGCGGCTCAGGCGCAGAACGCGTGGACGCTCGCGAGCCCCGACTACTTCTCCTTTGCGACCATCTGGGATGGCCACTGGTACTACATCATCAGCGCCGTCGGGTATCCGTCGACCCTTCCGTTGACTGCCGAGGGCAACGTCGGCGAGAGCGCCTGGGCGTTTATGCCCGGGTACCCGGGACTGGTGGCGGTGCTGTCATGGCTGCTCGGGATGCCGTTCAGCGTGGCAGCCGTTGTGGTGTCCGTCGGTTTCGCCCTCGGCACCGCGCTGATGTTCTACCGCGTACTGGCGCTGGTTCTGCCGAGCGGCACCGCAATGTTCTCGGTGGTGCTGTTCTGTGTCGCACCGCTGTCGCCGATTCTGCAGGTGGCGTACGCGGAATCCATGAACCTGTTTTTTCTGACCTGTGCGCTCTACCTTCTGCTCAAGCGCAGATACTGGCTGCTGCTTCCGGTAATCGCCGTGATGAGCCTGACGCGCCCCAGCGGGCTGGCGTTCGCCCTCGCGCTCGGATTGCACGTTCTCTATCGGCTGGCAATTCGCAAGCGCGAAGCATTCCCGGTGCGTGAATTTGTGGCGTCCAGCACCGCCGCCCTATTCAGCGCTCTGATGGGCTTCGCCTGGCTGCTCATCGCGTGGGCCGTCACGGGCTCGCTCACCGCGTACACCGACACCGAGCTCGCCTGGCGATCGGCATACGTCGGGTACGGGCACCTCATCCCGTTCGCCGGGTGGGTGCAGGGCGCGAACTGGTGGATACCGAGCCCGTGGGGACCGATCCTTCTGGTCCTGGCCGTCGCCCTGTTCGCCGTGGCCATGTTTACACCGTGGGTGCGCCGCCTCGGAGTCGACCTGCGGCTCTGGGTCGCGAGCTACGTGCTCTACCTGCTCGCCGTCTTTTTCCCGCAGTCGAGTGTTTTCCGGTTGCTGGTGCCGGTATTCCCTCTGCTTGGCGCGGTCGCCGTGCCGAAGTCTCCGGTGTACCGAACGGTCGTTGTTCTGCTGTTCATCGCGGGTCAAGTCGGCTGGATTTACATCGCCTGGTGGGTCGACGGATACGACTGGACGCCGCCGTAAATCAACAGTTGAGAAAGTCCCGTTTTTGAGAACGCGAGAAATAGACGATAATAGATACGTATCCGTGTGAAAGGGGACTACTCATGGCAGCCATGAAACCGAGGACCGGCGACGGCCCAATGGAGGCTGTTAAAGAAGGTCGCCTCATTATCGTTCGCGTACCGCTTGAGGGCGGCGGCCGTTTGGTCGTATCGGTGAACGACGCCGAGGCCCGTGAGTTGCATGACGCGCTCGCAAATGTCGTACAGGCCTAATCAGCCACTTCTGTCGCAGTCTTGATTCGGTCGGGATGCTGCGTGGGCGCACTTGCGTCACGCAGCACCCGCTCGACTCAAACCAGTGGCTCACCCGCTCGGGTGGCCACCGACTTTTCTCTGGCTAGTCGCTCACCTTGGTCAGCTGCAGCAGCCCATCGCCCACGGGTGACAGAGCGCTGTGTACTGCGCTGGACCCGGCGATCTCCCGCAGAAGTGTGCGGTAATCCGTAACGGTGTCGTCGCGCTGAACCGGGTCGGCCACGCGTCCCCGCCAAAGTGCGTGGGCGACCAGTACGGTTCCTCCGGCGCGCGCCAGGCGTAGCCCGTGCTCGACGTATTCGATGACCGAGTGCGGGTCGGCGTCGACCAACACAATGTCGTAGCTGGATTCGTTCATGCGGGGGAGTACGTCGAGGGCGCGACCGGTGATAAACCGTGCGCGGTTGATCGGGATGCCCGCGGCGGTGAACGCCTTGCGGGCAGATTGCTGGTAATCCAGCTCGATGTCGATGGAGGTGAGGGTCGCCTCGGGGGCGCCGGACATCAGCCAGAGACCACTCACACCCAGGCCGGTACCGATCTCGATGATGGTGCGCGCCCGTGTCGCGGCGGCGATCACACCAATCTGTGCGCCCATCGCGGGCGAGACCGCTTCAACACCCTGCTCCAGCGAGTGCTGGCGCGCCTGCATGATTTCGGCGTTTTCGACGACGAAATCCTCGGCGAATCTCCAACTTAAATCTTTGTCCGACAACCTGTACTCCTCTTGACCCCTCAGCCTAGGGTGATCCGTCAGCGGAACGGGCTATTCTGAGCGGGTGTTCGGGTTGACGTTTGAGAAGCTGATGATCATTGGGATCATTGCGGTCTTTGTGCTGGGCCCAGAACGGATGCCCTACTACGCCAGCCAGCTCGCCCGGCTGGTGCGCACGGTGCGGGACATGGCCAATGGTGCCAAGGAACGTATGCGGGAAGAGATGGGTCCCGACTTCGATGAGGTCGACTGGAAAAAACTCGACCCCCGCCAATATGACCCGCGACGGATCATCCGCGAAGCGCTGCTCGAGGACGACTCCCCGGCTGGAGCTGCGGCTGCCGCCGCCGTTCCCGTAGTGAAGCCCGTGACCGAGGGTGCCTACGCGCAGCGTCAACGTTTTGAGCGTGAGGGCAAACCGGCGCCCTTCGACTCCGAATCCACCTAGTTTTTGCCGCAGAGTCATCTGCGCCGCAGCGAACTGGCAGGTGCGGGCATCTAGTGTGGAGCGGATGTCTCTGGCCACCCGTTTCCCCTCCGTGCGGCTCCGCCTGCGCGCCAGCGTGGTGTTTGTGGTGGCGACAATCGGGTTTGTGGGTGTGTACCTCATCGCCGTCCGCACCACGAGCGGGCAGATCGTGGAGAACCGCGCACTCGAAACCTCGCTTCCCGAAGCGGAGTGGCTCGGCCTGCTGCGCCTGGTCTCCGTGCCGAACCTCGCCATCGCGGGTGCGGTACTCATTGCCATCGCCCTGCTGACCCGACGGGTGGACGCGGCGCTGCGGGTGGTGGCGATTATGGGGCTCGCGAACGCCCTCACCCAGGTGCTCAAATACCACGTGCTCTCGCGCCCCGACTTTCTCGACACCTGGTCGAGCAATACGTTTCCCAGCGGGCACACGGTCGCCTACGCGTCGGTGCTGGTGTCGCTGATCATCGTCTCGCCCGCGCGCATCCGCCCCCTGATCGCCCTCGCTGTTGCCGTCCCGATGGGGATGGTGTCGTTCCAGCTGCTCGAATACGGATGGCACCGTTTGAGCGACGTGGTGGGTGGACTCCTGCTCGTGACGCTCCTGGCAGCCCTCACGTTCGCTGTGGTGCCCGAAAAGCGGCCGGGCCGGCTTGCGCCTGTGCGGCGCGTGATCCTCGCCCTGCTGGGCGCGAGTGCCCTCAGCCTCACCATCGGTGCTGGGGTTCTCGGCGTGCTTGTGCTGTTCGGCGACGGCCTCACCGATGCCGGTGTGCTCCTGGCGGCGACCGAACTCGGTACCGTGGCCACGGTGTGCGCCATGGTGCTGCTGGTGCTCCTGCTGCAGGACGGTCGCCGGGCTCCGGTTGCCGCGCCGCGCCTGCCTACGGTCGAAGCGACTCGTACAGAACCTGAACTCGTGCCGCCTCGGTACGCAGCGCCTCGATAACAAGACGCACCGAGGGGCGCTCCGCCCGGTCGGGGCGCAGCAGGGCCGAGATCTGTCGCACGGCGCGCACTCCGCTCAGGGGGCGCGTCACGAGTCCGTTCTCGTGATCCCGGGTGGTGAACCGGGGGAGGATGGCGATCCCGTGGCCCGCCGCCACCACGGTCTCAACGATGCCGTTGTCGAGGAACCGCTGGCCCACGGTGGCCGGGGTGCCATTCGCGGCTTCGATCTGACGGAGGATGCGGTCGAACGAGAATCCCGCTTGAGCGCCGATCCAGGTCACGTCGACGAGGTCTTTGGGGGAGAGTGTGGTTTTGGCGCTGAGGGGATGCCCTTCTGGCAGCGCCACGTCGAGAGGTTCCTTCATCAACGACACCACCGTGAGCCCGCGGTCGCGCCAGGACGGCAGGATGCCCGGGGAGTCCGCCAGCACAATGTCGAAGTCGGGGGTGAGGTCGGCGAAGTCGGGCAACAGCGGATCCTGGTCGGTGCAGGTGAGGGTGAGGCCGGGCACCTCGCGGATGGCCGTCAGGAGTCCGGGCAGCAGCATCTGCCCGCCGGTGGGGAACGTGGTCAGGGTGACCTCGCCCCGTGGGGTCTGTTTGAAGTCGTCCCACAGCGCCTCAGCACGCTCGATGGCGACGGCCACATCGGTCGCGGTGCGGGCGAGGGCGTGGCCCGCGCTGGTCAGCACAATGCCGCGTCCCGAGCGCTCGGTGAGGGGAACTCCGGCCTCGCGCTGGAGCACTTTGAGCTGCTGCGACACCGCCGACACGGTGCGTTGGGTGGCCTCGGCAACGGCCGTGATGCTGCCGCGTTCAGCGAGCTCTCTGAGCAGTTCGAGTCGGCGTACATCCATGTAGAAATTCTACAGAATAACTATAGAAGTATGCGATTGTGCTACAAGGAAATTGGGTGTGAGATGAACTCATACTTACAAGGAGCACCCCATGATCATTCAGTTCACCATCCTCGCCATCGCCGCTGCCGCCTCTATCGTCGGCTCGATCGTTCTCGTTGCCCGCGACGGCTACCGCCGCGTTCCCGCCCGCCGCGCGTAACACTCACGCCGAGCGGCGCGGTGGCCCACGAGGGCTGCCACGCGTTCACCGCAGAACCGCTTTTCGAGGGGTTCCGATCGCCTCATCCCGCGCCACGGGATCCGGCAGTCGGAACCCCTCGACTGCGTTAAGGGGCGAGAACTCAGGTGACGGTGAAGCCCAGCTTGCGTCCGGCCAGTCCGCGCGCCCGCACGGCCAGCTGAGAAGCGACGTTCAGGATGGCGACGGCCGCGGGGTCGTCCGGGTTCGACAGAACAATGGGTGCACCGGTGTCGCCGCCCTCGCGCAGCGCGATGCTCAGGGGGATGGATGCCAGGAGGGGAACGGTCTCGTCTGCCGTGGAGAGTCGAGCGGCAGCATCCGCCCCGCCCCCACTGCCGAACAGCTCGAGGATCGACCCATCGGGCTGCACGAGCCCGGCCATGTTCTCGATGACTCCGATGACCTTCTGGCCGGTCTGGCGGGCGACGAGTCCGCTGCGCTCGGCGACATCGGCCGACGCGGGCTGCGGGGTGGTGACGACTAGGACTTCGGCCTGGGGGAGCAGCTGGCCGATGGAGATCGCGATGTCGCCCGTTCCTGGCGGCAGGTCGAGCAGGAGCACGTCGAGGTCCCCGAAGTAGACGTCGGTGAGGAACTGCGACATGGTGCGGTGCAGCATCGGTCCACGCCAGGCGACCGCGGTGCTGGTGGTGTCGACGAACATACCGATCGAGATGACTTTGACGTTGTGCGCGACCGGCGGCAGGATCATGTCGTTCACCTGCGTGGGTTTCGAGCCGGCGATGCCGAGCAGCCCGGGGATCGAGAAGCCGAAGACGTCCGCATCGACGATGCCGACGCGCAGGCCGCGGGCGGCGAGTGCCACACCGAGGTTGGCGGTGAGCGTCGACTTGCCCACCCCGCCCTTGCCACTGGTGACGGCGTAGATGCGGGTGAGGGAGTCAGGCCCGAACTGTTGGGTGCGCGCGCGTCCGCCGCGAAGTTTGGTGGTGAGCGCGTCCCGTTCGGCGCGACTCATCACGCCGACGTTGACGGTCACGGCCGAGATGCCAGGGGTTCCGGATGTCGCGTCGCGGACATCTCGCTCGATGGTGTCTGCCGCGGGGCATCCGACAATCGTCAATTTCAGCTCAACGGTAGCCGCGCCATCCACAACCGTGATGGCACCGACCATGTCGAGCTCGGTGATGGGTTTGCGGATCTCGGGATCGATGACGTGCGAGAGCGCCTCGCGCACGGCGAGTGTTGTGCTCTCACTCACCCGGCGGACTCGCGCTTGTCTGTGCTTGTTTTGGGGGCGCTGCTCGTTTTGGGGGCGCTGTTCGTTTTGGAGCCGCCTGTTTTGGAGTCCGTGTCTTTGTCACGATCGAGCTCCTCGAGCAGCGAACGGAGCTCTGCACGGATGAAGTCTTTGCTGGCGAGGTCGCGCATGGCCAGGCGCAGGGCGACAACCTCCCTGGCGAGGTACTCGGTGTCGTTGAGGTTGCGTTCGGCCCGCTGGCGGTCTTGCTCGATTTGCACCCGGTCACGGTCATCCTGGCGGTTCTGCGCAAGGAGGATCAGGGGCGCCGCGTACGAGGCCTGCAGCGAGAGGATCAGCGTGAGGGCGGTGAACCCGATGGCGGCGCTGTCGAAGCGCCAGTCGAGGGGGCCGATGGTGTTGAAGACCATCCACGCCGCGGCGAAAACGGTGAGCCCGAGCAAAAACGCCGGGGTACCCATGGCGCGGGCGACCCACTCCGTGAAACGACCGAAGCGGTCGCGGCTCGTGAACCGCGGCACAAACTTGGTGCGGAGACCCTTGGGGGAGTCGAGACGGATTTCGGACCGGTTAGCGCGTGCCATTGCCTGCCCTCCTAGCTCTTCCTGCTGTTTTTGCTCGTGCTGCTGCTGATTTCACCGGAATGGTTGCTGTCGAAGTATCGCTGCTCGGCAGCGGTTTACTGCTGTCATGGTCGGTACTTCGCCAGTCGTCGGGCAGGAGGTAGTCGAGGACGTCGTCAATGGTCACCACCCCGACCAGTCGGCGGTTCTCGTCCACAACGGGAACGGACACGAGGTTGTAACTGGCAAGAATACGAGCGACCTCCGCGGCGGGCGCGTCGGCCATCACGGGTTCGAGTGATTGGTCGAGGAGTGTGCCGAGCCGCTCATTGGGTGGGTACCGGAGCATCCGCTGAAAATGCACCATACCTAAAAAGCGACCGGTCGGCGGCTCGTAGGGAGGAAGCGTCACGCAGATTGCCGCACCCAGCGCGGGCGCGAGTTCATGGCGGCGGATGAGCGCGAGGCCCTCGGCGACGGTGGTGTCTGCCGACACAATGATGGGCTCGGTCGTCATCAGACCACCGGCGGTTTCGGGTGCGTAGGAGAGGAGGAAGCGGACGTCTTCGGCTTCCTCGGGCTCCATCAGGTCGAGGAGGGCCTCGCCGCGCTCCTCACTGAGCTGCGCGATGAGGTCGGCCGCGTCATCGGGCTGCATGTGGTCGAGCACATCGGCGGCGCGGGCGTCGTCGAGCTGGTTCATGATGTCGACCTGGTCGGTCTCCGGCATTTCCTCGAGCACGTCGGCGAGACGGCTGTCGGGCAGCTCGTCGGCGACCTCGAGCATGCGCTGCTCGGGGAGGTCGAGCATGGCGTTGGCGAGGTCGGCGGGGAGGAAGTCGGCGTAGCTCGCGATCAGCTGGGTGGCCGACTGGGATTCACCGACTGTCGTCTTTTCAACGACGTCGCTCCACTTCACAAAAACTGTCGCACCCTTACCGAACGGGGACGGCGTGGTTTTCGGCTGGCGGCAGAACAGCTGGCTGACTTCCCACTCGCCCAGGTCGGCTTCTTCGATGGCCACGTCTTCGATGGTCGCCTCGCCGGCGCGGTCACGGAGAGTGACCTTGCGTCCGAGAATCTCGGCGATCACGCGCACTTCACCACCGCGCTGCTCGAAGCGGCGCATGTTGATGAGGCCCGTCGTGATGATCTGGCCGGAACCAATGCTGGTCACCCGGCCGATGCCCAAAAAGACCCGGCGTTTACCGGGAACTTCGACGACAAGGCCTACAACGCTCGGCGACTGGGTGCTGCGGTAGACCACAACAACGTCGCGAACTTTGCCCACGCGGTCGCCTGCGGGGTCGAAAACGGAGCACCCGGCCAACCGGGCGACGAATACTCTCGTTGCGCTCACGAGTACCAGAGTACCCGCGCGTGGGACAATGAATATGTGACCAACCAGAGCCCCTTCTCCCGCCGCACCCCGGCACTGCCGTCGATCCCGCGCGGAGACGCGCTGGGAACCTACGACACCTACCTCGAGGCGCAGAAGATCGTGGACCGTCTTTCCAAGGCAGACTTCGACGTCAAGCAGCTGTCCATTGTCGGAAACGACCTGAAAACCGTCGAGCGCGTCACCGGAAAACTCACCTATGGTCGCGCCGCAGTCGCCGGTGCCGCCAGTGGCGCCTGGCTCGGACTCTTTTTTGGCCTTCTGTTGTTCATCTTCTCGACAACTCCGAACATCGCCTTTGTGGGCGCGGCGGCCCTGATCGGTGCCGGGTTCGGGATGCTCTTCGGCATAGTGTCCTATTCGCTCGGCCGTCGCCGTCGCGACTTCACCTCGACCCACCAAGTGCTGGCCTCGAACTACCAGATCATCATCGCGCCCGAGCTCGTTGCCAAGGCGCAGGATGTGCTGAGCCAGCCGGAGCCCGAGCGCCACTAGTTCGTTGTAGAGCCCTTCATCATTCGCGACTACGAGCCACCGACCCTGCCCGCTGCGCACGGCTGACTACTCACTGCTCACAAGCCTCATCGCGCCCGGGGCCAGTATGCGCAGGGCGACTTCGCACCCGGGGCCAGTACACGCACTGCGACTTCGCATCCGGGGCCAGTACGCGCAGGCGACTTCGCATCCGGGGCCAGTACGCGCACGGCGACTTCGCACCCGGGGCCGGCAAGCGCAGGATCTGCGTTATCCGGGGCCAGTAGGCGCACGAGTTTCTCTAACCGGGGCCAATAGAGACGGAATTCGCATTATCCGGGGCCGGCACGCGCAGTAGTTTCTCTACCGGGGGCCAATAGGGGCAGCAGACCCCGATTTAGTGGCCCCTGATGTGTAGGTATGGCCCATGGCGCGCGCGGCCAGCGATTTACTGGCCCCGGTTACATAAACGCAAGAATGGTCACCTGAACGCTACGTGGAGACAGTCAAGCTGCCCATGGTGGCTTCGGAATCTCGCAACTTGTGCCCATGTGCCATCCACCCTTCAGAAACGGGGCTTCTACGGCCATTGATGGGTTTGCGCGCAAACCCATCATTGGCGGTTGAAGCCCCGTGACTTTGTGGTCGTGGTTAGTAGTGCCCAAGTTGCCGCTGGTTCGGTGACGCTGGGGCCCGGTAGCGCTGGTGAGTCGTTGCAATGGCCCAAGTTGCGCGACTCCCGAGCTGTTAGTGCCCAAGTTGCGCGGGTGCCCGGCACTAGTGCCCAAGTTGCGCTGGGCGCGACAAGTTACGCGCTCGCGAGCCAGGCTTCGACGTCGTCCGCCGTGCGGGGGATCCCGATCGACAAGTTCTCGGCACCCGACTCAGTGACAAGGATGTCATCCTCGATACGCACACCGATACCGCGGAATTCCTCGGGCACAGTCAGGTCATCGGGCTGGAAGTACAGGCCGGGCTCAATCGTGAACACCATGCCGGGCTCGAGCACACCGTCGAGGTAGAGGTCGCGCCGCGCCTGCGCGCAGTCGTGCACGTCGATGCCGAGGTGGTGGCTGGTGCCGTGCACCATGTAGCGGCGGTGGTACTGGTGGTCGGGCTGCAGCGATTCCTCGGCGCTCACCGGCAGCAGGCCCCATTCGGCCGTCTTCTCGGCGATGACGCGCATCGCCTCGGCGTGGATTTCGCGGAACCGGATGCCCGGACGCACGATCGCGAATGCGGCGTCAGCTGCCTCGCGAACTGCTTCATACACCTGGCGCTGGATCGGAGAGAAGACCCCGTTGATGGGGAGCGTGCGAGTGATGTCGGCGGTGTAGTAGCTGTCGAGCTCGATGCCGGCGTCGACGAGGATCAGGTCGCCGGGAACAACGGCACCGTCGTTGCGCGTCCAGTGGAGGATGCAGGCGTGCGGGCCGCTGGCGGCGATCGTGTCGTACCCGACGGTGTTGCCCTCGGCGCGGGCGCGGCGGTTGAAGGTGCCCTCGACAAGACGCTCGCCGCGGGTGTGCGCAACGATCGAGGGGAGGTCGCTGATGACGTCGTCAAACCCCTGCTTTGTGGCGTTGACCGCGAGGCGCATCTGCGCGACTTCGTAGCCGTCCTTAACGAGGCGGAGCTCGGACAGGTCGCGCGCCAGGTCAGTGTCGCCCTGGGTGGCGAGGGTGTCGGTGTCGGCGGTGAGCAGTCGACGTCCGTCGATCTGGTCGGTGAGGTCGCGGTCACCGTCGCGCAGCACAAGGGTGTCGGCGGTGATGGAGTCGAGTACGGCGGCGAAGTCCTGGAGCCCGCGGGTGGCGAGTCCCAGGTCGGCGGCGACGTGGGCGAGGGACGGGCGGGGGCCGGTCCAGAATTCTCCGACGTCGGAGTTGGCGTAGAACTCGCTGGAGTCGCGTCCGGCTGCCTCACGGAAGTAGAGGGTGGCGGTGTGGCCGTCGGCGGTGGGCTCAAGCACGAGCACACTGCCGGCAACGGCGTCGCTGCCCCAGCCGGTGAGGTGGGCGAACGCGGAGTGGGCGCGGTAGGGGTAGTCGGTGTCGTTGGAGCGCACCTTGGCGGCTCCGGCGGGGATCACCAGTTGTTTGCCGGGGTGGAGTGCCGAGATGCGTGCGCGGCGGTCGCTCGCGAAGATCGCCTGTTCCCGCGGGGCGGGTGGTGTCTCCACTCGGTCTGCCCACCCGGACGAAATGAAGTCCTTAAACGTGTCAGACACGGGGGTTGTTGAACGGTTAGAGGTTGCGCGGGGAGCCTTCTCGGCGGAATCAGCCATGCTCCATTGTCGCCCAATGAAGCGGTGTTCGTCGCACCGCAGTAGAGATGCCTGCCGGCAGCGGGCGGTCGGATGCTCGGCGGGTGGCGACGCGTTGGTGGACTGGACGGGTCGGATGCTCGGCGCAGGTCGGCGCGGTCCGGCGCGGTCCGGCGGGCAGCGAGGCGCGCGCCGAGACTAACTAGTCGGCGATGGAGAGCTGCGCGACGATCGGGCGGTGGTCGCTGCCGAGGTTGTCGACGGTCTGGATCACACGCATCCCGCTGACCTGCCAGTGGCTGGAGTACATCACGTGGTCGATGGGAGCCCCGACAATGGCGGGGTACCGGGTTGGCCAGGTTCCCACGGCGCCGTTGTTGCTCTCGGACGCCGCGTCGTTGCACTCGCCGAAAACCCCTGTCTCGCCGGCGAGGCGAACGTAGTGGTCGAGGGTGGAGTTGAAGTCGCCAGCCATGATCATGTTGTCGCCCGTGCAGATGCTCGCCAGCCAGGTGAGGTCGGAGCGCCAGTTGTCCATCTCGCCGTCGATGGGAGCGACCGGATGCGCCGACACAATGGTTGGCCCCACTCCGCTGTCGGGCGTGGCCACCACGGTCGGCAGCACGGACGTATTTCCCACGTCATCCTGCACCGTATAGGTGCCGAGGTCGGCGCTGATCAGCAGGGTGGTCGATCGCGCCTTCGAGACCTGGTCAAACGGGGTGGTGTATGCCCACATCGGGTGTCCGGCCGCGCCCATCAGCACCGCAACTTCGACGCCGGTGGCCTCGCTCGTCTCGGGCAACGTGAGGATGTCGGCATCCGCCTCGATTGCCAAGTTGGCGATGGCCTGCGCGCCCGGTGCGTCGCCGAGGGTGTTCCACGAGAGCACGGTGAGATCGCTGGAGTGTTTGATCGCGAACGACTCGCTGCCAAAACCGCGGGTGGCGAGCACCGCGAGGCTGATCGCGCAGAAGGCGACGAGGGTGAGGGCGAGCGAGCCGGTGAAGCGGCGCGCACGAGCGACGATGATGGCGACGATGGTCAGCAGAACGATGCCGAGAACGCCGCCGAGAATGGCGACGCCGCGGAGAGAAACGGCCTGCGCGATCGGCAGCATCCACTCGAGGTTGAACAGCTGTGGCCAGGCCAAAACGAGGAGCAGCGCAGCAACAACAACGGTGAGGACGGCGGCGACAACTCGAGCAATCATGGCTCACTGAGCGTAGACCAATACCATTGCAGGATGTCTCCGACTGGCCCGATCGACCTCCATACCCACAGCAGCGTCTCTGACGGCACCGAGACCCCCACCCAGTTGGTGCGCGCGGCGGTGGCTGCGGGCCTCGGAACGGTCGCCTTGACTGATCACGATTCGACTGCGGGCTGGATTGAAGCTTTCGCGGCAGCATCCGGATCCGGTATCAACGTGGTGCCCGGTATGGAGCTGAGCACAAATTATGGCCCGGCCAGTGTGCACATGCTCGCGTACCTGTTTGACCCGATGAACGCCGACATTGTGACCGAGACAGCGCGCATTCGCGATGGGCGGATGCACCGGGCCGAACGTATCGTCGAGCGTATAGCCGCCGATTACGACCTCACCTGGGCCGATGTGCTCGCCGAGTCCGTCGACGGGGGCACGATCGGGCGCCCACACATCGCCGACGCGCTCGTTCGGCGCGGTCACGTCTCGAACCGCAGCGCCGCGTTCGAGAGTATTTTGCACTGGCAGGGTGGCTACTACGAGAAGTACTACGCGCCGAGTCCGCTCGAGGGTGTGGAGATGATTGTGCGGGCCGGGGGAGTGCCGGTGCTGGCGCATCCGGCAACGCACGGCCGGTACCGGGTGATCGAGGAGAAGGCCATTGCACAGCTCGTCGACGCCGGACTCTTCGGCCTGGAGATCGACCACCGCGACAACACCGACGACGGCAAGGTGCGCCTCGCCGAGCTCGCCGCGAAGTACAACCTGGTGCTGACCGGGTCGAGCGACTATCACGGTGAGGGCAAACCGAACCGGCTCGCGGAGAATTCGACCGACCCCGAGGTGCTCGACCGCATCCTCGAGGCGGGCACCGGCTCCGCGATGTATGTCGGCTGAGGAGAAACAATGACGCATCCCACCCAGGTCGACACCGTGGTGATCGGTGGCGGCGCCATGGGCTCGGCGACCGCCTGGCAGCTCGCGAAACGCGGACGCGAGGTGGTGTTGCTCGAGCGTTTTGGGCCGGGCCATAAGTTTGGCGCTTCGCACGGGGCGACCCGCAATTTCAACGTCGCGTACACCGATCCCGTCTACCAGGCGATGGTCGCCGAGGCTGGGCTGCTCTGGCGTGACCTCGAGCAGGCGAGCGGCACCACACTGCTGTCGCTGGTCGGGCTCGTCAACCATGGTGCGGGAACGTCCGCCGAGAGTGCCGAGGTGCTGCGTGGCCTCGGGGCGGATGCCGAGATGCTCGACCTCGCGGAGGCGTCGCGGCGCTGGCCCGGTATTCGTTTTGATACGCGGGTGGTGTTTATGCCGGGCGGCGGACGGGTGCATGCGGATGCCGCGGTGCAGACACTGCAATCCGAGACGCGACGCCTTGGTGGCCAGGTCACACACCACACCGAGGTGCTGTCGGTGACGGTACTCGCCGACGACCGGGTCGAGGTGCGCGCCGAGAACGAGACGTATCTCGCCCGGCAGGTTGTGGTGACGGTGGGGGCGTGGACGACCAAGTTGCTCGGCGGGCTGGCCGGGCTCGGTGGGCTCGGCGCAACCGTCGACTTGCCGCAGCTTGTGGTGACGCAGGAGCAGCCCGCACACTTCGCGCAGCTCGACGAGTCGATGCCCTGGCCGAGTTTCAACCACAACCAGGACCCCGCCGACGCACGCTACGACTACTGGTACTCCAATGTGTACGGCATGCTCACGCCCGGCGAGGGTATCAAGGCCGGGTGGCACGGGGTCGGGCCCGTGATGGATCCGGATGCTCGCACGTTTACCCCCGAGCCGACGCAACTCGCCGCCCTGCAGCGCTACGTCCGCGAATGGCTGCCAGGTGTGGACGCTGATCTGTTTGTCGACGTGAGCTGCACCTACACCACCACTCCCGACAGCAACTTTGTGCTCGACCGGGTCGGACCGATCACGGTCGGCGCGGGATTCTCCGGGCAGGGCTTCAAATTCACCCCCACCGTTGGGCGGATGTTGGCCGATCTGGTCGATGGCACGTCGCGTCCCGACCCGATGTTCGCCTTCGGACGACGCTAGCCCGGGGCATCCGGCACACAAACAACAAATGCCCGCCGGCACCACCCGATTTCTCGGAGGTACCTGCGGGCATTTCTGTGACGAGATACGCGGCGACGAACCGCCACTGCGCGGAAATTACGCGGCGAGAGTTACGCGGCGGGAGGGGGCGTTGCTGCTCCACCCGACGGGCGACGACGACGGCTGCGACGGCGTGCGGGAGTGGATCCATCGTGGGTTCCACTGCCTTCGACCTTGCCCTCCACCGGAGCGGAGTCGGTCGGAGCCGTGGTGCCTGCGGTGGCCGGAGCGGTTCCCGAACCTCCCCA
>Ga0247807_10000327_pt1 | contig 30432 bp, 38 predicted proteins | sample UWRJL074202C1_FD_179931 | JGI IMG/M metagenome (GOLD analysis project Ga0247807, IMG submission 179931) | Plant litter microbial communities from Arlington Agricultural Research Station in Wisconsin, United States - UWRJ-L074-202C-1 | ecosystem: Environmental > Terrestrial > Plant litter >...
GGCGAGCTGGGCGATGCGACGCGCGTGACGCTCTTCCCCGCTGAAGGGAGTGTTGATAAAAGTGTCGATGAACAAGGTGGCGTCGTCCACGCTGTGCTGCCGTGCGCCGATCGCGATCAGGTTCGCATCGTTGTGCTGGCGGGCGAGTTCGGCCGTGGAGACACTCCACACCAGTGCCGCTCGCGCACCTCGCACCTTGTTGGCGGCGATCTGCTCACCATTGCCTGATCCCCCGAACACAATCCCCAGGGCTTCAACGCCCGCGGTCTGGTCGGTGACAACGGCCCTGGCCGCGTTGATGCAGAAACTCGGGTAGTCGTCGACAGCGTCGTAGACGGTGGGTCCGTGGTCGATAACAATGTGTCCGGCCGCCGCCAGATGGGCCTGCAGGTCACGACTGAAGTCGAGGCCGGCGTGGTCGGTCGCGATATGGATGCGCATGGTTCCCATCCTAGGGATTCGTCAGCGCCACCACCGTCGTCGGTACCACCGGCGTCGTCAGTGCCACCATCGCGGCATGGCGGACACGATGGCGTCCGTCAGACGACCCGCCGAGACGTCGGGCTTGCCGAGCCACGCCTCGATACCTCCCACGATTCCTTCCGCCACAAAACGGGCAACGATGTCGATGTCGATTACCTGGTCGGCCGCGATGTTGTGCCGCTGTAAGTGCTGGCGACACGAGATCTCGAAATGCAGGGACAATGCCCGGTGCAGCGAGGCGTCTTCCGGATCGAGGAGCGTCAACTCGAACAGCCGGCGATGGCGCTGCACAAGCGCAACTACGGCATCCACTGCACGACGGGTGATCTCTGAACTGGACTCCTCAGCGCGCACCCGGAGAACCAGGTCCGCATCGCGCACCCGGTCGAGTTCCCGGGTGATGACCGAGGCAAGCAACGCTCCCGGCGAGAGGTAGTGGTTGTAGAAGGTTGCCCGGTTGATTCCTGCACGCCGAGCGACTTCCGCCACCGAAATTTCGGAGACCGCGCGGTCTGCGGCGAGGTCGAGTATCGCTTTGGCGAGTACTGACTGTGTCTGCAGGATCCTCGAGTCGACCATGCCATCCACCTCTCCGTGTGTACCCCAGCCGTCAGAGCGGTGCAGTGCTGACGAGCCTAGGGCACCGTTCCGGCACTGTCAGGGGGTGGAAATTTCGGTAGAAAGCGACGAAGACAGGTCTAGTCAATCGCGTCTTCGAAGCGCACACTGGGTAACACCGGTTTTCTCTCTAGGAGGCCCTCATGCAAGGGGTATACACCGAACAACTGCTGCCCGTCCTTTCCCCAGGGCGGCATCGAAACCCGCGGCGCGGTGCGTGTTTTATGGAATACGCGTCCTACCTCGCCGGGCTGCGCTGGAGCGATCATCCCTCCTGCACGCACCCGTCGGTCGCGGCACTTGCCCGTCTGGTCAATGACGTCACAAGCGATGAGGCCCGGTCACGTCTGACCGCACTCATCCCGTCCGTCGTGGGCCTCGTGGGCAACGATCCGCGGGTGCCACTCATCGTCTCGTCTCTTGCGGCATCCAGCGCGTTGCCCATCTCGAGCGAGATCAGGCAGCGTGCTCTGGCGGCAGGCCTGCTGAGATGTGAACGCCTGCTGGCGGGATCCTCGGGACCGGTCACCGACCGCACGCGCGCGACGGTGCGCGCGGCTCTCGATCGTGCCCCAGCCGCCGAGGCATGGGCACGGGCCTTCGAGGGCGAAGACTCGGTGACGCGGCCCCGGCCGATCGCGATTTCTGATGAGGCGATCCTGCGTGCGTCGGTAATCGGCATCGCGGAGGCGTGCATTCTCGACCCGGATGAACGACTCGTACGTCTGTTGACGAAGGTCATTGCGGAGACGAGCGAAATCCTTCGACCCCAGCGCATCAGCGTTCCCACGCGGATGCCAGTCCGCGTCTGAATCGTCGCCGCGAAGGGTTCGCATCTCCGATGCGGGCCCTTCGCGTTGCTCCTATGCCGCGGGGCGTTCACCAATCGCATTAGGCTGATTGGCGGACATAATCCCCCGCTTCAAAGGAGCAACGCGTGCCAGGAGAGAACCTCACCCGTGTCGAGGCCCAGGAGCGTAAAGCTCTTATCACGGTCGCCAACTACGACATCCACCTCGATCTGACGTCGGGGGAGGAAACTTTCGAAAGCACAACAACCGTGCGTTTCGCTGCTGTCCCCGGATCGTCGACGTTTATTGACGCGATTACACGTACTGTGCGCGCGGTCACCCTCAACGGTGTCGACCTCGACCCGTCCCTGGTCAGCGACGGTGTTCGCATCCAGCTCGACAACCTGGCCGAGGCGAACGTTCTGACGGTCACGTCGGAAGCCGAGTACACCAACTCCGGCGAGGGACTCCACCGTTTTGTCGACCCGGTCGACAACGAGGTGTACCTGTACTCGCAGTTCGAGGTACCCGACAGCCGCCGGGTGTTCGCCGTGTTCGAGCAGCCCGACCTCAAGGCCACGTTCCAGTTCACCGTGACCGCCCCCACCGCGTGGGAGATCATCAGCAACTCGTCCACACCGCAGCCCGAGGTGCTCGACGACACTCGCTCGGTCTGGGCCTTCTCCCCCACCCCGGTGATCTCCAGCTACATCACGGCGCTCATCGCCGGACCCTACGCCGTTGTGCGGAGCGAGCTGACGAGCCGTGACGGACGCACCATCCCCCTGGGACTGTTCGCCCGCAAGTCGCTCAGCCAGTACCTCGACGCCGACTACATCTTCGAAAAGACCCGCCAGGGCTTCGCGTATTACGAGGAGAAGTTCGACTACGCGTACCCGTTCGAGAAGTATGACCAGCTCTTTGTTCCCGAGTTCAACGCGGGTGCGATGGAGAACGCGGGTGCCGTCACGTTCACCGAGACCTACGTCTTCCGCTCGAAGGTCACCGACGCCATCAAGGAGCGTCGTGTGGTGACGATCCTCCACGAACTCGCGCACATGTGGTTCGGCGACCTCGTCACCATGAAGTGGTGGAACGACCTCTGGCTCAACGAGTCGTTCGCCGAATGGGCATCCACCATCGCCACCGCCGAGGCCACCGAGTGGACCGAAGCCTGGACCACCTTCCAGGCCATGGAGAAGAGCTGGGCCTACCGCCAGGACCAGCTCCCCTCGACTCACCCCGTGGTCGCGACGATCAACGACCTCGACGACGTCCAGGTCAACTTCGACGGCATCACGTATGCCAAGGGCGGATCCGTTCTCAAGCAGCTCGTCGCCTGGGTCGGAATCGACGCCTTCTTCGCTGGTGTTGCCGCGTACTTCAAAAAGAATGAGTTCGGCAACACCGAGCTGTCCGACCTCCTCACCGAGCTCGAGACAACAAGCGGGCGCGACCTCTCCGAGTGGTCGAAGCTGTGGCTCGAGACAGCCGGCGTCAACACCCTCCGCCCGGAGATCGCGACCGACGAGGCCGGTGTGATCACCTCGTTTGCGGTACTGCAGACCGCGGCATCCGACTACCCCACCATTCGCCCGCACCGACTGGCGATTGGCTTTTACACCCTCGCCGACGGTGCTCTCCGTCGTACCCACCGCGTTGAGCTTGACGTTGATGGGGAGCGGACGGATGTTGCCGAGCTAGTCGGCCTGGTCCGTCCAGACCTCGTTCTCCTCAACGACGACGATCTCGCCTATGCAAAGATCCGACTCGACGACGCCTCGCTCGCCAGCGCATCGGCGAACCTCGCCTCCATCGAGGACCCGCTCGCCCGCGCGATCGTCTGGGGATCCGTGTGGGATTCCACGCGCGACGCCGAGACCAGCCCGAGTGCCTATGTTGACCTCGTGCTGGGCAACATCGCGACGGAGACCGAGAGCACCACGCTGCGCACCACGCTCAGCCAGGTCAGCCAGGTGGCGCGCCTCTACGTGACACCCGACAAGCGCGACGCGACCGTGCGCCGCGTGGGTGACGCACTGTGGTCGCTCGCTCAGTCGGCCGAGGCCGGATCGGATGCCCAGTTCCAGTTCGTCAAGTTCTTCGCGAGCATGGCGTCGACACAGGAGCACGCGGCCACTCTGGCGGCACTGCGTGATGGGTCTCTGACTCTCCCGGGCCTGACCATCGACACTGACCTCTCCTGGGAGCTGTTGGAGGGACTCGTCCTCAACAACGCGGCCACCCAGCAGGACATTGATGCGGCACTCGAGGCGGACAACACGGCGAACGGCCAGCAGGCGGCGGCTCGCGCCACGGCCAGCTTCCCTACCGTCGAGGCCAAGCGTGCGGCGTTCGATTCCCTCGCCGACAGCGACAAGCTGCCGAACGCGATTGTGCGCAACATCACCATCGGGTACGGCCACGTGAACGACCCGTCGGTGCTGGCACCGCTCGTCGCGCCGTACTTCGCCGCCGTGGCGGACGTGTGGGAGAACCGTAGCTACAAGATCGCCGAGACCTTCATCGTTGGGCTCTACCCGACGGCGCTGGCCTCCACCGAACTGGTTGAGGCGACCGAGGCCTGGCTGAGTGCGAACAGCACCATTCCAGCGCTGCGTCGCCTGATGGTTGAGAACCTCGCGAATGTGGAGCGTGCGCTCCTCGCACAGGCGCGGGACGCTCGCTAGCATCCCAGCGGCCCCGGGTTTCCTTGCACCAGCAAGGAAACCCGGGGCCGCTGTCAGTTAAGCCACGACTATTCCGCCGGTATCTTCGTGGCGTCATTCACCTTGCGCCAACGAGACGCCAAGACTGACGAATACACTTGGGTGATATGGCTAATTGGACGTTATTCATCCAGTCGTTGAAGGACTTTTACAACGACTACGACAAACTCATCAACGTTATTGTGATCATTTTGGTCGCGATCATCGCACGATACGTTCTTCGTCTCGTGATCGATTACGCGGTCAACCGAATTGTCACCGGTGTCAAAAAGAAGCAGAGCGTCGAAGACACCCAGGCCATCATGGCGTCTCCGCTCACTGCGGTGCGTGTGGTGCAACGCACCCGCACCCTGGGATCCGTCCTGAACAATGTGGTGACCGCCGTCATCGTCATCATCGCGACTTTGTCCGTCGTTACAACCATCAATCCCGGCATTACCGCCGCGTTCTCGCTGATCACCGCCGCGCTTGGTGCCGGGCTTGGTTTCGGCGCTCAGAACATCGTTAAGGACGTTCTCAACGGACTGTTTATGGTCGCCGAGGACCAGCTCGGTGTGGGCGATGTTGTTGACCTCGGGCCCGCTACGGGTGTTGTTGAGGCCGTCGGAATTCGTATCACTCAGATTCGCGATGTGAATGGCACCGTGTGGTTTGTGCGCAACGGCGAGATTCTCCGCGTCGGCAACATGTCACAGGGCTGGTCACGCGTCATCATCGACCTCGCCGTACCGTATGAGGTCGATGTGCAGGTTGTTCAGGAGCGAATGCTGGCGACCGCTGTGGACATGGCGACCAACTCGAAGTGGCGCTCGCGCATCATCGAGCGTCCCGAGATCTGGGGCATCGAATCCATCTCGGAATCGGCCATCGTCATCCGGATTGTGGTCAAAACTCGGTCCGGAGCGAAGGACGACGTTGCGCGCGACCTGCGGGCACGCCTCAAGTCATCGCTTGACGACATGGACATTCAGCTCCCGTCGCTCCACAGCGTTGTCCTCGAAGGTTTCGATGGTGCGGAGAGCATCAACGGTTCGCGGCCGCCGCGTACCCGACCGATTTCGACGTCAACAGCCCCCGCGGCGCCGACCAAACCTGCAAAAACACCCCGGGCGCCTCGTGCACCCCGAACACCCAAGGCGCCTCCACATGAGTGATCCCAACCCCGTGACCATCCGCCTCAGCCAGGGTGGCGAGTCGGCTCAGGGCAACTTCTGGCAGGAGGTCGGCGGACGACCGACCTTCGAGCGGCTCGTGCGTGACTTTTATGCGGGGATCCGCACCGACGACGTGCTGCTCCCGATGTACCCCGAAGACGATCTTGAGGGCGCCATCCAGCGGCTCACGGGATTTCTCGAACAGTACTGGGGCGGACCTGGAACGTACAGCGAGGAACGAGGCCACCCCCGGCTTCGCCAGCGTCACATGCCCTTTAAGGTCAACCCCGACGCCCGGGACCGCTGGCTGTTTCACATGCGCGCTGCGGTCGACAATCTCGGCCTCTCGCCGCTGCACGAGGCGACGCTGTGGGGCTACCTGGAGCGGGCAGCCCACGCCATGGTCAACACGTTCGACGACTAACCGTCGTCACAGCTCCACATAAACACCGCGGCCGGGTGCTGTCACTGTTGTGACTGCACCCGGCCGCGGTGTTATGCCCGGGGCATCCCGTCCCGAATTACAGAGCGGCGGCCAACCCATCGCGCAACGGCGTCGTTGGACGACCGATGAGTGCGCGGAGTTCACCCGAGGTTTCGGCGAGCAGACCATCACGGATGTTCCCGTCGAGGGCAACCACAAAGCCGGCCGTGCCGGCATCAAGGCCCGCAGCTTCGAGCGCTGCGAGGTGCTCGGCTTCCGTCAGCGAGGTGTAGGCAACGTCGCGGCCGAGGATGTCGGTGAGCACGGCGGCAAGCTCAGTGTGGCTCCAGGCAGTGTCGCCAGAGAGCTCGTACACCGCGTTCTCGTGACCCTCGCCCGTCAGTACGGCCACTGCAGCGTCGGCATAGTCGACGCGCGATGCGCTGGCAACGAGCCCGTCGCCGACGCTCGCAGCGAGAACGCCAGCCTGCTTAGCCTGCGCTGCGGTGCCCGCGTAGTTCTCGGAGTACCAGCCGTTGCGGAGGATGGTGAAGGGGATTCCGGAGGCGCGAATGAGCTCTTCAGTGATTTTGTGCTCGGGCGCGAGAATGAGCGCGGTGTGGTCCGCTTTCGGAGCGCTGGTGTACACGATGCGACCGACTCCAGCCAGCTTGGCGGCGTCGATTGCCGCGCCATGCTGGGCGGCGCGCTGGCCCACCTCGCTGCTGGAGACGAGCATCAGCGTCTGGGCGCCCGCGAATGCGACGGCCATCGACTCGGGGTCGGTGTAGTCCATCCGGACAACCCGTACGCCACGGTCAGCAAGGTCGGCGATCTTGTCTGTGCTGCGACCGGCAGCGACGATTTCGTCGGGGGTGACGCCGTCGCGGAGGAGGCCCTCAACAATAAGACGGCCGAGGTGTCCGGTAGCACCGGTGACAACAATAGACATTTAGTTCCTTTCGAAGATGTACTTCAGGACTAACCGGCCGTCCGCGGACATCCTTCCCCATACGCAGTACCCACTTTTAGGTAAGCTCCTTTAATGAGCACTGTTGGAGTCACCCCGCGCCAAGGATTCGGATTCACCGATGGCATCCTGCCGGGGAAATGCCCGTCGCGGACGGTGCTCGACCACGTGACCAGCAAGTGGGGTGTACTCGTTCTCGTCGCCCTGTTCGAGGAGTCACTGCGCTGGGGCCAACTGCACCGTGTTGTGGACGGCATCAGTGAAAAAATGCTCGCGCAGACGCTCAAAGTGCTTGAGGCGGACGGTTTCGTTCTCCGCGTAGCGCAACCGATCATCCCGCCGCGCGTCGACTATTCGCTCACTGCCCGGGGCAGGGAGCTCACGGAACGACTGCTCCCGTTGATGGATTGGATCGCGGTCAATGCCGACGAGATTCTGTCGACTCCCCCGCGCTGAGCGCACAGCCGCACAATCCGAACGGGGCGTCGGTCAGCGCGAGAGCGACCACGCCTTGCGCTTGATCAGCACGTGGCCACGCCCGGTTGTCAGTCGGGTCCACGGGCCGGTCTCGTAGATCTCGACCGCGCTCTCGTTTCCGAGAAAACCGAGCGACAGTGCCGCAAAGGCGCCTCCAGCGGGGACATGTTCGAGCCCCTCGATGGGGCGACCCCAGACTTCGGATCGCACGCGATGCACAATCTGTTCACCTGTTCCCGTAGGAATGGCGGCGGCGACCTCGTCGATACCGGCTTTCGCCACGCTGTCGAGCAGGGCAGCAGTTGTGGGACCAACCTGAGCCCATCCTCCGCGCGGAGGGGAGATCGCGGCCCACGTCACGGTGTGCACCTCCATGGGAAGTGTGACCGTGACGGCATCGGCATCATCGGCTGACTGATCGAGCCGTCGCGCAATTCGTTCGAGGAACGAGCCGACCGGCACAACCGCATCGAAGTCGGCGGTGTCAACGACCTCAAAGGTGCGCAGCCCGAGAACGGTCGGCGCCTGGTCGAGCAGCCCTACGGGGTAGAAGATCGCGACGTAGACGGCGAGTACGCCGTTCGCGACGATCACCCGTGCGGAACCGTCTTCGACCCGGCCGGCACGACCGAGGAAGACCTGGAGGTCACGGGCGGCAAAGGAATCCTGGAGAGTGAATGTGTGCGTCATCTGACATCTAAACTACAGGTCATGAGCGACCCACTGTCTGGACTGTTAGCCGCACTCGATCTGACCGATACGGGTGCACGGACCAGCGAGGATATCTTCACCGGCCCGAGCCAATGGCAACCAATGGGCAGGGTGTTCGGCGGGCAGGTGCTCGCCCAGTCCATCACGGCGGCTATTCGCACGGTCGACACCGACCGCTTTATCCACTCCATGCACGGCTATTTCCTCCGCCCCGGCGACTCGGACAAACCGATCACGTTCTCCGTCGATCGCATCCACGACGGACGCTCGTTTTCAACTCGCCGCACTCAGGCCTATCAAAACGGACTGCCGATCCTGTCACTGATTGCGTCGTTCCAGGTGGAAGACGAAGGCCTTGAGCACCAGACTCAGATGCCGGAGGGGATCCCCGATCCGGAGACCCTGCCGAGCGCGGCCGACACACTCGCCGGCATCGACCACCCTGTTGCCCAAAACTGGGCCACCCAACGGGCGTTCGACATGCGTCACGTCACCTCGCCGGTGTACTTCTCGGTTGAGGGCGAGCACGTCGCGCACCAGGCCCTGTGGTTCCGTGCCATCGGCACGATGCCCGATGACCCCAACCTGCACCGTGCAGCGCTCGCGTACGCCAGCGACTACTCGATCCTGGAACCGATCCTCCGCGCGCACGGCATCGCCTGGGGCACGCCAGGACTCAAAGCCGCAAGCCTTGACCACGCCATGTGGTGGCACCGATACAGCCGCGTGGACGAGTGGCTGCTGTACGTGCAGGAGTCACCCACGGCCAAAGGTGGCCGCGGCCTGACACTCGGCCAGATCTTCAACCGACAAGGTCAGCTTGTCGCCAGTGTTGCGCAAGAGGGAATGGTTCGAGTCCCCAGCGCCTAGTAGTCGTCAGTGCCGGTGATCGACGTCCCACTCGGGGAATGCGTCGAAGTAGGTCGCCCATTCCATCGGGCCGGCAATAAGTTCATCGCCGTCAAGGAGGGCGGCACCCAACACGGCGCACAGTGCATCAGGCCGGAGGTCGAGGCCCACAAAAACGAGCTCCTGCCCCAGGGGCGAATCGGGATCCCAACTCGACATGGACGTCGGTTCCAGCGAGAGAACACGTCCAGTGCTTGCCCAGCCACCCACGGTGTGCGGTCGGGATGCCAGGCGGGTCAGTCCTCGGGACCGCAAGATCGTTCCCACCACGTCCGGCCCCAGGCAACTGTCCACAACCTCGGCAAGTCGGCCGGGATGGAACGGGCGGGGATCGCGGAAAACAACCGTAGAGATACCACTCACGGTGCGTGGTAGACCGGCGCGGCCGGAGAGTTCGAGCATCCATCCCATGCCCTGCCCAGCTGGCGGCCGCAGATGCGTCTGGCCGCGCACGCTGTCACGCGTCGACATCGGTTCTCCGCCGGACTGTAGGCGAGCCAGCGGGTTCAGCTTCTCCACCAGCGCAACGACCTGGGCGTACTCCTGTGCTGGGACATCGTCACCGCCGTTTATCACCACCATTGTGGCTATCTCCACCTGTCGGGCAAGCGACTCACCGGTGTCGTAGTCCTCGGGGTTCTGGACACCCTCGCTGAAGAAGTGGGTCCGCACGTGGGACACATCAACCATCGTCACCACGTCGTCCAACCTGGTGACGACCAACTCGGGATCGCGGGCGGCAAACACCGCTTCGAGCACCAGCACCGCTTCTACCGCGTCGACGCTGGGGTTGAGCTCGACCACGACTCGGCCGCTCACACCGTCATCCGCAAGGTCGCAGAGATGATCAGCGAGCTCGAGCGCGAACTCCGGCGCCGAGACGTTGTCAACGGAGGTGGGGTCCCATCGCGCTGGCACGGAGTCGCTCGTGGAGGCTCCGACGAGTGCACGGGCGAAAGCCGACTTTCCTGAGCCGCGCAGCCCGCAGACGAGGGTGACATCGAGGGACGTTCTGTGGTTCTGCATATGTTCCAACCCAGCGGGCCGGTCCCGCGTGGTCTACTCTATATGAGAATGGTTATCAATAAATTGGAGAAACGATGAAGGTTCGCAACTCGCTCAAAGAACTCAAAAAGGCTCCGGGATCGCAGGTAGTGCGCCGACGGGGGCGCACTTTTGTCATCAACAAGCTCAATCCACGAATGAAAGCGCGACAGGGCTAGTCGAAGTAGACATCCGACGGTTCTCCCGGGCGTTTAGCGCCGGGAGAACACGATCGGGTCGTCGAGGTACGGCGACCACGCGTCGCGTTCGCGCTCGTTAATTCGGCGCGGCCGTTCGGACGCGGCATCCACCATGACCAACGTTGTCGACGCACGAGTGAACAGCTTTCGTGGCTCGATGCCCACGGGGGTGAAGATCTCGTAGCAAACCTCGAGGCTCGCGCCTCCGAGCCGCCCGATCCACAACTCGATGTCGAGCGGGTCGCGGAGATACGGCACCGGCAGCAGGTACTCGACCTCCTGGCGCGCGATAAGAGTCAGCGTCTCCGCGCCCGGCCGACCGTCGATGATGGCGGTGCTGCCGCCGGCAGCGAGGGTGTCTAGTGATTCACCATCGCTGCCGTCGTCCGCAACCCAAAACGCCTGGATGCGCGCCTCCTCGAGGAGGCGCAACATCTCGGCATTGTTGACGTGCCCGTACGCGTCGAGGTCGCTCCAGCGGAGTTTGATCGGAACGTGCAGGCGCATTCGTGGATCCTTTGCTTAGTCGCGCGTGAGCTTGCGGTAGGTGGAGCGACCAGGCTTGGCCGCATCCGCGCCGAGGCGCTCGATCTTGTTTTCCTCGTAAGACTCGAAGTTTCCCTCGAACCAGTGCCAGTTGGACGGGTTCTCGTCGGTGCCTTCGTACGCGAGGATGTGAGTCGCAATGCGGTCGAGGAACCACCGATCGTGAGTGATGACCACAGCACAACCGGGGAACTCGAGCAGCGCGTTCTCAAGACTTCCGAGGGTTTCGACGTCGAGGTCGTTAGTCGGTTCGTCGAGCAGCAACAGGTTGCCGCCCTGCTTGAGCGTGAGAGCGAGGTTCAAGCGGTTGCGCTCACCACCGGAGAGCACACCGGCCTTCTTCTGCTGGTCGGGGCCCTTGAAGCCGAACTGAGAGACGTATCCGCGCGAGGGGATCTCGGTCTTTCCGACCTGGATGTAGTCCTGGCCATCGGAGACAACCTCCCACAGCGTCTTGGTGGGATCGATTCCGCCACGGTCCTGGTCAACGTACGAGATGTCGACCGTTTCACCGATCTTGAGGTCTCCACCATCGAGCGGCTCGAGACCGGTGATGGTCTTGAACAGCGTGGTCTTACCCACACCGTTTGGACCGATGACGCCGACGATGCCGTTTCGCGGAAGCGTGAAGCTGAGGCCGTTGATGAGCATTCGACCGTCGAAACCCTTTTGAAGGTTCTTCGCGTCGATGACCTGCGCACCCAGACGCGGGCCCACGGGAATGACGAGTTCTTCGAAGTCGAGTTTTCTCGTCTTTTCTGCCTCGTTCACCATCTCTTCGTAGCGGGCAAGGCGAGCCTTCGACTTGACCTGGCGGCCCTTCGCGTTGCTGCGAACCCATTCCAGCTCGGAGGACAGGCGCTTCGCGAGCTTGGCGTCCTTTTTGCCCTGGACCATCAGGCGCTCGCCCTTTTTCTCCAGGTAGGTCGAGTAGTTGCCCTCGTAGGGGTAGAGGTGACCGCGGTCAACTTCGGCGATCCACTCGGCGACGTGGTCGAGGAAGTACCGGTCGTGAGTGACGGCGAGTACAGCGCCGGCATACTTCGCGAGGTGCTGCTCGAGCCAGAGAACGCTTTCGGCGTCGAGGTGGTTAGTGGGCTCGTCGAGGAGGAGCAGGTCGGGCTTCTGCAGAAGCAGCTTGGTCAGCGCCACGCGACGCTTCTCACCACCAGACAGGTTGGCGACGGAGTAGTCCCCGGGCGGAGTACGCAGTGCGCTCATCGCCTGCTCCAGCTGGGAGTCGAGGTCCCATGCGTCGGCAGCGTCGATAGCTTCCTGCAACACACCCATCTCTTCGAGGAGTGAGTCGAAGTCGGCATCAGGCTCGGCCATGGCGAGGGAGATCTCGTTGAACCGGTCAACCTTGGCCTTGATCGGGCCGACGCCCTCCTGGACGTTCTCGAGGACGGTCTTCGTCTCGTCGAGTTCGGGCTCCTGCATGAGGATGCCCACGGTGTAGCCGGGGCTCAGCCGGGCTTCACCATTACTGGGGGTATCGAGACCCGCCATGATCTTGAGGATGGTCGACTTGCCGGCGCCGTTAGGGCCAACAATTCCGATTTTCGCTCCGGGGAAAAAGGACATGGTGACATCGTCGAGAATGAGCTTGTCGCCCACTGCCTTTCGAGCGCGCACCATCGAGTAAACAAATTCGGCCATAGTTACCAGTCTATTGCGCGCGTGTTCCCCACCAGACAGGTACCGGTCGACAGAATCGGCGCGGCGATCGAGTGGTAACCGACGTTGCCGGACTGTCCAACAATGCAGGTGTCGTTCATTCGGACCGAGAACTGGATGTTGTCGGCCTCCAATCCCACTGCTGTGGTGTCGGGAGTCACTTCCATCTGCGACTTATCGAAGCCCGCCTCAACCAAGTGATCGATAATCTCGTGACCCCCCGATTCCGGCGATGCGGTGAGGAACGGGGTCATCACCGAATTGAAAAACTCGAGGTTTTCGTCCGCAGTCCCGTCGGGGTTCAACGCCAGTGGGGTCGCGGTCTCTTCCGGAACGGAATTTGAGGGGGCGGAGGTCGTCGAGCTGCTCGGAGATGCCTCGGGCTCATTAGCGGAGCATCCAGCGAGGAGAGCCACTGCCGCCGTGACAACCACCGTTCCGATAAGGAACCGCTTTCCAGCAGAGTTTCGCATCAACATTCCTCCCCCGCGACCGCCCGTGCGGCCATCCCACCGAGATTCTACGGCGGTCAACCTGCAGACAACCGCAAGGCCGGAGCTGTAGTGCGGGTCGCCGCAGGGCGGTGCGGCTAAAACGGTGTCGACTCGCCGTCAGTCCCGGCCGAAACTAGTTCGGAGTCGGATGGGAAGGGATCGGGAGCGCCGCCTGAGGTTGTCTCGCCGTCAAGGTCATCAACGCGGTCAGCGCCGCGACTCACCTCATCACGGGTCGACGACTCATCGTCGTTCTGTTGGATGTCCGCTGCAAAGGCGCGTCGACTCAGCGCGGTAGTTCCGAATCGCAGATCATGACCGACGGCCTCAGCGATTACATCAACATTGGTGCCGGAACGATCGCCGTTGCGCCATTCCGACACTCTGAGCTTCCCTGAGATCACAACATGCTCGCCTTTGCTGATGGAGGCGCTCACATTTTTACCCAAGTCCCCGTACGCGCTCACGCCGTAAAAATTTGTGGGGAGGTCGACCCACTGGCCCTTCTCGTAACGCCGCTGGTTGGAAGCGATCCGAAAATTGGTGGCAATAAATCCGTCATTGCCTTCCGTCATTTTGGGCTGTGTGGCGACAACACCAATAAGAGCGATTTTGTCCTGCATTGTGTCCTCCGTTGTTAGTAATCGGACGGGTACCGGAGGAGACGCTCGTGCCGGGATCGTCTCCTCCGGATCCGTTGTGTCCAGTGTTGGCGACAGGGAGGAAACACAAATGTCGGCTGGTCCCAATTGTGGGATCAGCCGACATCATGTGCGCTGGGGAGGAGAAGATTCTCCTCGGCGAGTAGCGCAGTCCTCGGTGTTTGCGAGATTCAGTGTGTGAAAGATTCGAAACTCGTGTAAATCGGAGCTCTCAAAACTCAGTGTTCACGGAAGTCCGGCCACTCCGATCCGGGGACCAGCGCGGAGTGAAGTGCACTCTTTGCCACTTCAAGGCTGGGATACACCCCGCGTGGCTCCGCATCTCCCAATAGACGGAAGGTGAATCCTTCGTCGATCCGATGGATGGAGCCAATTGCCCCAGCCGGACCGAAGGCCACCCAGTTTTGGTAAATCACCGTATCGTCGCTCATCGTTGAGCTCCTTTCGTTGCCATTCCATTCTGCAACGAGGAGCCCCCGATGTGGCGCCTGTTACGAAGCGAGAACGTATTCTCCGTACGACTTGCGGATCTTGTTGACCTTCGGCAGGGCCACTGCGAGGCAGTACCCCTGGCCGGGGTTCTTCGCGAAGAAGTCCTGGTGATAGTCCTCAGCGTCGAAGTACACACCCAACGGTGAGATCTCCGTGACGAGTCCTCCGTCCCAGTACTCGGATGCACGATCGCGTGCAGCCTCGAATTCGGCCTTTTGGGCCTCGTCGGTGTAGAACATCGCCGAACGGTACTGGGTACCAATGTCGTTGCCCTGGCGGTTGAGCTGGCGCGGGTCGTGAAGAGTGAAAAAGACGTCAAGGATCACTTCGGCCGGAATCACCTCGGGGTCGAAGGTCACAGCGACAGCCTCAGCGTGCCCGGTACGACCAGTGCAGACTGCTTCATAACTGGGGTGGTCGGTCTGACCACCGGTGTATCCCGACACCACGTCGGATACACCCTTCAGCGTGCGGTAAACGGCATCGAGACACCAGAAACAGCCACCGGCAAGAACGAATGTTTGCATATTCAGAGCCTACTTTCGATCGGGTACGGGTGCCGTGGGCACCCACTGGAACAACACCTGTTGCATCATCACCATTCCCGCCAACCTCACCCCTAGGCTGTGGATATGCCATACATTGCCAAAGACGACAGGTACGAATCACTCGACTACAAGCGCGCAGGAAAAAGCGGACTAAAACTCCCCGCGGTTTCCCTTGGGCTATGGAACAACTTCGGTAATGACCGACCGATCGAGACCCAGCGCGCGATCCTCCGCCGCGCGTTTGACCTCGGCATCACTCACTTCGATCTTGCAAACAACTACGGCCCGCCAGCGGGTTCGGCGGAGTCAAACTTCGGTCGCATCTTCGCGGAAGATTTCTCTGCGTACCGCGACGAAATCCTGATCTCGAGTAAAGCTGGGTACTTCATGTGGGACGGCCCCTATGGAGAGTGGGGATCGCGTAAGAACCTTCTGTCGTCGCTGGACCAGAGCCTCGGGCGCCTGGGTGTGGACTACGTCGACGTCTTCTACTCTCACCGGCCCGACCCCGACACGCCGATCGAAGAGACCATGGGCGCTCTAGCCACCGCTGTGCAGCAGGGAAAGGCGCTGTACGTCGGTGTCTCCAACTACAGCCCCGAACAGACCCGCGCCGCCGCGGCAGCGCTGGCCGTCTACAACATTCCGCTGACGCTGCACCAGCCGCGGTACAACATGTTCGACCGCCACATCGAAGACGGCTTGTTCCCGGTTCTCGACGAGGTCGGCGCCGGCAGCATTGTGTTCTCGCCACTCGCGCAGGGCCTCCTCACCGACCGCTATCTCGATGGAACGGTGCCGGCCGATTCCCGTGCTGCCGAAGGACGTTGGTTGAATGCCGAAAAGATCACCGAGGAATACCTCACTCGCGCCCGCGGCCTCAACACCATTGCAGCTGAGCGAGGCCAGTCCCTCGCACAGCTCGCTCTGACGTGGGTGCTCCGTCACCCACAGGTCACCTCCGCGCTCATTGGCGCGAGCAGCGTGGCTCAGTTGGAGAACAACGTTGGTGCGCTGTCCGGTGCCGCGCTCACCGCCGAAGAGATTGAAGCGATCGAGGAGTTCGCGATCGACGGAACGAGCCTGCGCTAACCGACGATGTCGGAGGCTCCTTCTAGCCTTATCTGGTCCCACTCGTTCGGCCGGATCGCACTAGGAGGAGCCTCATGACCGTTCTCGACTTCGTTGAAACCCGTCCCTCAATCCGTCCCGGCCTCGCGCTGGTCGAGCTGTCTGATTCGCTCTGGCGCATCACACGCACAACGGGAGAGGTCCTCGGCTACATCGAGTGCTTCATTGAAGACGGCGACCGTAGGTATCGCGCCAAGCGCCTGCTGGCAAGCCTGGTCGCCACAAACCCAACTGTCGCACATCGCGCAGCTCTCCCCCTCGGCGAGTTCTGGAACATCCAAGACGCCGTCGACTGCTTTCGACTGTGATGCCACTTTCGCCATCAGTTTTGCCACGCCCTGCGAGGCGAGTCGAAGGAATCGCCGAGCGCAGGTATCGTGCGAGACATGCAGTGGTGGAATGAATTTTTGTCTTGGATCGGCTCAGTCGAGGGCCGTCGTGTAATCACTACGGCGGTAATCCCGTTTGTGGCCATCGTTGTCTCCGGCGTTATTGCGGCGCTCATCGCGCGCAGTACGGCACGGCGTGTGCTCGCGCACCAGGATCGTGAGCTGAAAGCTGCCGCGGTCACCGCACTGATCGGCGCTGGCCGCAAAGCGACGATCTGGAGCTCGCTAGGCGGCGACGAGAAACAGCGCGTCGACAACCAGCTCAGCGAAGCAGACATCCGCATCCGTCTCCTCCCGGTGAACGGCACCAACGCCGCCGCCGATTGGGCTGCGCATGAGCTTGCTGCAATGAAAAAGAACTCGGCGAACTTCAGTTTCCAGGCCGAGCAGACCTTTGTCGATTACCGGGACCGTCTGCTGGAGTGGCAGAACAAACCCAAGCGCGCACGCAAGCTGTTCGCGTTTGACCTCGAACAGTGGCGCTTCGACGACGAGGCAGCCGACAAGGCCCTTCTCGAAAAGCAGCAGCAGTGGGCCGCCAAGCAGGCGAGCGACAAGGCTGCCGCCGAAGTGGCAACTCCCAATGAGACCGCAGCGCTTGAGGCGCCCGTGGCCGTGCAGGCGCCGCTCATTCGCCCCGCATTTGCGACCGCGATTCCTGAGGCAACCGAACAGGCACAGAGCACGACCGTTCTGCCCACCAGTGCGCCGGACTCCCTCACCGAGACCGCCGTTGTCAGCTCTGATGACGAGGTCTCCGACTCGGGAGACTCCTCCACTTCAGACGCCGACGAGCCCGTCGACGGGTCGTACGCTCCCCCGGTCACCGCCGGAACCGTGCGTCGCCGCACCGACCCCGACTCCACCCCGGATGCCGAGCGAGGCACCTACTAACTCCTCCCAACACAAATGCCCCCATCGACTTCGGTCGATGGGGGCATTTGTGTATAGAGGATGGCTGCCTGCGCAGCGCTGACGTGCCCCCGGCAGGATTCGAACCTGCGACAAAGAGATTAGAAGGCTCCTGCTCTATCCCCTGAGCTACGGGGGCAACAAAACGAGTCTATTACGTCACTCAGACGGCCTTGGCCAGCGCCACGAGAACCTGATTGATCGTGGGGATGCCCTCGGCGCGAAAGACCTCATCGCCGGATTCGTTCCGCACCACGATTGTGGGGGTGGATCGAATGCCTGCCTCGCGGGCGAGATTCTCCTCGCGAGCGACATCGAGCTCACGGACAACAACGGCGGGCACAACACGCTGAACGTCCGCAATCACTGACCGAGTGATGATGCACGGGTCACAGAAGGCGGAGGTATAAAGATCGAGGTTCACACCAAGGGCAACCGCGAATGGCACCGGAGGATTCCCTCAGGGCGCACAGTCGGCGGCGCAAGGCGGCGCACCCGCCAGTAACGGGTGCGCCGCGAGTCGAGCTACAGTTCGCCGCGGTCTTCGGGAGCGGTGGTCTCGTCGCTATCGGGCGCGTCCCAGGTGTACTTCACCTGAACGGTCTCGCCGACCTCGTGGGCAGTGACAGCCGTGTAGACCTGCTGGGTCTCGTTGCCGTCAACCGCGGCAAGAACGGTAAGCGAGGTGTCCCAGGAGCCGTCCGTGCTGATCCGCGTGTCGCTCTGGCCGTCGTACGGGCCACCCTCGTAGATCACGATGTACTCGTCGCCGTGGGCGAGCTGGGGAGTTTTGTCTGTCATGGTCCTGTTCTACCAGACGCCGGTGAGTGAGAGCACGGCGCCAAGAATGGATGCCACGGCAAGTAGTAGCGCGATGCCGATCAGTATCGCGTGCACCCGGAGAAAAGCGGTGGGCTTGCCGGCAGTGTCGCGGGCGCGTGGGTCTTTGCTGATGCGTCGGTAGAACTGAGGCCAGACCACAAGGTTGAAGGCGGCATTGATAAAGAGGAGAGCGGGAAGCATCCCGCCAGTGTAGGGACTCGCATCATGTTCGTTCGATGTTTACATAACCATGTTATGCAAAGTCCATAACTTAGTTATATTGTTGACTGGTGACTCCAACTGACATCCTTGAATCCCTCCTCGTCTCCAACCACCGGCTCACCCGCGTGGCAGCCCACACCACGGGCAACAAAACACCCGCCGGCGTCTGGCGCACCCTGTCGATCCTCGCCAGCGACGGAGCAATGCGCATCGGCGAGCTGGCTACGGCCAGTCGCATCAGCCAGCCAGCCATGACCAAATTGCTGCCGTCGCTCGTCACCGACGAGCTGGTGTACCGCATTGCCGACGTCGAAGACTCGCGGGCATGGCTCATTGCTATCTCTGGCAAGGGACAGCGAGCCCTCGACGAGTGGAAGCGCGAACTTGCCGTGGCCCTCGAGCCCATGTTCGGCGACCTCACCACCCGCGAGTGGTCCACTCTCGCCTCTGCCGCTGCACTCCTGCAGGCTCGTCTCGGAACGGCGGTGGCTGCGTAATGCTCCGCCAGTCGAAACAGGTCTGGGCCGTCGCCTTCGCGAGTGTCGTTGCGTTTATGGGCATCGGGCTGGTCGATCCGATCCTCCCCGCGATCGCCAAGGATCTCCAAGCATCCCCCACTCAGACCGAACTGCTCTTTACGAGCTATCTCCTGGTCACCGGGCTTGCAATGCTCGTCACCAGTTGGGTCTCGAGCCGCATCGGCGCCAAGCGCACCCTGCTCATCGGCCTCGCCATCATCGTGGTCTTCTCTCTAGCTGCCGCACTCAGCCCCGACGTGCTCGCGGTCATCACCTTCCGTGCCGGTTGGGGCTTGGGCAACGCGCTCTTTATTTCGACCGCGCTCGCGACCATTGTGGGCGCAGCTTCAGGCGGAACCTCCTCGGCGATCATCCTCTACGAGGCCGCACTCGGCCTCGGTATCGCGATCGGGCCCCTGCTCGGCGGGATCCTAGGAACAGTGAGCTGGCGCGCCCCGTTCTTCGGCACCTCCGCGCTGATGGCGATCGCGTTTATCGCCATCGTTGTGCTCCTCGGTAAAGACGAGGGTCCGCGCCAGCGCACTCGGCTGTCGGCTCCGCTGCGTGCACTCGCCAACCCTGCACTCGGGCTCCTCGCCATCGCCGCCTTCTTCTACAACATCGGCTTTTTCGTTTTGCTCGCCTACACTCCCTTCCCGCTCGGAATGGATGCCATTGGGCTCGGCCTCACCTTCTTCGGCTGGGGCCTTGGAGTGGCGATCACGAGTGTGTTCGTTGCTCCGCTCCTGACCGCGCGGATCAAACGCACCACTGTGCTCTCGATTGTGCTGCCCCTGCTCGCGCTCGACCTGGTCGCAGCCGCACTCGTTGTTGAGACACCCGCCGCACTCGTGGTGTGTGTTGTGGTGGGCGGACTAGTCCTCGGTGTGCTCAACACTGTCTTCACCGAGAGCGTGATGGAGGCCACCGACCTGCCGCGTACCGTCGCATCATCGGCCTACTCGTCCGTGCGGTTCCTCGGTGGAGCAATCGCCCCACCCCTCGCCACGGTGCTCGCCGACCTCATCACCCCCGGCGCTCCGTATTACTTCGCCGCTGGCGCTGCTGTGGTGGCCACCGGTGTCATCGTGTTCGGCCGTCACCGTCTCGCGGTCGTGAATACGGGCGCAGAGAGCGAGCTTGTGGAGGCCGAAGCCATCGCCGTCGGAGAAGGTGTGTGAGAGGGGACCGATAGAATCCCGTTATGGCTTCTTCTGCGGACCTCTTGGTCTGGATCGACTGTGAAATGACCGGGCTCGACCTCGGTATCGACGAACTTGTGGAAGTTGCGGTGGTGATCACCGATTACAACCTCGACCCCATCGCCGAAGGGTTTGAAATCGTGATCAAACCCGACCAGTCCGCGTGGGACAACATGGGCGACTTCGTGCGCAACATGCACACTGAGAGCGGACTCATCAACGAGATCCCCAACGGTGTCACCCTGGCCGAGGCCGAATTCGAGGTGCTCGAGTACATCCTCAAATACGTTCCGGGCAACCACACCGCTCCCCTGGCGGGAAACACCATCGGCACGGACCGGGCATTCCTCGCCAAGTACATGCCGCGGGTCGACTCCCACCTCCATTACCGCAGCATCGACGTGTCGTCGATCAAAGAACTTTCCCGTCATTGGTTTCCCCGCGTGTACTTCAACGCGCCGGCAAAAAACGGTGGACACCGCGCTCTCGCAGATATTTTGGAATCAATTCGAGAGCTCGCGTACTACCGAAAAGCCGCATTTGTCGCGGATCCTGGGCCCACATCGGAAGACGTGCAGGCCGTGTCCGCCGAAGTAGTGGCGCATTGGGCTCCAAGACTGTAATAAGATAATCGGGTTGCTTCGGCAACGTATGGTGGGCGTAGCTCAGTTGGCAGAGCGCTGGCTTGTGGAGCCGGATGTCGCGGGTTCGAGCCCCGTCGTTCACCCCACTGGAAACGGCTCGACTTCGGTCGGGCCGTTTCTGTTTAAGCTGGGCCGGAACAGTTCGGCACAATAAACGGGTTGGTAGGACGCGATGGTCGACACACTCGATCGCCCGGAGACCGAACAGCTCTCCGCGCTGGACCAACCATGGGTCACCCTGGTCTGGGATGACCCGGTGAACCTGATGTCTTATGTGTCGTGGGTCTTCCGCAGCTATTTCGGATTCGACCGTACCGAAGCCACCCGGCTGATGCTCCTCGTTCATACCGAGGGCCGCGCGGTCGTCGCCACCGGAGGACGAGAAGAAATGGAACGTCACGTCGAGGCGATGCACGGTTTTGGCCTCTGGGCATCCATGCAGAAAGCCGACGCGTGAGCCGCTTCGAGTCCGCCGGTGCCGGGGGCGCCACCGCACGCTTCGCCGCGGGCGAGGTTCGTATTCTCAGCGACCTCGCGCGCCAGCTTGCCGATCTCGTGGAGAACCGCACCGACCACGGCTCCGATCCAGCTATTGAACGGCTGTTCCCCGACGGGTATCGGAAGAACGCCGACGACGCCGCCGAGTTCCGCCGATACACGGAGGGCGATCTCGCCGACGGCAAGGTGCGCAATGCCCGTACCGTGCTCGCCTCCCTGTCCGGACCCACCCGGCGGTGGCGGACCCACGTGACGCTCGATGCTGCAGGGGTTGGCTCGTGGCTGCGGACCCTGACCGACCTCCGCCTCACCCTCGCAGCGCGCCTGGGCGTGGAACGCGACGGGACGGTCCCCTCATCGTCCGATGCCGTAACGCGTGCCATCTACGAGTGGTTAGGGTACCTGCAGGAGACGCTCGTCGAGGCAATTGACACCTGAGGTGTGCGAGGCTGAGGGTATGGAGCCGCTCACCGAAGAAGAGTTCGAGGCACTCGTTGTCGACGAACTGGACGAGTTGCCCGATGAAATGGTCGACGGTCTCGAGAACATCGTTTTTGTGACCGAAGCACGCCCCGAAGACGGCTCCCTCGACGTCCTGGGCCTGTACGACGGCGTCGCCCTCACCGAACGAGGCACCTACGGATTTGGCGAGCTCCCCGATCGCATCATCCTGTACCGGGAACCGCTTGTCGCGATTTCCGCTGACCTCGACGAGCTCAAAGACCAAATCCACGTGACGCTGGTACACGAGATCGCGCACTTCTACGGCATCGACGACGAGCAGCTGCATGAACTCGGCTGGGCCTGACCGCGCGCAGCCTCACAGCGCACAGCGTCGCCGTGCCCGCGTGACACACGGTCAGTCGACGACGAGCTCCAGCGACGGGTCGGCCGACCACTCTTCCAACGATCCGTCGTAGATCCGCACGGCCGTCACTCCGACGTGCGCCAGCGTCAGCGCATTTCCTGCGGCAGAGATACCGCCACCGCAATAGAGCAGTACCTCCGCGGCATCCGGCCCGAGCTCAACGCCCGCAGCGCGATACGACTGCTCGATCTGGTCGCTGCCCACCACGGTGCCATCGCCAGCGAAGAGATCGCGGCTCGACACACTGACGCTGCCCGGGATGTGCCCGCGGCGGGAGTAGCGGGTGGGGCTGGCTCCGGAGAACGTTCCCAGCGGCAGCCCGCACACCAGAGGGCTCGCATCATCGGCGCTGCGGCGCACCAGTTCGTCTTTGGTAATCCACGGGTTACGGCCGGCATGGGCCTCCCACGTAGGCACGGCACCGGGAGCGGACTCTTCGCCCGTGGCGACAGGAGCGTTGTCAGCGGTCCAGGCTGCGAACCCGCCATCGAGAACCCGCGCGTTCACGCCGATCCAGCGCAGCAGGTACCACAAGCGTGCGGCCCACAGCGTGCCGGTGGTGTCATAAATAACCACGGCGGTCTCCGGGCCAACTCCGATGCGCGCCAGTTCGTCGGCGATGGCCTGCGGTTCGGGATGCGCGTAGTGCAGTTCTGAGGCCTGGTCACTGAATTGGGTGCTGACATCAACGTGCTGCGATCCCGGGATATGGCCGGCGAGCCAGCGCGGGCGCCCGTTGTCACGACGGTAATCGCCGTCGAACTCGGGATGGTGCAGCACAAGACTCGCGTCGAGAATCACGGGAGGGGTAGACCCAGCCAGTTCGGCACGCAGCTGGGACACGGAGATAAACGGTGAAGTCACTCCCCCATGCTGTCACCTCAGACGAGAAGAGTGCCCCTCCATTGCGCCAGGTTTCGAGTGACGTGGTGGCCGTCCACTATGGCGTCCGCCAGCGCGCGGGGATTCTCCCGGGCAAGGAATCGTTCTTCCTGGGCTGCCCATCGGTCCCACTCCTGTGTGTAGACCTCACCATCGCGGGCAAGCGCCCGACGTTTGCGTGTGGGAGTGTCGAGTTCGACCCAGAGGGCCAGGGTCGCGAGTGCGCGGCTGGCTCCGGTGAGCGCTCCGCACCCCTCGATCACGATGGGCCTTCTCGGGTCGAGAGTGTGCCACTCCGCCGCCTGGTCGGTCGCCCAGTCCCAGCGCTGCCAGCGGAAGTCGTGAAGGAGGGTTGTGTGCACCATGCTGCTTGCGGCATCCAGGCCGTCCCAGCCTGGATACAGGTCGTCGAGGCGCACCAGCTGGGCCTCGGGCCACCCTGCCACCAGCGCCGATGCGAGCTCAGTCTTGCCCGACCCGGAGCGCCCGTCGATGAGTATCCGCGCAGGCATCCTGCCCTCCGGAAGGAGCGCGGTGTCCGTCGGAAAAAGTGACGTGTCCGCGGGAGACGTCGGGTGAGACACAGGTGATGGTTTAGCCAGCAATGAAGTTCCAATGTCCCATGGAGACGGATGTCACGATCGCTGCGACGCCAATGAGTCCACCGAGGCCAACAAGCAGCCACTCGCGCGCACCGAAGCGGGACTCCCGCGCCCAGGTGCGCGTCACCGGGGCCCCGAAGGCGCGCGCTTCCATGGCCGTGGCAAGTTTGCTTCCCCGCCGAATCGACAACACCAGCAGCGCGAACGCCTGTCCGGCGAGGCGACGGATGCGTCCGGTGTCGCCCACTCCGCGTGCGCGGCGGGCAAGCTCAAGCGACTTCCAGTCGTCGAGAAACAGTCCCACCAGGCGCAATGCAGCGAGCGCGCCCAGCACAAAGCGGGAGGGAAGCTTGACCACCTGCGCCAGCCCATCGGCGAGGTCAGTCGGGTCGACCGTGAGAAACAGCACCACGGCGGGCAGTCCGATCGCAAGCACCCTCAGGAGGGTGGCAAGGGCCAGCTCCAGCGAACCGTCGCTCACCCGAGCGAACAAAAACTCGAAATACACCTGCCCACTCGTCTGGCCGTAGAGCGCAATGGTCACCGCGGTCAGTGGCGCGGCGATCCAGACCGGGAGTGTGCGAATGAAAAAGGTTCGGGCAGACACCCCGGCAAAGAAGAACAACACACTCTCGAGCACCAAGGCAACGGCGGCGGAGACCCAATCGATCGATACCACCAGGCAGGCGCTCAGCAGAAAGGCCGCCGCGAGTTTGGCGACGGGATTCACCCGGTAGATCACCTGGGTGCCGCGGGTGGGGGTCAGCAGGTCGGTCATAGAACCAGCTCCGCATCGGCGAGCGCGGCAACGAAGTCGGCGTCGTGGGTGATGGCGACAACGGCGCTTCCGCTGTCCACAAGACCAGCGAGCAACGCGACCAGCTCGGTCCACGTGCGGGAATCCTGCCCAAAGGTCGGTTCGTCGAGCACCAGCACGCGCGGTTGGGTGGCGAGCACCGTCGCGACGCTCAATCGCCGCTTCTCCCCGCCCGACAGAGTGAACGGGTTGGCGGCAGCGAGGTGGTCGAGGCGTAGGCGCTGCAGCAGTTCGTCTACGCGATCAGTGATCTGGGATGCCGGCATCCGCAGTGCCCGCGGGCCGACCTCGAGTTCTCCGCGCACCGTCGATGCTAAAAACTGGTGCTCCGGGTCTTGGAAGACGGTCCCGATCCGGGTGAGCAGCTCACGGGATTTCCAGCGGATGGGGTGTGGGCCTGCGCCGTCTGCGAGGGCATCACACGCGACGACCGCACCGGATCGGGAGGGCAACAGCCCGGCAAGGGTGAGACCCAGCGTGCTTTTGCCCGCGCCGTTCTCCCCCGTGATCGCGAGGGTCGTTCCGGCGGTCACCACAGACTCGACGTTGCTGTGGAGGGTCACGGCACGCCCAATGGCGAGAGTCTCCGTGGCAAGCAGCTCGGCGCCTACCGCGCGCACACGCGGAGGGCGCGGCGGAGGAAACCCCGGAACCCAGACACCACTGGCCGCGAGGCTCTCGCCCCGCTGCGCAAGAACCTCAGCCGCCGGACCATCGGCGAGCACACCCCCACCGGGTGCGAGCACAACCACGCGATCGACCAGGGGAAGCCAGACATCCACCCGGTGTTCCACCACCACAAGCGTCGCGCCGGTGGAGTCGAGCACACGCGCGACCGATTCCCGCACCTCGCGCACTCCAGCGGCATCGAGGTTCGCCGTGGGTTCGTCGAGCAGAAGCAGCCCGGGACGCATTGCGAGCACCCCCGCCAGGGCGAGGCGCTGCTTCTGACCGCCCGACAGACGGGACGTGGGATGGTCGAGCGGCAGGGCAAGCCCCACGGCGTCCAACGCCTCAGTGACCCGCGCCCAAATTTCGTCGCGGGGAACACCGAGGTTTTCGCACCCGAAGGCAACGTCGTCCCCCACCCGCGCCAAAATCACCTGGCTGTCGGGGTCCTGCAGCACGAGCCCCGCGCGTCCCCGTCGTTCGGCGGGCGGCACACCGTCGAGGAGAAGCTCACCATGGTGCTCCCCCTCGTCATCGCCGCCGAGCACCCCGGCCAGGGCGTGCAGGAGCGTTGATTTTCCCGCTCCGGATGCCCCGAGCAGCAGCACTCGCTCGCCGGGAGAGATGGTGAGGTCGAGCTCGTCCACCGCCCATGCACGACGACCGGCATGACGCCACCCCCAGCCGCGCGCAGTAACGCGCGCGGCTGGGAGTGATGAGCTGCCGAGGTTCAGACCCGCACCGTGCTTTCGCGTCCGGAGGCGAAACGGTTGAGCGCGCCGGTTCGGGCGATTCCCCGGGCGGCAAGCCACGACAGCAGTCCAGCGATCAGCGCACCGCCGACCATCGCCGAGATCGTGTACACGGTGATAAACAGCGTTCCCGACCCGGGGTACCAGAGCGTCAGGTCGGTGAGCGCCATGGCGAGGCCGGCACCGGCCCCGGCGAGAAGCGCGACATACGCACGCCAGTTCGCGTAGAAGAAGATCAGAAAGACCAACTCGGCGCCGAGCCCCTGCGTTGCCCCGCTGACCAGGGTGAGCGGCCCCCACTGGTTACCGATGAGAGCGGAGACGGTTGCAGCGACGATTTCGCCGTAGAGCGCGGCCCCGGGTTTGCGCACAATCAGCGCGGTGAGCACACCAGCAAAGAGCCAGAATCCACCGCCCAGCGCCTGCAGGCCGGGAAGAAGCGCCTTCAGCGGGTCGGTGACGGGTGTGGAGAGAACGTTCCACGCGACGAAGATGATGCCGCTGGCGACGCCGATAACGCTGGCGACAACGATGTCCACAACGCGCCAGCGCGCGAAGGTAGGACGGCGGGACGACGTGACGGATGAAGGTGACATTGACGTGCCTTTCAGGAGATGAAATGGCACGGGTTACAAGAGATTGCCTCCCTGCGCTGGCATGATCCAGATCAGGTTCGACGGTCGAAGCTTGGAGAAGCTTCCTCTCAGCCCGGCATACCGGACTCCCGTGTTCAGAGTCGAGTCTAGGCTCACAGCATGGACTTCCGCATCTTCACCGAACCCCAACAGGGTGCAAGCTACAACGATCTCCTCGCGGTGGCGCAAGCGACCGAACAACTTGGCTTCGACGCCTTCTTCCGCAGCGACCATTATTTCGTGATGGGAGACGGTGACGGGATGCCCGGGCCGACAGATGCGTGGACGTCGCTAGCCGGCCTTGCCAGGGACACCACACGGATCAAATTGGGCACACTGGTCTCGTCGGTCACGTACCGGCATCCGGGTATTCTCGCCATCCAGGTTGCCCAGGTGGACCAGATGTCTGGCGGGCGCGCCGAGCTGGGTCTCGGAACAGGGTGGTACCAGCGGGAACACGAGGCCTACGGCATCCCGTTCCCCGCCAAGCGATTTGGATTGCTCGAGGAGCAACTCAGTATCGTCACCGGCCTGTGGTCAACGCCTCTCGGCGAGACCTACTCCTTCGCCGGCGAGCACTACCAACTCACGGACTCCCCGGCCCTCCCCAAACCCGTGCAGTCGCCGGTGCCGGTCATTGTGGGTGGTGGAGGTCCGTCGAAGACACCCGCGCTCGCTGCGCGGTTCGCCACGGAGTACAACGCCGGTTTTGTGGGCGACGCCCCGGAGGTCCCCGGCCGACTGGACCGCGTGCGCCGCGCCTGCGAGGCCATCGACCGCGACCCGGCGACCCTCATCCTGTCGATCGCGGGAACTACGGCGGCCGGAGCGACTGAAGCCGAAGCATCCACACGCGCCACGGCCATTGGCCAAGACCTGGCTTCGCTCCGCACCGGCGGTTTCGCGGGCACAACCGACGAAGTTGTCGACCGGGTCAGCGCGATGGCCGAGCTCGGCATCTCGCGGGTCTATTTCCAGATCATGGACCTGTCGGACCTCGACCACCTCGACTTTTTGGCGCGGGAAGTGGTGCCGCGCCTCGGATAGCCGCGGCGCCGTGAGCGATCCCGGCGGTGCGAAGTGCTATTCGCGTTCGAGGATCACCACCGGTATCTCGCGATCGGTCTTCGTCTGGTAGTCCGCGTAGTCGGGGTAGATGCCCACCATTTTCTCCCAGAGGACGGGCTTCTCTTCCGGTGTCGCATCACGGGCCACGGCCCAGAACGTCTCACCGCCGACCTGCACCCACACACGGGGATTGTCGCGGAGGTTGAGGTACCACACCGGGTGGGTGGGAGCACCTCCGAGGGACGCAACGATCAGCAGGCGGTCGTCGTCCGGTCCATAGATCAGGCAGGTGCGGCGCCACTCCCCCGATTTGCGGCCGCGGGTCGTCAGTAACAGAAGCGGGGCGTTGTAACGAAAGGTGGGCTTCTCCCCGTCCGTCGCAACGTACTGCTCGATCTGCTGAGCGACCCATGGGGTGCTGTTGTCGATGATGGGAGCGGGAGCCAGTGCGTTCGTCATCCTCAAACGCTACGTGACGGCCCGTTCGCCGAGAAGGGATTTACGGAGAAGAAATCAGGTCCACAATTTTGCGGACCGTGCGCAGGTTGCGGCTGGTGATGATCGTCGCTGGTTGTGGTGCTTTGCCGAGGTTTACACGGGACGACAGGATGCCCCCGGGTATCCACTGATAGATGGCGTCGCTGCCGAACACCACGCGCTCCGGGGCCAGCTCGTCGTCGGACGGACGAATGATCAGCGCCTCATCGGGCATGGCGTCGACAAACGACACGAGCATCCGCGACGGATCCTCGGCGTCTGCGAAGGGATTGGCCTCGACGATCGTCAGGAATCGATCCGCCGGGATCACGAGAACCCGACAATGCACCGCGGTGGTGTCGGCGATCGCCTGTTCCAGTTCGGCTGTTGCCGCGGCGTCCAGCGGATTCTTCGCGTCGAACACCACGTTCCCGCTCTGCAGGTGGGTGCGTACGGCCGTGTAGCCGAGCGTCTCGAACACGGCTCGCAGGTCGGCCATCGCGAGGCGTTTAGCCGTGCCGACGTTGATTCCGCGGAGAAGAGCTACGTGCCGGAGCATCCGCCCGCCCTATTCAATCTCGAGCGCAGCGCGACGACCGCGGCCGCGGCGAATCATTTTCAGCGCGGGATAAATGGTGAGGAAGAGGTACATCGGTACGCGCACCCCCACGCCGGGAACCCCGTGGCGTTTGTAGGTGCGCTCAAAACGCGTGACGTAGTAGAGGTAGTCGAGGGGCGAATCGTCGATACGCCGCGCGCTCATTCCGGCGACCATCGACGAGACGTACTTCACGCGCAGGCCGTTGCCGTGCAGGTGCACGGAGATGTCGATGTCCTCATGGAGTTCGTCGCTCTCGTCGAGGCACACCTCGTCACGGATCGACTCCCAGGCCGAGCGCCGAAGAGCCATATTGCTGCCGAACACAAACGAGTACTCCCGCGCCAGTTTGATCATGACCCGGCGAACCCGGTCGTCGGCGCGCAGCCCGAACTTCTCGAGTGGCATGTCGTAGTAGCTGACCGGTCCGGTCGTCGCGGCCACCGTGGGGTCGGCGAACGCTGCCTGCACTTGGGCAACCCACCTCGGGTCCAGCACCGAATCAGCATCGATCCGGCCGAGCACATCACCGGTCGCGCGGTCAAGGCCAAAATTTCTCGTCGGGATGAGCCCCTGAACGAGGTCTTGGCGGCAATAAATGATCGGCGCGGCTGGGAATTCGTCTTGAATTTCGCGGACGACGGATGCTGTGCGATCCACTGATCGGTTGTCGACAACGATGATTTCGTGGGCGGGAACCGTTTGTTTTATTGCCGCGAGCACACTCGCGCGGATCGTGCCCTCTTCGTTGAATGCAGGAATAACGATCGAGACTTTCAGTGTCGGGGTCATCATCTCGGCTAACCCTACTGCGGCGGCGCAGTTGTCCCCTAGTCTCTCGACAGAGCAATTTTCAATGAAGCTCACGCAGGCGAAACACCAGTGAATACCATGGTCGCCGATCGTCTGTGACCACGGATGTGGTGACTGTACGGTGTAAACAACGGTCAACGAAAGGACCACATGCACACCTGGCCCGGATCGGCGTACCCCTTGGGCGCCACCTTCGACGGTAATGGCACCAACTTCGCACTCTTCAGCGAAGCAGCGGAACGTGTGGAACTCTGCCTCTTCGACGAAGACGGCACAGAGACCAAGGTCGAACTCACCGACGTTGACGCGTACGTCTGGCACGCGTACCTCCCCACCATCCAGCCCGGTCAGCGCTACGGCTACCGCGTGCACGGCGAATACGACCCCGAGTCGGGTAAGCGCGCGAACCCGAACAAGCTCCTGCTTGACCCGTACGCCAAGGCGACCGCCGGCGAGATCGACTGGGACCAGTCGCTCTTCTCCTACAACTTCGGCGACCCCGATTCTCGCAACGACCTCGACTCCGCCTCGCACATGATGCTCGGTGTTGTGGTGAACCCCTTCTTCGACTGGGCCGGCGACCGACTCCCGCGTACGCCGTACGCGCAGACCGTCATCTACGAGGCCCATGTCAAGGGACTCACCCAGCTGAACCCCAGCATCCCCGAGGACCAGCGCGGAACCTACAGCGGTGTCGCTCACCCCGCGATCATCGAGCACCTGCAGAAGCTGGGTGTCACTGCCATCGAGCTGATGCCCGTGCACCAGTTTGTCAACGACAGCACCCTGCAAGACAAGGGACTCTCGAACTACTGGGGCTACAACACCATCGGCTTCTTCGCCCCGCACAACAGCTACGCCTCGAGTGGCCAGCTCGGCCAGCAGGTGCAGGAGTTCAAGGGAATGGTGCGCGCCATGCACACCGCCGGCATCGAGGTCATCCTCGACGTGGTGTACAACCACACCGCGGAGGGCAACCACCTC
>Ga0247807_10000328_pt1 | contig 30282 bp, 28 predicted proteins | sample UWRJL074202C1_FD_179931 | JGI IMG/M metagenome (GOLD analysis project Ga0247807, IMG submission 179931) | Plant litter microbial communities from Arlington Agricultural Research Station in Wisconsin, United States - UWRJ-L074-202C-1 | ecosystem: Environmental > Terrestrial > Plant litter >...
CATCACTTCTTGAAGTTGGAACAGGATTTAATGGTGAAATGACCGGACGAGAAAATATCTTCTTGAACGGTGCAATTCTAGGAATGACCAAAAAAGAAATTTCTTCAAAGCTTGATGAAATTATTGACTTTTCAGGCTGTGAGCGTTATATTGATACTCCTGTAAAAAGATATAGCTCTGGAATGACAGTTCGCTTGGCATTTGCTGTAGCAGCATTTTTAGAACCGGAAATTTTAGTCATCGATGAGGTTTTGGCTGTGGGTGATGCTGAATTTCAGAAAAAGGCTATAGGGAAAATGCAGGATATATCGCGTGAAGGAGGAAGAACTGTATTATTTGTAAGCCATAATATGGCGTCGGTGAAGAGTTTGTGTACCAGAGGAATTGTCATGGAAAATGGATTTATAAGTTTTGACGGAAACATTGATCAAGCTTTGGATTTTTATAGTTCAAATTCCGTAAACCTTGTTTCTAATATAAAATGGAATATTGAGGAAGCACCGGGGAATGGAGATGCTAAAATTACCTCAATAAAGATTCTAACAGATGATGGTTATTTCTTAATTGAAAAGGAAATAAAAATAGAGATTGAATATGAAAACTTTCTTGAAGGACATTTAATCAATGCTAATATTTCTATTTTTAATGATAAAGATGTCCATATTTTAGCATCTCCAAATCTAGAAAGAATTCCTTTGGCAAAAGGGAAATATAAAAGTATGTGTATTATTCCTGGTAATTTTTTAAATATTGGAAAGTATTTTTTTACAGTTTTGTTGGTCGGTAATAATTTTGAAATAATCACTCAGCTACAAAATGTTGTTGCTATTGATGTAGATGAAAATGGAGATAGTAGAAAAGGCTATTTTGGTTATTGGGGCGGGACAATAAGACCTGATTTAAAGTGGATTAATGAACAAATTAATTTATAGAGTAATAAATTTTAAGAACAATAATAAACTAAAGTTAAATGATAAAGTACATTGCTAGTTTTTTTAAAAGTAAAAGAACTAAAATAGATGTTTTAAGTAATGGCATAAAAAAAATTCATTCTTTAATACCTCAAGATTTTGGGGGAGGTTGTAGTCATGAAAAAGGATTGTTAATGAGTTTAGTAATTAGTGATTTTAAACTTAAAAAAACAGCTGACATAGGTGTCTATAGGGGGCGTTCTTTATTTCCACAAGCTATTGCTCACAAATTATATTCTAAAGGTATCGTCTACGGAATTGATCCTTACAGTAATGAAGATGCTGTACAAAATGATAATCCAGACTTGCAAAAAGAGCTAGATAATTTTGTTGCAACTGTTGATTTTCAAGCATTGTATAATGGTGTTGTTAAAATTTTAAGGGACAAAAAATATGAAAATAATTGTCAATTAATTAGAAAAAAATCCTCCGAGGCTGCAATATATTTTAAAAATAATAATATATTTTTTGGCTTAGTACATATAGATGGAAACCATGATACAAAATTCGTAATGGAAGATGTTACTAATTACTTACCATTGCTAGAGGAAAAAAGCTTTATTGTTTTAGATGATGTTTCTTGGGATTCTGTTCAGCCAGCTTTTTCTTTATTAGTTAAGGAGATGGACTTTATTGACCAATATATAGATGAGACTAATGATTTTGCACTTTTTGGAAAAGGATTATCTTATGAAGAAAAAGAATTAATTAATGTTAATTTTAATAAAGTAAAAGTTAATTAGATCTTCTTTATAATGATTAGAAAAATCAAGCCCTTATTTATTTTTACAAAAGAGCTACTAAGTAAGAATTATCTATTTAAAGGATTAAAAAAAAAAGATTTATTAATTTATGATGATATATTTCCGCATCCTGTTTCAGGTTTTCGATACGAAGAGTTTACAGTTTTACTTAATGATTTCAAAATTTCAAAAATTATATTAGAGCCATTGGCCTATCCCATCGTTAAGTCACCTATAGAAGATCATCAAAAACATATAAAAGAATTTATTATACAGAATGATCAACTAGGAAGTAAACTAAAATTAAAAAAGAGATTTATTAATATAAATACAAAGCTGTTTTATTGTGTTTTTATTAATAATATCTACAGAAATTTAGAATGGTTAGAAAAATATAAAATTCCTTTTGTTTTTACATTATATCCAGGAGGAGGTTTTCAATTAAATGAAGCTGTTAGTGATAATAAATTGCGAAAGGTTCTGGAGTCACCAATGTTTCGAAAGGTTATCGTAACTCAAAGTATAACTCAGGATTACTTATTAGATAAAGAGCTTTGTGGCCAAGAAAAGATAGAATTTATTTTTGGTGGAGTTGTTCCTCAAATATCTTTAAAAAGAGATTTAAAAGATAAAAAAGCATATTTAAAAAACAAGACTACATTTGATATTTGCTTTTGTGCAGCAAAATATACTCCAAAAGGAGAAGATAAAGGATATGATGTTTTTATTGATTTTGCAATAGAAATAGCCAAGAAATATGACTTTGTTAGATTTCATGTAGTAGGTGGTTTTACGGAGGATGACATTGACATAACATCAATAAAAGATAAAATCAATTTCTATGGTTATCAAAATTTTGATTATTTGGCAATCATCTATAAAAATATGGATGTATTAATTTCGCCTAATAAGGCATTTGTTTTAGGAAAAGGAGCCTTTGATGGCTTCCCTTTAGGTACAGTTGTAGAAGCGGTCTTAAATGGTGTACTGGTACTAATCACAGATGAATTAAAACTGAATACTAATTTTATCCCAGACGTAGATTTAATTTTAATAGAAAGTAAAAAAGAATCACTTATAGCACAAATAACAAATTTAATCGACCATCCGGAAAAACTATACTCAATTTCTGAAAATGGGAGACAAAAATTTCAAAAGGTTTATTCGAATGAAATTCAAATGTTGCCTAGAATTGCAGCACTCCAAAATGAGATAGCAAAAAATATAAGATGATAAACGTAACAAAAACTTTTCTCCCTCCTTTAAACGAATATAATAAGCAAATTGAGCGTGCTTGGGACAATGAATGGTTAACCAATAGAGGAGAACTTGTTTTAGAGCTCGAAGAAAAGTTAAAGAGATATTTAAATATTTTAAATATTATTATCACAAACAATGGAACAATACCATTGCAGATTGCTTTAAAATTATTAGGCAAGGGAGGAGAGATTATTACAACACCATTTAGTTATGTCGCAACTACAGCGGCTATTGTTTGGGAAAATTGCATTCCTATTTTTGTAGACATTCACCCTGATTATTTAACCATAGATGAAACTAAAATTGAAGCAGCTATTACGCCAAAAACAACTGCCATATTAGCAACTCATGTTTTTGGAAATCCATGTAATATTGAAGTAATTATGGATATAGCGAAAAAACATAATCTAAAAGTTATTTATGATGCTGCCCATAGTTTTGGAGTGGTCTATAATCAAAAATCAATATTCGATTATGGAGATGTTAGTACATGTAGTTTTCATGCTACTAAATTATTTCATACAGGCGAGGGAGGTGCAATCTTTACCAATAATTTAAGTCTACAGCATAAATTATTTTATAGTCATAATTTTGGACATAATGGACCATTGTCTTTTCATGGATTAGGAATTAATGGTAAAATATCAGAATTGCAAGCTGCAATGGGGCTGGCTGTTTTGCCCTATATGCAAAAGATAATTTCTGAAAGAAAAAAGGTAGTCGATTATTATAATTCGAATTTGGACTTATCAAAAATCCAGGTTTTGAAAATAAGAGAAAATACAGACTGGAATTATAGCTATTATCCTGTAATATTCAATAATGAAAAGCAGTTGCTTAAAGTTCAGCAAGAGTTAAATATTAAAGGTATATTTCCGAGACGTTATTTTTATCCCTCTTTAAATACAATTGAATATACAAACGGAAAAGAAATGTTAATCTCAGAAAGTATTGCTTCGCGCATATTATGTTTGCCTTTATATGTAGGACTAAAAGAAGAAGATTTATTAAAAATAATTACAATAATAAATAACGAATCTTTATGTTAATTATTGGAGCGAAAGGTTTTGCTAAAGAAGTTTTAGAGGTGGTTCATCAATTAGACCAATTAGACAATTTGGTTTTCTATGATGATGTAAATGATGATATAAATGGAACTTTATATAGCAAATTTCCCATTCTAAAAACTACTGAAGAAGCAACGAAATATTTTAAAACAATTGACAATAGATTTACCATAGGAATTGGAAATCCTATTTTTCGAAAGAAAATATATGATAAATTTAATGCATTAGACGGTGTTTTTACTTCTACAATTAATAAATCAAATATTGGTAATTACAACGTAATTATTGGAAAAGGAAGCAATATCCTATCTGGTGTTTCAATTTCAAATAGCGTAAAAATAGGGATTGGAGCGATATTATATTATAATTCAATTATTACACATGATTGCGTTATTGGTGATTTTGTCGAAATATCGCCAGGAGTAACAATTTTAGGAAGATGTAAGATAGGTAATTATTGCCAAATAGGAGCTAATGCAACTATTTTGCCCGATTTAATCATTGGTAATAATGTTGTAATTGGAGCTGGAGCAGTTGTAACCAAAAACGTTCCAGATAATTCAATGGTAGTAGGGATACCCGGAAAAATTATCAAAGAATTAAAACCATTAGAGTTTTAAAAATGAGTCAGAATCCAAAAGTTAGCGTTTGTATGATTACTTATGGGCATGAGAAGTTTATTGGTCAGGCTATAGAAGGAGTTTTAATGCAAGAATGCGATTTTGAAGTTGAGCTAATTATTGCTAATGACCGTTCTCCTGATAAAACACATAGAATAATAAAGGATATTCTAAAAAGACATCCTAGAAAAGCATGGATTAAATATTTTAATCATAGAGAGAATAAAGGTATAATGCCTAATTTGTTTTTTGCTCTCGAACAATGTTCTGGAACGTATGTTGCAATGTGTGAGGGAGATGATTATTGGATTACTAAAGATAAACTCCAAAAACAGGTTGACATTTTAGAGGAAAATAATGAAGTAGGTTTAATATATTCCAATGTAAAACAATTTATTGAGAATACAGGACAGTTTATAGTGGCACCAGCCAAATTTGTACAAAAGCAAGAGGATGTGATTCCAGAAATGTTAAAAAGCAAATTTGTTGAATTTGCTACTACTGTTTTCAGAAGAACAACACTGGATAAAGTAATAAAAATACTAAAGAAAGAACTTGAAGGCAAAGTAATAGGCGATACTAGAATAATTCTTGAAACGGTATATATATCAAAACTATATTATTTGAATGAAATAACTGCAGTATATCGAATTCTTGAAGGTAGCGCAAGTCATCCTAAAGAAATCGATAAATATATATTTGCATTAAAGGATAGTTATTTTTGTAGAAAGAGTTTTGTTAAGCGAAATAATCTGGATACAATTTGGTTATCAGATTCTATTTGTAATACGAATAGAGGATTAATAAATAGTGCTTTTGTATCTAAGAAATATTCAGATAGTTTAAAGTTACTAAAAAATCTATTAATTTTAGAAGTGTTTAAATATTGTAGTTGGAATATTTTTAGAAGAAAAATGAAAGCTGATATCTGGATAAAACTTCTCTTTTCATTAGTTGGTCTAGGGTTTTTAAGACAGAAATTAAGATGAAAAAAGATCTCGTTATTAGTGTTTGTATGATTACCTATGGTCACGAAAAATATATTCGTGAAGCAATTGAGGGAGTTTTAATTCAGAAATGTGATTTTGAGGTTGAGCTTATAATTGCAAATGATTGTTCGCCAGATAACACCAACTCAATTATTGAAAATATTTTAGAAAATCATCCAGAAAAAATATCAGTTAAATATTTCAATCATGATAAAAATTTAGGTATGATGCCTAATTTTATTTTTGCTTTGCAGCAATGTTCAGGTAAATATATAGCTCTTTGTGAAGGAGATGATTATTGGACGGACCATTTAAAACTCCAAAAACAAGTTGATTTTTTAGAAGCAAATTCAGATTATGTACTATGTTTTCATCAAGTTGATATTCTAAAATTAGACGGAGAAATTGTAGAAGATTTTATTACTAAAGTACCTGACGATTACGAAACAATAGAATCTTTAGTCACATTTGGCAATTATATTCATACACCTTCAGTTGTTTTTAGAAATGTAATTAAAGAATTTCCATTTGAGTTTCAGTTGTCTCCTATTGGTGATTATTTTTTGTATATTATGCTTGCAGAATATGGTAAGATAAAATACCTAAACGAAAAAATGGCAGTTTATAGATTCGAAAGTGGTATATATTCAAAATTAGAAGATTCTCAAAAAAACAAAAAGTGGAATAGAACTTTAATTCTTATTTTGTCATATAGTAAGAATGATAATGTAAAATCAATTATTTTTAATAAAATTTTTAAATTTTTAAATCTAAATGATACAATCGAAATTAAAGAAAAAATTAAACCTTTAGTAAAAAAAAGATTCATTAGAACCATAAAATTATTCATTCCACCGATTTTTTTATTATTAAAAAGAAAAATATATAGTTCAGGAGATGCCTCATAATAAAATAAAATTTCTAACTTATTACCTACCTCAATACCACCCAATTCCAGAAAATGATCAATGGTGGGGAAAAGGTTTTACAGAGTGGACTAATGTGGCTAAAGCAAAACCACTTTTTAAAGACCATTATCAACCTATTTTACCAGGAGAACTAGGCTTTTATGATTTAAGAGTTCCAGAAATTCAGGAGCAACAAGCTCAATTAGCAAAAGACTATGGAATTGATGGTTTTGTATATTATCAATATTGGTTTGGAAAGGATAAAATGTTACTTGAAAAACCTGCAGAAGTGATGCTTCAGAATAAAAATATTAATTTGCCATTTTGCTTTTGTTGGGCAAATGAAACCTGGAAAGGAATTTGGCATGGTGTCGACAATCCTAATGTTTTAATTGAGCAAACTTATAACGGACAATCAGATTATGAAGCTTATTTTAATTACTTGTTGCCTTTTTTTCAGGATTCAAGGTATATTAAGATAAACAATAGGCCAATGTTTCATATATATAGATTAGATGAAATACCTGATTTAGATGTTTTTTTTGAAACCTTCAATCAATTGGCAGTAAAATACGGCTTTGATGGAATTCATTACATAGCAACAGGAAATATCGATTCAAAAAATGTAACAGATAATGATAGTGTTTATGGAGTAGCAGGTTTAGATGTATTTAATCAGATTAGATACAGGCAAAAAACGTTTTTTAGAAGAGAGTCGATTTTAGGAAGACTTGAAAATAAAGTACTATCAAAATTAGGTATTACAGATGTTGTAGGAAAAAGAAATAAACCATTAATATTAGATTATTCAAAAGGAATTTTAAGTTTGAATATAGAATTTCCTCATCAAAAGTATATTCAATGTGTTTTTCCAAATTGGGATAATTCAGCCCGTAGTGGCAAAAAGTCATTAATTTTTAAGAATGCAACTCCGCAATCTTGGTATATTCATCTATCTCGAGCTATAGAGCAATTGAAAAAAAATGAAAAAAATCCACAAATCATAATATTGAAATCATGGAATGAATGGGCTGAGGGAAATTACTTGGAACCTGATAAAAAATATGGATTACAATGGTTGCAAATGATTCAAAAAGTTAAAGAAAGTCTGTCGTGAATTATTTAATATCAATAATAGTTCCCACTTATAATAGAGCACACTTAATCGGCGAAACTCTTAATAGTGTTCTGGCACAAACTTATATCAATTGGGAGTGTATTATTATTGATGACGGTTCATCTGATAATACCTTTGAAGTATTAGACAGGTATGTTATGCTTGATAAAAGATTTAACTATTTTTCTCGTCCAAAAGAAAAATTAAAAGGGCCATCATCTTGTAGAAATTTTGGTATAGAAAAATCTTTGGGGCAATATATTGTTTTTTTAGATTCAGATGATTTGATTACTAAAAATTGCCTAGAAGATAGAATTAATTTTGCTCGATTAAATGTAGATTATGATTTATGGGTATTTAGAACCAAAACCTTTCAAGAAGAAGTTAATGATACTGGAAGAATCTTTAATAGTATAATGAAAACATATTCCGATGCAGCTTATTTATATAAGTTTTTGGATGGATCCAATCCGTTTTGTGTAACTGGTCCATTGTGGATGGCTAGTTTTATAAAAGCCATAAATGGTTTCGACGAAAGATTATCAGTTTTTGAAGATCCGGAACTTCATATTAGGGCTTTTCTAAATAATTGTAGATCAAAAACTTGTTTTTCTGTGCAATATGATAGTTTCTATAGAATAAATTCTCAGAAATTTGATTGGTCAAAAAATAAAGAGAGAGTAATAAAAACACATGAATCAGCATTTTTATTATTTGAAAAATATTTGAAAGAACATAATAAAGTAATGCGCATTAATTGTATTAATTTCTTTAAAAACAATATTTTGTTTGATGGAACTTTTTATGATTCTGTACGGTTTTATGGGCTTTATCTAAGGTTTAATATTTTTAATTTTAAACAGATAATCCTTGTACCAATCATCATTCTATACAAATTAATAAAAATTGAGAATGTTAAAGGATTAGGAGTTTATAAATTAAGAAATACAATATTCAACTAAGTATAAGAATTTCAGTGAAGAAGTATTTCAATTTTCAGATTAACTTTTTATGTCTACAATTGTTATTTTTGCCCATTATAACTTTGAAATCAGTTTTAATTAAATGATTTCTAAAGTAACTATAATTGTGGCGACTTATAATAGAAGCCATTTTATTCTCGAAACGTTATCTTCAATACAAAGACAATCTCATTCTAATTGGGAATGTATTATTATAGATGACGGAGGAATTGATAATACATTAGAAGTTATTAGTCCGTTCCTGAAACAAGATTCCAGATTCAAATTTTTAAAACGCCCTGATAACTATAAAAAAGGATTACCAGGCTGTAGAAATTATGGTTTAGATTTAGCAAAAGGAGATTATATCATATTTTTTGATGATGATGATATTGTACATCCCGACAATTTAAAAATTTGTTTGGAGTTACTAAACAATATGAATTTAGATTTTTGTCATTATCAAAAAATGTCTTACAAAGGTAAAAGTCCTTTAATACAAAAGACTCAGGTAACAACGAAAATAAGCCTTAGTCAAAGGGATATCGAAGAAATTGTTACGCAAAAAATCGGATTGGCTTCTTGTACCGTAATGTGGAAGGGTTATTGTTTTAATACATCGAGGTTTAACGAAAATCTTCTTTATGCAGAAGAATGGGAATGTTATAGCCGCATAATTTCTCAAGATTTTAAAGGAATAAAAATCGATTCTATTTTATACTATAACCGCAAACACGAAAATTCTAATACTGCAGAATTTTATAGTAATAATCCTGTTCGTAAAAAATCAAAAAAAGAAGCTATTATATTGATATTGCAAAATCTTAAAGAAAGGCGATTATTAACAAACTACCTAATTCGCTATTTTGTAACTCTATCTTTAAATTTTAAAGAATATGATTTATTTAATGAGATCTTAGGGGTATTAGATCTGAATGTCTTAAATAAATTAAAATGGAAGCTTTTCTATAAATCTTATGTGTTGCGAGTTCTAATTTATAAATTAAAAAAAAGATTGAAATGAGAATTCTTCTTTGTTTCGGAACGCGTCCTGAAGCTATAAAAATGGCACCTTTATATCACCAACTAAAGAAGAATAATTTTGAGGTTATCGTGTGTGTTACTGCACAACATCGTGAAATGTTAGATCAGGTATTAGATTTTTTTGTTATTAAACCTGATTATGATCTGGATTTAATGCAGGAAAACCAATCTTTAAATGGGTTAAGCGCACTTATTTTATCGAAGATAGATAACGTTTTGAAAGAAGTAAAACCAGATTTGGTTCTGGTACATGGAGACACGACTACTTCATCAATAGTAGCTTTGGCTGCTTTTCATTTAGGAATTAAAATTGGGCATGTTGAAGCAGGACTAAGAACGTATAATAAAAAATCACCTTTTCCTGAAGAAATCAACAGACAGTTGACCAGTAGAATAGCCGATCTTCATTTTACACCAACAACAGAGGCAACGCAGAATTTACTTAGCGAAAATATTCTGACGAGGGATATAGTACAAACTGGTAATACCGTTATCGATGCTTTATTGTGGACAATAAATAAGATATCAAAAAAAGATTATTCTAATCCTGAAATCGAACAATTAAAAAAAGAAATACCATCTCATAAAAAGATGGTCTTAGTTACAGGTCATCGAAGAGAAAATTTCGAATCGGGATTAAAAAGTCTTTGCGAGGCGCTTTTAAAAGTTTCAGAAAGAGAAGATGTTATCATTGTTTATCCGGTACATTTAAATCCAAATGTTAAGAAAACAGTTTATGAATTATTATTGGGTAAAGAAAATGTTTACTTAATTCCCCCTGTTTCTTATTTGGTATTTGTTTGGTTAATGCAGCAATCTTTTTTGATTGTAACTGATTCTGGTGGAATTCAGGAAGAAGCCCCATCTCTTGGTAAACCCGTTCTGGTAACAAGAAAGGTTTCAGAAAGAACAGAGGGAGTTAAGGCAGGATTTTCTACTCTAGTAGGAACTGATAAAAATAAAATTATAAATACGATACAATTTATTTTAGATAATTTTAGTGGTTTTGATAATAAGATAAACCCTTACGGAAACGGAAATGCTTCTAATAAAATTATTGATTACTTATTAAATAATAATTAGATGAAAATACTCATAGTAGTAGATTCTATAGATATAGAAGACAGCAGCGGATCTAAGGCTAATGTAGCTTTAATTAATAATTTATACGAAGCTGGTTTTGATATCTTGGTATATCATTATACACGAAAAGAGATTGAGTTAAAAGATATTAAAAGCTTTAATATACCGGAGATAAAATTTAGTGGTTTTTATTTTTTGAGCAGATCGTTGAGAGTTATAAATCGAAATTTGAAAATAAATTTCGCACCGTTTTTTGAAAAAAAATTTGGTTTTTCATTTACATTTTTTAATGACAGCAACAGTATTATTGAAGCATTAAAAAAGAAGTCGTTTCAGCCTGATCTAATTCTTACGTTAAGCAAAGGAGCTAGTTTTCGGCCTCATTATGCAGTTCTAAAACTACCTCATTTGCATAATAAATGGATAGCATATGTACATGATCCATTTCCATTTCACTATTACCCCAGACCATACAATTGGGTAGAATCTTCATATGATAAAAAAGAGCTTTTTTTTCGTAAAGTATCAGAAAAAGCAAAATTTAGTGCTTTTCCTAGCCAGTTATTAAAAGAATGGATGAGTAGTTATTTTCCTGATTTTTCTAAAACAGGTGTTATTATTCCTCATCAAAATGCAAAATATGAAGTTCTTAATAATGCTTTTCCTTATTATTTTGATGTTTCAAAATTCAATTTATTGCATGCTGGAAATTTAATGAAAGAGCGTTCTCCAGAGGGTTTGATAGAAGGTTTTAAAGTTTTTTTAAAGAATAATCCTGAAGCAAAAAAAGACGTAAGACTAATTTTATTAGGCAATGCTTTTGATCATACTCAAGTGTTGGAGAATTATAAAAAAGATATTCCTGAAATGTTTGTATATAATGGAAATAAACCTTTTGATGAGGTATATCATATTCAGAAAAATGTTTCTGTTAACATTATTTTAGAAGCAAAATCAGAGATTAGTCCTTTTCTTCCGGCTAAATTTCCGCATTGTATAGAAGCAAATAAAACGATTCTTTCTTTAGCCCCATATTATAGCGAAACAAGACTATTATTAGGCAAAGATTATACGTATTGGGCAGAAGTAGATAATATAGAGAAAATTGCTTTGTTAATAGAGCAGCTGTATCAATTATGGAAACAAAATCCTGAAAATTTACTTTTAAACAGAAATGACTTAAAAGAATATGTTTCTGTAACGCATTTAAAAGAAGTAATAAATAACCTCAAATAGATGCAGAAAAAAAGTTTTTCTATATTAATAACAACAAAGAATCGTAGAGGTGATTTAGATTTTACATTGCATAAAATTCAGCATTTACTAGATAGAGGAGATGTAACGTGCATCATTTGTGATGATGGATCAACAGATGGAACTTATTCATTTATTCAGGAAAATTATCCTGAAATTCAATTGATACAGAATAAAAAAAGCAAAGGATTAATCTATAGCCGAAACAGAATGATGGATTTGGTAACCTCTGAATTTGCTATTTCTATTGATGATGATTTACATTTTATTACCAAAAATCCCTTAGAAATTATAGAAAAATCCTTTAACGAAAACCCTAAAGTGGGATTGTTTAGTTTTAGGATTTATTGGAATTTAAAAGAGCCGGAAATAACCAGCTGCAATGAGGTTTTACATCAAATGAAAAGTTTTGCCGGTGGAGCAAATGTCTGGCGAATGTCGGCCTGGAGAGATATTCCGGATTATCCTGCCTGGTTTGTTTTTTATGGTGAAGAAGATTTTGCTTCCTTTCAGTTGTTTAAAAAGAAATGGGATGTATATTACTTACCTGAAATTTTAGTAAATCACAGGGTAGATGTAAAATCCAGAAAAAAAAATGCGGACTACAGCTTACGTTTACAACGATCACTACGTTCCGGCTGGTATCTGTATTTTTTGTTTTATCCCTTTAAGACTATTCCTGGAAAATTATCATATTCAGTCTGGATGCAACTTAAATCAAAAGTTTTTAAAGGAGATTTTAGAGCTTTGAAAGCCTTGTTTTTGGCATCAGTAAATTTAATCTTTGCATTTCCTAAAATAATTAAAAACAGTAATAGACTCTCTTCAAAAGAATATAAAACTTATCAGGAACTAGAAGATACAAAGCTATATTGGAAGCCATAAAAAAAAGCTATAATTTTAAATATCGAAGATGAAAACTATCGCTATTATTCCAGCACGCGGAGGGTCTAAAAGATTGCCTCAAAAAAATATAAAACTGGTTGGAGGAATTCCGCTGTTAGCCCATAGTATTATTTATGCAAAACTAAATAGTGATCTCATTGATGAAATTTATGTTTCGACAGATGATGCAAGTATAAAAAAAATAGCTTTACAATTTGGTGCAAAAGTAATTGACAGGCCTGCAAATATTTCCGGAGATTATGAGCCAACAGTTTTTGCATTAAAGCATGTTTTGCAAAATATCGGTCATGAAGTAGAAAATGTTGTCTTGCTTCAGCCTACAAACCCTGTTCGTCCAGAAAATTTACTGAAACAAGCATTTGAAATATTTAAAAAAGAAAGCTGCAGCAGTTTATTTACGGTTTCCAGAAATCATAAAAAATTCGGAAAAATAACAGATAAAAAGTTTATTCCGTTTAATTACAAAATTGGTCAAAGAAGCCAGGATATGGAACCTCTTTATTTCGAAAATGGATTATTATACATTACAAATGCTGCATTAATTATAGATAATATAATTATTTCTGAAAATGCATTTCCTTTCGAAATAGATCATATTTTTGCCAACGTAGATATTGACACCCAGGAAGATTTTGATTACGCTCAGTATTTATACCATAAACATATAAAACCCTAATTCATAACCTACTTTATGAAACCATATATAGAAATATCAGGAAGAAAAATTGGACAGGATTTCCCTCCTTTAGTTATTGCAGAAATAGGAATTAATCATGAAGGTTCTTTGCAGGTTGCTAAGGAAATGGTTGATGCTGCAAAACGTGCAGGTGCTGAGGTAGTAAAACATCAGACTCATATTGTAGAAGATGAAATGAGCGGAGCTGCCAAAAAAGTGATTCCCGGTAACGCAGATGTTTCTATTTATGAAATCATGGAACGATGTTCATTAAATGAAGATGATGAGTTAGAACTTAAAAATTATGTCGAAAGTAAAGAGATGATTTTTATCTCGACACCATTTTCCCGTGCAGCAGCAGAACGATTAAGGAAATTTGATATTCCGGCTTATAAAATTGGTTCCGGAGAATGCAATAATTACCCGTTATTAGAGCATATTGCATCATTTGGAAAACCGGTTATTTTAAGTACAGGAATGAATACTATCGAAAGTGTTCAGAAGGCAGTAGCTATTTTCGACAAACATAATATTCCTGTAGCTTTATTGCATACTACAAATTTATACCCAACACCTATTCATCTGGTACGTTTTGGGGCTATGGTAGAATTGCATGAAGCGTTTCCAGATAAAGTTTTTGGTTTAAGTGATCATACTTTGAACAACAATGCTTGTTTAGGTGCTGTTGCCCTCGGCGCAAGTATTCTGGAAAGACATTTTACAGATCATATGCAAAGAACAGGTCCGGATATCATTTGTAGTATGGATGAAAAAGTCTGTCAGGAATTAATTGTTTCAAGCGCAGAAATTGCCTTGATGCGTGGTGGTACAAAAAAACCGGCTGAAGAAGAGCAGGTCACAATAGATTTTGCATTTGCTACCGTTTGTGCAATCGCACCAATTAAAAAAGGAGACCAGCTAACTAAAGAAAACATTTGGGTAAAACGCCCCGGAACAGGTAAAATATTGGCAGCACATTTTAATGATTTAATTGGGAAGATAGCTTCAAGGGATATTGAAAATGATGAACAGCTCGATTGGGAGGATATAAAATAATTTTAATATAAATGTCATTTAGATTTTTTAGAATAAAATCTCATGTTTTTATAACCCCAATTTTTAATTTTGAAACAAAATAACAGATTAAGAGAGCTTGACTTTTTAAGAGGAATTGCAATTGTTTTGGTGTTAATGCGACATCAATACATAACAGATTGGACAACAAAAATGGGTTGGATAGGGGTTGACCTATTTTTTGTTTTAAGCGGATTTTTGGTTTCTGGTTTACTGTTTAAAGAATATCTGAAGTTTGGTAATATAAAACCGGGTCTGTTTTTAATACGAAGAGGATTTAAAATTTATCCGATATATTATTTAACCTATTTTTTATATTTAACTCCCAAAATTATAAAACATCAGTTTGAATGGAGTGGCCTTTTGTCAGACTTATTTTTTATTCAGAACTATGTGTATGGTTGGGGTTACGCTTATGCCCCAAGTTGGTCATTGGCTGTCGAAGAACATTTTTATTTTGGTTTTGCTTTGTTACTGTGGTTAGCAATTAAGTATGTATGGATCAATTTAAATAAGACCTCAGAAAGAAAAATCAACAAATTTGAAATTTCGGTTTTTTTATTAATGATTTTATCGCTTTGCTTAAGAATTATAAGTAATATATATTTTCCTGAAAATGGAGATAAAAACTTTACAATGTCACACCTTAGGATGGATTCCCTTTTTTCAGGAGTTTTTATTTCATATTTGCACTATTTTAAGAAAGAAAACCTGATTCGTTTTTTCGGTTCAAATAGAATAATTTTACTGGTAATTGCATTTTTAGGACTTTCCTTTACACCATTTATAGACTTTGAAGAGTCTTTTTTTGTAAGAACTTTTGGATATTCATCTCTGTATGTTTCATTTAGTATTATACTGATTTACTTTCTTGTAAATAACAAAATAAATAAAACACTTGATAATTTATTCTCAAAAAAAATAGTAGATACTATTAGTAAAATTGGATTTTCATCCTATAGTATTTATATCATTCATGGATTTGTGAATTTTTTCATTAGTTTAATAAATACATTTGTCTTAAATAAGTTTTTTAATCAGGTTTCTATATTTTTTATAACAGGCTTTATAAGTGTATTATCCGGAATGTTTATGACTTTTTATATAGAAAAATATTTTTTAAACTACAGAGATAAATATTTTCCAAGCCGAATAAACTGATTATAAAAATGAAAAAAATACTATTTCTAACAGGTACACGGGCTGATTTTGGAAAAATAAAATCATTGATTTCAATTTTAGAAGAACAATCTGAATTTGAAGTTTTTGTATTTGTAACCGGAATGCATTTGCAGGAAGAATATGGTTATACTTTGATAGAAATCGAGCGCTGTAATTTTAGAAATGTTTTTACTTTCGAAAATCACACGCATGAAACTACAATGGACTTAACACTTGCTAAAACTATTGAGGGATTATCAGGATATTGTAAAACAATTAACCCGGATATGATTGTTGTTCATGGTGATAGGGTAGAAACTTTGGCCGGTGGGATTGTTGGGTCTTTAAACAATATTTTGGTAGCGCATATAGAAGGTGGTGAAGTTTCAGGAACCGTTGATGAATTAATTCGTCATAGCGTTAGTAAATTAAGTCATATTCATTTTGTTTCAAACAAACAAGCGGCGAAAAGATTAATGCAAATGGGAGAGATCAAGGAGTCTATTTTTACTATAGGTTCTCCAGATCTTGATATTATGTTCTCAGATCAATTACCGGATTTAGTAATCGTAAAAGAGTATTATAAGATTGATTTTGAGAACTATGCAATCGTTATGTTTCATCCTGTAACTACTGAAATTAAGGAGATACAAAAGTATGCCCAAAATTTTACAGCATCTTTATTACAGGACAATCATAATTATGTTGTTATTTTTCCAAACAATGATTTAGGAAGTCAATTTATAATCGAATCGTATAAGCAACTCAGAGAGAACAAAAGATTCCGGATTTTTCCATCTTTACGTTTCGAGTACTTTTTGACATTATTAAAAAATAGTCAATTTATTATTGGCAATAGCAGCGCAGGAATTCGTGAAGCTCCATATTACGGAATTCCCATTATAAATATAGGAACCCGCCAGCAAAACAGGGCAGTTCATGCAGATATAATTAATACAGATTATTCTGAAAATGGTATAAAAGAAGCCCTTTCAGTTATTGACTCGCATAAAGTCCAAAATGTCGAGAATGATTTTGGAGAAGGGAACAGTAACTTATTATTTTTAGAATATCTTCAAAAAGCTGATATTTGGCAATTAAGTCACCAAAAACAATTTAGAGATTTATCTAATTAATGAAAGCCAAACTTAAAACAATATACTACAAGTTGAACAAAGCTAAAAGCCGGTTACTATCAGGAAAACCAGTTTTAGTAGCTATGTATCATAGAACGAGTAATGAAGTAAGAAATGAATTGCAACACTTAACGGTTGATCTGGCTAATTTTGAAGAGCAACTGTGTTATTTCAAAAAGAATTACCAGATCCTTAGGTTATCAGATGATTGGAGTTCACTGAAAAAAACAGGAATAGTTATTACTTTTGATGACGGATATGCTGATAATTTACTAAATGCTTTACCTCTTTTGGAGAAATATCAAATACCGGCAACTATTTTTATAACCACATTAAATATAGATAGTAAAAAAGAGTTTTGGTGGGACCGTTTAGTATTTGATTATTCTCATTGCAAACCCTCTTTTTATCTTCCTGATGTAAAAGAAAAGGTATCAAAAAACACACATACTTATGGTGATATTAACCATTTTCTTGGCAAATTATCCAATGAGAAAAAAGAAATTTGGTTATTAGAATTCGAAAATCTAAATAAAATTCCATTTTTTGATAATGAAAATTTCAGATCATTAAGTAATGAAGAGCTTAAATATATCTCAGAGCATCCATTAATAGATATCGGGATACATACTCATAATCATTACTCTTTTGGTAATCTAAGTTATCAGGAACACAAAGAAGAGTTAAGTTTTTCGATTGGGAAATTAAATGAATTAATTACAAAATCAATACAATATCTGGCATTACCTCACGGCTCATATAATGAAGAAACACTTAAAGTTGTTGAAGAATTAGACTGTTTAGGAATGCTGTTAGCAAATAACAATTACTCAAATTATAAGAATAAATTAGGTAAAAAAATTAATCGAATTTTGATTCCTAATATTAAAGGCGAAGAACTCATAAAATATATGAACAAATTTGACTTTAAAATATGGTAAATAGTAAATCTAAAATAGCGATACTTTCTACTGTTATTAATTTTGACTTATATAATAAAAGTTCTCATTTTTTTCCGCAAGACATTCAGAAATATGTGATAGATGGAAGAAATGGGATGCACGGTTTGAAAAGCCTTTTTTATATGATGAAGATGTTAAAAAACAGAAATATAGAATGGCTTATTATGGCAGATGAAGATGTTTTATTTCAGAATTCAGAGATAGTGTTTGACATTATAAAGAAAATGCAATCTGAAAATTATACAGTCTGCGGTGTAAGAGATGGTGGAATGATATCCCACCGAACTTTTAATCCTTATGTAATAAATACTTTTTTTTCGATTTTAAATTTTGGAGAAATTGAAAAAATGTGGGATAAAAATGAAGTCATAAAAAATAATTATATTCGAGATAATGAGTTTGATGATGATTTAACAAATCTAAAATCAAACTATGATATAAAAAGTCTTTATGAACCTTATTATTGCTTTTATCTGTGGTTGAGAAGAAAAAATAATAAATTTCTGTTCTTGGATGCAGAAATGAATAAAGATCAAATGACGAATTCAGTTGTTTATGAAAAAAAAGTATTTATATATCATACTTGGTTTGCAAGATCATATGGTAAAAATATAGAGCAAACTAAAAGAATAAATGTGGTATTTGATTTATTGAATTTAACTGCTAAAAACGACCAAACCTCTAAGCCAATAGTATTTAAGCACATCACATTTTTCTTTATCCAAAAAATTAAAAAAACTTACAAAAGGATAATAATAAGATTAGGTCTATCCATTATCTAACCATGCTTAAAGTCAGTAATTATCATTATATCAAATTAGATTTTAAAACTAAATATCCCAGTATATTTGGATTAACTCCTAATGAATTTAAAAAACAATTAATTCTACTCAAAAATCAGGGTAATTTTGTTCATCCAAATGATTTAGTTTCCAATCTAAATGCAATATTAGAATCAAAAGAAAATAATTTGTTTATTACGTTTGATGATGGATTAAAAGAGCAGTTCGATCTGGCTTTACCTATTTTGGATGAGCTCAACATTCCTGCTGTTTTTTTTGTTAATTCAATTAATCTGGAAGAAAAAAAAGTAAGTACGGTTCATAAAATTCACTTATTAAGATCGATTATTTCATCTTCAGAATTTTTGGATAAATTTATTGATATACCATTTTCTCAATTAGAGAAAAAAAAGGCACAGGAAATTTACAGATATGATGACGAAAAAAGTGCAGCCTTAAAATATATATTAAATTTTAAATTAGATTTTAAACAGCAAGAGCAAATTGTAAATAAATTGTTTGATCTTAATTTTGATGAAAATACTGCTCTAGATTCTCTTTATATGACTAAACAAAATTTAATTGAACTTGCTAATAAAGGCTATTTAGGGAGTCACACACATAGCCATTATCCATTAGGATTATTAGATGTTCATACAATAAAAACAGAACTTGAAAGGACGAAAAACTATTTAAATGAATTAACCAATTCAGATATAAATATAGTTTCCTATCCGTATGGAACTCCGGAAGTTTGTACTGATTTGGTCGCAGATTTGGCAAAAAACACTGGTTATAAAATAGGATTTACAACCAAAAGGGGAACTAATACTTTAAATGAAAATCCATTATTATTAAATAGATTTGATTGTAACGATTTAATAGGAGGAAAAAATTATAATAAAATATGATAACCAGAGAAGCAACCTTAGAAGATTGGGAAATTTTATATTCTTTTTTTAAAATAGTTTATAGAGAAAACCATCCTTTACACCACAAGGAATTTTGGCAATGGCAATTTGGAAGTAAAGAATTTGGACGTTCTTTTATTTGTTTAAACGATCAAGGAATGGTCGTAGGACATGTAGGAGCCAATTTTGGAGGAGGACTTGCCTGGGTAATTAATGTATATCTTAATGAAAAATATAGAGGAAAAGGTGTTTTAGGAAAGCTATATGAATTAGCCCGAAATTATTATCCTCTTGCGGCAACTGCGGCAAATGAGGCTGGATTAGGACTTTATAAAAATATGCGCTGGGTAAGGTATTATGATTTAGTTCGCTATGTAAAAATAAATCCTAATTTCATTGAAGCCAGTTTCGATGCAGTTTGTAAAAAAGTTGAGGTAGATGTAGATCATTTAATAAAAAAAGATACGCATTATTTTCAACAGCCTTCTATTAAAGGAATAGTTTTAGAAGACGGATCCAGAGCTGTAAGTCAGGAAAATGTTGGCGGACTGAGGATTACAGATATTGAAAATCTGCAAAATCTGGAAAAACAAGCTTGGGAATTAGGTTATTTATGGATAGATTATATTACCTCCTGGAATGATTTGAAAACAAAACAATTAGAGAAAAACAACTGGACATTAGATCATAAAAACATCGTACCGTGGAGATTGAATCCTGTTGAGGAAAAATATTTTTGCGATATAACATTTCTTTCAGAAAAACCTCTCGATAATGAATTTATAGTACATAGATCTTACTCGGATCATGGTAGAATAGGAAGTTTAAAATAAAATTGATGAAAAATTTAGGTGTTGTAATTACTGATGGAGTTGGGTTTCGAAATTTTATATTAAGTGATTTTATTTATGAAGCAAAAACTAATTTTGATGAAGTAATCATTTTTTCATGTTTGCCTAAAAAAGTTTACGATAATTTCGATTTAAACTGTAAAATTATAGAATTAGAAGTTTTTGAAGAATCATTCTATACTTGGTTTTTTAGAAAAGCTAAGGAAGTTACCCATTTACAAATGCATGCAAAAGGCAATTTTGGTATTGCTGATAATTTAAATATTACCCAATCAAAAGCCAAAAATCCCAGAGGTTATGCAACCCGATTTATTCATCAATATACCAAAATATTTCATTCTGAAAATTGGATTCTTCAATACAATAAATGGCAGCAAAAAAGCTTTCGATCTAATGCAATAACAAAGCAATATATAACGCTATTAAAAGAAAATAATATTTCGTTATTGTTTTTTACACATCAGCGTCCACCATTTATTGCACCGCTTATATATGCTGCCGAAAAACTAAAAATAAAAACTTCTGCTTTTATTTTTAGTTGGGATAACCTGGCTTCAAAAGGAAGAATGGCTGGCAATTTTGACTTTTATTTTGTTTGGAGTAATTTGATGAAACAAGAATTGCTAACTTTTTATCGATCTGTAAAAGAAAATCAAATAGCTGTTGTAGGAACACCACAATTTGAACCCTATGTTTTGAATAAATATGGTTATGATAAAGTGAGCTTTCAAAATAAATTTAAAATAAATACAGAAAAGCCAACTGTTTTTTTTACCTGTAACGATGCCAGCAGTGAGAACGATCCTATTTATCTGAAAATTTTGGCAGAATTTATAGTTCAAAAAAAATTGATAAAAGAAGTTAATTTAATTGTTAGGACTTCGCCTGCAGAAGAACCAACCCGATTTGAAAAGTACATTAAAAAATATCCTTTTATAATGTGGAACTTTCCAGATTGGAATATTAGCAGAGAAGGACATCAGGAAGCATGGACACAAAGAGTGCCATCTGTTGCAGATCTCAATGATTTAAAATCGTTATTGCAATATTGTGATTTATCTATTAATGTTTTATCAACGATAACATTAGATGCTTTTATTTTTGATAAACCAGTAATAAATCCTGTCTTTGGTAATGAAATAAATGGGTGGTTCGATGATCAAAAGTTTTTAAAATACGAACATTTGTCTAAACTAGTAGATTCAAATTCAACTGATATTGTAAAGAATGAAAAAGAATATCTGGATGCGATTAATAAAATTCTAAATAACATTGATGTTAAAAAAGCAGAAAGAGCGAGATTTATTGAGCTGCAAATTGGAGGATCATTAAAAGACACAAGTAAAAGAATTGCAGAAATTTTATGCAGAATATAAAACACATACATTCTAATAGTAGAATCTCTATATTAGATGGGTTTAGGACAATAGCAATTATATCGGTTATTTTATATCATTATTTTTTTAGATGGAACGATGCGGAATACCCGTATTTTGGAGGTGAATATTTTCATTACGGATTTAAAGGGGTACCTTTTTTCTTCATGATAAGTGGATTTGTTATTTGTTATACTTTAGAAAGTACAGCAAATTTTACTACTTTTTGGAAAAAAAGATTTATCCGCTTATTTCCTTCTATAGTAGTAGCTTCTGTCTTTACTTATTGTTTTTTATTAATATTTGACCATTATAAAATATTTCCAGATAATCATTTTAGAAACCTAATTATAAGTATTACGTTTTTGCCTCCTAATTTTTATAATTTGTTTTCTGAAATCCCTTCTTATTTTAGTTACATCAATGCTGATTATTGGAGTTTATGGCCGGAAATTCAATTTTACTTTTTAGCCAGTACTATTTACTTTGCTAGTAAAAATAATTTCAAAAGAAACTTTATTATAGCTTGTTTCACAGTGTTAGTATTATATAATATAATGATTTTTATTGAATTTGATCAAATTAAAATTTTCGAAAAATTAACCAATTTATTCAATCTTGTAAAACATTTGGCATTTTTTTTGTCTGGAGCGTTGTTTTATATGTTACACAAAAACAAAGAAAATCTAGTTTATATTTTTTTACTGCTGTGTAGTTTTATACTTGTAAATTATTCTTTGGCATTACCTGAATTTGTAGCAAGTATAATCATGTTTTTATTATTTTTCTGTTTTATTTACCATCCAAAAATTTTAAAATTTTTAGAAAATAAATTTATTACAAAAATTGGTTTTTCATCTTATTTTCTTTATTTAATACATGAATATATAGGAGAAGTCTGGATTCGGAATATAGTAGGCTTTTTTTATCCAAACAGTTTCATAGCTCCAATTATAATTATAATTGTCATGATTGCTTTTAGTATTCTTTATACTCAAAAAGTAGAAATTAAGATTGGTAAATATTTGCATAAATGTTTATTAAGGAAAAACAATGTCTAGAATAGCCATAATATGCAGTTATGAATTACTTCCAGAAAGAGTAGGTGGAATGGACTATTTTTTCTGGGATTTTGACAAAAAGTGTAAAGAAAATGAGATTGAGATTGATTGGTTTTTCCCAAATAAATCAAGTCATGGTGATTATTCAAGCATGACTATTTATAATAGCGAAGGCGAAAGTGTCGAAAAAAGTTTTCTTTCTTTATATAAAAAAAGAGAGCCCAACTACACGCATATTATTACTCATTTTATAGAATTATGTACGCCATTCTTTTATAAAATAAAAAAACTTTCTCATGCAAAAATCATTGCCGTAGATCATAATCCGAGACCTTTATACGGATATCCACTCAAAAAAAGAATAAATAAAAAACTCAAAGGAATTCTTTTTTCAAGATATATTGATTTTTTTGTGGGAGTTTCAAATTATACTGTAAATGAGATTTTGAAAGATTTTGGTTCTCATTTAAAATCTAAAACATTAACGATTTATAATGGCGTTATTCTAGATGCAATTGTAGAAAGAGAGAAAAGAGCAACCCAAAAACCAAGCTTTTTGGTGGCTTCTCATCTTAGAAAATCTAAAGGAATTCAAGACTTAATTGAAGCCGTGTATCTTCTTCCTATTGAAATAAAAACTCAAATTGAAATAGTGATATATGGAGATGGACCATACAAACAGCAATTGCTTGAAAAAATAGAAAAATACAGCTTGTATAAATGTTTCATTTTTATGGGAAGTAAACCTAATCTCAATGAGATTTTTTCAAAGTATGATTATATGCTACAACCCACCCATATGGAATGCTTTAGTTTGTCAATTTTAGAGAGTCTTGCAGCAAACGTTCCTGTGGTTACAACTAATGTTGGAGGTAATACAGAAGTAATTGTTTCAGGAGACAACGGATATGTTTTTAAAGCTAAAGATGTAAAAGATCTTACCAAAATTATTAAAGACATTTATTTAGGAGACAAAAAGATATCAATTAATACAAGAGAATTAATCGTCAATTCCTTTTCTTTGCCCAAAATGGTAGAAAATCATTTTGAATTACTCAAAAACAAAATAGAATAAATTTAAAATTGCTTTAAATAAGATATGTTTTTTAACTCATTAGCATTTGCTATTTTTTTGCCAATCGCTTTTTTATTGTATTGGTTTGTTTTTAATAAAAATAAAAGCACTCAAAATGCTTTACTAATTCTTGCTAGTTATTATTTCTATTCTTGTTGGGATTGGAGATTTCTTTTTCTATTAGTTTTCTCTACTTTTCTCGATTATTATACTGGAATCCAAATTGAAAAAGGAAAATCAGAAGGAAGTCGAAAATTCTGGTTTTGGCTAAGTATTTCAGTTAATTTGGGTTTTTTAGGAATTTTTAAATATTACAACTTTTTTGCTGTGTCCTTCGCAGATTTATTAATTTCAGTAGGATTAAAGGCCAGTCCAATTTTGCTAAATGTAATTTTGCCTGTAGGAATCTCATTCTACACTTTCCACGGATTATCTTATGTAATCGATATCTATTACAAACGAATAAAGGCAGAATATAATTTTGTAGACTATTCGTTATTTGTAAGTTATTTTCCGCTTTTAGTGGCCGGGCCAATCGAGAGAGCCACACATTTGCTACCTCAGGTTAAAGTAAAAAGAGATTTTAACTTTGAAAAGGCAAAAGAAGGTATTTGTCAAATAGTATGGGGATTAGTAAAAAAAGTTGTAATTGCTGATACTTGTGCAACTTATGCTAATGCCATTTTTGATAACTATACTTCTATGAACTCTCTCTCTTTAATTTTGGGAGCAATTTATTTTGCATTTCAGATTTACGGTGACTTTTCAGGATATTCAGATATTGCATTGGGAGTTTCAAAGCTCTTTGGTTTAGATTTATTAAGAAATTTTAATTATCCTTACTTTTCAAGAGATATTGCAGAGTTCTGGCGTCGTTGGCACATTTCACTTTCATCTTGGTTTCGGGACTATTTATACATTCCTTTAGGCGGAAGTAAAGGCGGAATTTGGATGAAAATAAGAAATACGTTTATCATTTTTGTAGTAAGTGGATTTTGGCATGGTGCAAACTGGACATACATCGCATGGGGATTTATAAATGCACTTTATTTCTTGCCGCTTTTGTTATCAAAAAGCAACCGAAACAATATAGACGATATTCGACTAAAATTTAATTTTGATTCTGTAAAAGTGATAATTAGTATTCTTTCAACCTTTTTACTTACTTGTATAGCTTGGGTATTTTTTAGAGCAAAAACAGTTACAGATGCAGTTTTGTATTTAAAAAGTATAATCATAAAGAGAGATTTTGGTTTTCAATATTTGGATAATGAACGATATAATTATGAGCTGATCTTAATGATTGGATTGTTTGTTTTAGTAGAATGGAATAATCGTACCAAAGTAGAGCCTCTTTCAGGAAAAAGAAGTATGCTTAGGATTGCTCTTGCAGTAGGTGCTATTATAGCATTTGGAACTTATTCAGATTATAAAGAATTTATATACTTTCAATTTTAATGAAACGTTTTTTAATTTATATAACTAAAATTATAGCCATAATTATTCTAATTGCAGTTGCTTTGGATGGCTTATATACGGCTGTTTTTTTGCAATCTAAAAATAGAGGAAAAATAGAAACTATTTTTAACTCAAAGGCTCAAAAATATGATGTTGTAATTTTAGGATCTTCAAGAGCTAATAATCATTTTGTGTCTCAAATGTTTGAAGATAAGGGTTTAGAAACTTTTAATTATGGTATAAGTGGTGGTCATTTGTTTGAAGCTTCATTAATGTTAAAATTAATGATTGAAAGAAAATATGTTATTAAAAATGTAATTCTTGAAGCAGATTTAAATCTTTCAAACGATAAAGAATCAGAAGGCGTTTCTGCTAAATTTTTACCCTTCATACATAATTCAAAAGTTATAAAAAAACATTTTTTAACTCTGGAAAATTTTAATGAATTATATTATTTACCTTTTTACAGATATATAAAATACGATTCTAAAATAGGTTTTAGGGAAATTTATAAAATTTTAAAAAATGAACCAACCAATGCGTTAAACAATCTTGGATATTACCCATTAGAAAAGCATAAAAAAGGTAATATGAAGAATAATATTGTAAATCTAAATCCATTGCCTCATAATAAATATTATGAAGAAATCAAGAGCATTTGCAAAGACAACAATATCAAATTAATAGCAGTAATGACACCTATGTGCGAAAATGTTACAGGAATGTATTATTTTGAAAAAGTAAAAAAAGCTTATCCGGAAATTTATAATTATGAAAATACCGTAATCGAAAATAAATATTTTTCATCCTGCGGACATATGACTAATACAGGTGCGAAGATATTTACAGCTAGAATTTTAAAAGATTTTTTTAATAAATAAATCATGAAAATAGCTTTTTTAACACCAGAATATCCACATTCGAAAACTGGAAATTCCGGAGGGCTTGGAACAAGTATCAAAAATTTGGCAATAGGACTTTTGGCACAGGGGGTTTCTGTGAGGGTTCTTGTATATGGACAAAAAGAAGATACATATTTTGACGATAATGGAATTTTTATTCAGCAGATAAAAAATGTAAAATTCAAAGGATTGTCGTGGTTTTTGACCAGGAAAAAAATAGAACAAATAATCAACGATTTACATTCAAAAAAAGAAATTGATTTAGTAGAAGCTCCAGACTGGACTGGGATTACATCATTTATAAAACCAAAGTTATGTCCTGTAATTATAAGATTAAATGGTTCCGATACTTATTTTTGTCATATAGATAATCGACCTGTAAAGTGGATAAATAAATTTCATGAAAAAAGAGCGCTAAAAAATGCAGATCAACTATTATCAGTAAGTCAATTTACAGCAGACATAACAAATGCAGTTTTTGATTTAAATAAAAAGTTTAAGATTATTCCAAACCCTATCGATATTAGTTTATTTCAAGCAAATAATAAGCCTACTCATAAGCAAAAAGTTATTCTATATTTTGGAAGTCTGATTCGTAAAAAAGGACTTCTCGAATTGCCTTTTATTTTTAATAAAGTGGTAGAAATCAACGGTGATGCTAAATTGATATTGGTTGGTAAAGATGTTCCGGATATTATTTCGGGAAATTCTTCAACCTGGAAAATGATGCAGGAATTATTCTCGGATATCGCAATAAAAAATGTTGAATATTTTGGAAGTGTTCCTTATAATGATATAAAAGAAAAAATTCAAGAATCAAGAGTTTGTGTATTTCCTTCATTCGCAGAGGCTTTTCCGGTTTCATGGTTAGAAGCGATGGCCATGGAAAAAGCAATTGTTGCGTCAAATATTGGATGGGCAAGTGAAATGATTGATGATGGGAAAAATGGTTTTTTAGTCGATCCTAAAGATCATACTCTTTTTGCTGAAAAAATAAATATTCTTTTAGAAGACGAAACATTACGTCTGAAGATAGAAAAATTAGCCAGAAAAAAAGTAAAAAAATTTTTTGATATACAAGTTTTAGCGAAACAAAATATAGATTTTTATAAATTAGTAATATCTAGATCTTGATAATATTATACCACAATAAAAATAAGGTAATAAGGGTTGTTTCTCAAAATAATGAGATTTTGACTTTTAATAAGCAAGCTTCTATCGCGGCAATACTTAATGATTTAGCTGTAACTTATCCCTATTCAAAAATAGTTTGGTGTCATCAAGATTTTGAAAGTTTTATTGATCTGGAATTTCTAAATAATGTATTTCAACATGATAAAATGATGTTTTCTTATAATCCGTGTGATATAAATTTCTTGAGTCGAAAAATTGGTTATATTGATGAGTCACCATTTATTAAAATTAATAAAAAGGTAACCTATCCAACGTGGCAAATGAGTGGCATAATTGGAGTTATTCATGGAAGAATATTATTGGCACTGAATGGTAAGATAAAATTAGATCAGAATTTTGACTATTATCTGAGTTCAATAGCAAAAGTGTGTATGCCATTAGGATTGTTGTGTTATTCTGAACCAAAATTGCTGTCAGGAAATTATCCTATTATCATTTCGAAATCGTCAGGTTTCAAACTTTTTAAATTTGTAAAACAGCATTATAAAACAAGATGGATATTTTTATTATTTCTGAATTTAATGATTTACGAATATAAATTCCCTTTGTTAGCTTTTATATACAGTTGCTTTTTCAGAAACAGAACTAAAAGTAATATTGACATTAATAAGATAGTAGCTAGTTCAACAGTAGCAGTGCAAAATAAAACAACTATTGATGTTATTATTCCCACAATTGGAAGAAAAGAATATTTATATGATTTTTTAAAGGATTTGTCAAAACAAACATGTTTACCCAATAATGTAATAATTGTTGAACAAAATCCTCTGTCGGAAAGCATTTCTAACTTAGGTTATTTAACTTCTGAAATTTGGCCATTTACAATAAAACACACTTTTACACATCAGGCAGGAGCTTGTAATGCAAGAAATATAGCCCTCAAAAAAGTGGAAAGCGAATGGGTATTCCTGGCAGATGATGATATTAGAATTAACAATTCTTTTATTGAAACTTCATTTGAACTTATTTTTCAAAACAAAAATAAAGCCATGACTTTTAATTGTTTAAAAGAAGGTGAAAAAACCGGAAATAATAAAATATTTCAGTGGATTACTTTTGGTTCAGGATGTAGTATTGTTAAAAATGAAGTTGTCAAGGACCTGTCTTTTGATATAAAATACGAATTTGGGTTTGGAGAAGATGCCGATTTTGGAATGCAAATTAGAAATAAAGGATATGATATTTTGTATTTTCCTACTCCTCAAATTCTTCATCTAAAAGCACCTGTTGGTGGTTTTAGAACAAAACCAGATCTTCCATGGAGTGAGGATCTGATAAAGTCTAAACCATCCCCAACAGTTATGCTTTATAAAGTATTACATGAAACTAAAGAACAAATAAATGGATATAGAATAATTTTGTTTTTTAAATATTATAAAAGTCAATCCATTAAAAATCCTATAATGTATTTTTTTAATTTTCAAAAAGAATGGAAACAAAGTATCTATTGGGCAAGTAAATTAATTGATAAAATATGAAATTTTCCTTAATTATTTGTACTTATATGCGTGCTGAATCATTGCTGGTGTTATTGCAATCGATTGAAAGTCAGGTGTTATATCCAGATCAAATTCTTGTCGTTGATGGTTCTATAAACGATGAAACTAAAAAAGTGGTTGAAGAAAATCAATTTTCAAATTTAGAATATGTATTGGTTTCTCCAGAACATCGAGGTTTAACAAAACAACGAAACTACGGCATTTCACTAGTGAGTTCATACTCAGATATAGTATGTTTTTTAGACGATGATACCATTTTAGAACCTGATTATTTTAAGGAAACGATAAATACCTTTAAAACAAATCCAGGCATTATTGGCGTTGGAGGTATAGCAATTAATGAAAACAATTGGAAACCTCAAGATGCAAATATTTCTTACAATCCTAAAAAATATTATTTGTTTGAAGGATATTTTTATAAAGAAGGATTGCGAAATGTAGTGAGAAACTATCTGGGACTTGCATCTGATTTAGGCTCAGGCAAAATGCCAAATTACTCACATGGCCGAACTTCCGGATTTCCAATGACAGGAAAAATATATGAAGTCGATTTATTGATAGGAATGTCTATGTCGTTTAGAAAAATCGTGGTAGACACGATTAAATTTTCTCGTTTTTTTGAAGGATATGGTTTGTATGAGGATGCAGACTTTAGTTTGAGAGCACTAAAATTCGGTAAAAATGTAATAAATACAAATGCCCATTTATCTCATTTTCATGCAGTCTCAGGAAGACCAAATCAATATAAATATGGTAAAATGGTAGTTCGAAATGGATGGTATGTTTGGCGTGTCAAAAATCCGAATCCATTCTTTAAAGATCGGCTTAAATGGAATCTTATTACAGTTTTATTAACCTTAATAAGGTCTGCAAATATTTTGACAGAAGGAAATAAAAAAGCTGCTTTTACTGAAACATTGGGAAGAACTATTGGTTTTTTCAGTCTATGCGTTAATAAACCAAAAATTGAATAATGAGATTTGCAATAATTACACATGTTGACCATATTCAGTATGTAAATCAATATTTTGGTTATGCACCTTATATTCGTGAAATGAATATTTGGTTTAAGTATATTGATGAAGTAATTATTGTTGCTCCATTAAAAAATACAAAACCAACAGAAATTGATATTCCTTATGGTTGTAACAAGATTGATTTTCGCCCGGTTCCTGATTTCAATCTGACTAATTTTAAGAATGTTTTATCCTCAGTTTTTAAATTACCAATAATTTTCTGG